>Ga0210407_10003221_pt1 | contig 13389 bp, 11 predicted proteins | sample IncBWC27MmetaG_FD_150860 | JGI IMG/M metagenome (GOLD analysis project Ga0210407, IMG submission 150860) | Forest soil microbial communities from Barre Woods Harvard Forest LTER site, Petersham, Massachusetts, United States - Inc-BW-C-27-M | ecosystem: Environmental > Terrestrial > Soil >... | reverse complement strand
CAACGGAACCGTTCGCTGTCACCACTGTGAAGCCTTCCACGTTGTCGCACGACAAACCATGCAACCGCGTCAGCCAGCCAAATCCGCCGCCCAAAACCAACCCCGAAGCGCCCGTGTGCGACACCACACCAGAGGGAAAGACCAGCCCATGCTTTTGCGTAGCGACATCGATGGAACCAAGCAGACAACCTCCGGCAAAGCGTCCTCGACGAGCCTCGCGGTCGACGGACACCTGGCGCATTCGCGACAGGTCGATGACCAGCCCGCCGTCGCACGTACTGAATCCAGCCAGGCTGTGCCCACCGCAGCGCACGGCGGTGACAACCCCAGCGGCCGCGGCGGCGCGGACCGAAGCCTGCACATCCAGAACGCCGGCGCAGCGGGCGATGAGGCCGGGGGAGCGAGCCACCATCGCGTTCCAGATACCTCGCGCAGCGGCATATTCAGGGTCGCAAGGACGTACTAAGTCTCCGCGGAACTGGTTCTTCAGTGACGAAAACACTTCATCGGTGGTTGCGGTCATAACATCCTGGTGCAAAAGAATTTAGTGCTGGTGAACGGATTTGAACGTCTAATGATATTCGCACGCAACTCAGATGCGGAGTTTTTCGATTTCCGCATTCCACGTCCAACGGGAGACTAGTGAAACTTCGATACTCGTTCTGCTTCCTTGCACTTTTCGTTGCGGCCGTAGTGGCCGAAACCCCCAAATCTCCACCGCCCGCCCAGCCCGACGATCGCCTCAAGGCCGACGTGCTCCTGGTGGTTGCGCACCCCGACGATGAAACCGGGGTTTCCGCTTATCTGGCAGAGCTTATGGATCAGCATAAACGAGTCGCAGCCGTCTATCTGACTCACGGCGAAGCCGGTCATAACAACATGGGACCGGAGCGGGCCACATCGTTAGGTGCGGTTCGAGAGACTGAATTGCGTCACGCCATGGCGAAATTGGGAGTGGAGAACGTCTGGTTTCTCAGTGGCCTCGATACTCCGAGCCAGGATGTTCTGCAATCTCTGGGACGATGGCATCATGGCGCGGCGCTGGAAGAAGTCGTTCGCATGGTGCGCCTGACGCGGCCAGAGGTCATAATCACGTGGCTGCCTGCGATCTTTATCGGAGAGAACCACGGAGATCATCAAGCTTCGGGCGTACTGGCGACGGAGGCGTTTGATATTGCGGGCGACCCATCCGTGTTTCCCGCCCAGCTTGCAGGCTCGGTGCACACCAATGAAACGTTGCTCGAAGGACTGCGTCCGTGGCAGCCCAAGAAGATTTACTACTTCTCAGACGCGCAGGAGCAGGATCCGTTCAAAGGCAGCGGCCCGTCGTTGTCCGGCAGCGACATTTCTCCGGTGCGCAAGATTCCCTATGGGCTGATCGCCATGCAGTGTTTCGCATTTCACCTCACCCAGTATCGAAGCTACATTGAAACCTTCAATAAACTGGACGAGCCGCAGCAATTGGCGAAAGCAAAGTCGGACGGATGGCTCGATCCCACGCAACTGATTTTCGGCAAGTCCAACGTGGGGGGTGGGGCGACGGACGACGTGTTCGCCGGAATCACCCCAGCGCCGATTGGATTTGTTCCCTATCAGAGTGAGGTGGCGAAGACGCAAGCGGGAGTTTCGGTGGAACTGGCTGGGCCCTGGGGATTCTATGAAACCTTCCGGCGCACTCATGGTTTGCAGCATCTGCCGAAAGCCGCGGTTCCCGAGATTGCCATCGCTGTGGGCGCGACTTTGCAGGTTCCGCTGGTATTGCGCAACAACACTTCGTCAGCCAAGCAAGTCACATTGTCGTTAGCAGCGCCTGAGGGCTGGAGCGATCAAACTGGGGTGGGCAGTTACACGGTTCCGGCAGGGGATGAAGTGCCGGTGTTGATAACTGTGACCGCGCCGAAGACCGAGGCGCCAAAGTCCGAGGCGAAGACGGTGGATGAAATCACGTGTCGCGCCGAGGCCGATGGCCAGCGCGTTGGCGAGATCAAGTTGCATGTGAAGCGCCGGTCCGGAGGCTTGCCGCAAAATTGAAAATGAAAGCCGGGCGTCCTCGCCCGGCTGGACGGACCAGAGGTCGTCCTCCATAATTTGTTTCTATTTCTTCTTGGTGCCGAATAGGCCCAGGACTTGATTGACTGGATTCTGCTGCTGCTGCTGTCCGGCAGCGGGCTGTTGACCTTTCTGTCCCGTCAATCCGCCTAACAACGAGCCCAAGGGGTTGTCTCCGCTGGGTATCAGGCCTTTCAGTTTCATCTGGGCCATCTTCTGGACGTCGGGCGCAAATTTTGGATTCTGGAATGTGCCAGTGATGGTCGCCGGTATGACCAGCTCTCCCTGACTGTTCGCCAGGGCAGTGTTCATGAAACTGCCAATACCTGCGCTGCCCACCTGCTGGCTGAAGGCTTTCGTGAGCACTGCATTCGCCTGCATATTGAGGGTTTGGCTGGCGAGGTTGGCAGTGCCGACCGCGCCCACGTTGCCGATGTCGAGAGTTGCCTGAAGATTGTTGGTGGTGGCGATTCCATTCTTCACCAGAATGGCGCCCGTCATTTTCAGAATGTTGGTGTAGCCTTGGTCTTTCGACGCCGATTGGCCGGATCCGAGCAATGACGTCAGTTGATGCGCGACATCGACCCCGGCATAGCGCACGTTGTTGAAATTGAGATTGATGGTGCCGCTCAGCGCTTTCACAACCTCGTCGGAACTGAACGATTGCACCGGACCGGCGGCATGCATATCGAGGCTCAGGTTCCCCGCGCCGCTGACCTTGTCGAGCGAAGTCACGCCATAAGCCTTCGCCATGGCAAGCAGGTCGGGCAAGGCCGCTTGCGGAGCGCGCACCGTGGCGTCGACTTCAGGTGACTTGGAGGTGTACTGCTTCATCGCGAACTGCACGGCGGCGGTGGTTCCACCCGAGGTGACGTTGAAGTTGTCGGAATGGATTTCGGTCGGACTCAGCGCGATGTTCACCGCTCTCACTTCAACGGGCTTGGCGATTTCTTTCCCGGAAACCTGGATGTTCTGTCCGGCCAGAGTTCCGTTCAGTGATGGCTTATCCGCGGGCCCTTGCGCCTTGATGTTGGCGTTGATTTGTCCGTTCACCGTGGTTCCGGGAGCGAAGGCAATGCCGGCAGCCGCCGCCAGGCGTGCGATTTCCGCGATCGAAACACCGTTGGCTTTCAGGTCGACGTCGAGTTGTGCCGGTGTGGGTTTATGGTTCACCGTGCCGGTGACGGAAAGTGGGGTCGGCCCCAGTTTGATCGCACCCTTGTTGATCCGAAGGAGGTCGTTGGTCAGGTCGTCGCTGACGTCGTAGTCCGCATTGATGGGATAGCCGACGTCGATGCCATGAAGTCGCGGCTTGTCCAGATTCATTTGTCCGTTGGCCGAGAGCTTCCCGGCTTCGCTGGCAATGTCTGTGTGCCCGGAGAGCACACCATCGGTGTTGACCAGCGCGGGGCTTTGCAAAAACTTCTGCAATCCCGCGATCTCGACTCCTTTCAGCTCCAGCGTGCCCTTGAAGGGCGTGGCGGCGGGATTCGTGTGCGAGAGGGGGCCACCCTTACCGGTCAAGCTGACTTCCTGGCTTCCCGGGCCTGGCAAGTGAACCGAGGCGTCGAGCTTGAACGGCGAGTCGGGGGCGAAGTCTGTCAGTTTAAGATTAATGTGATCGTAAACCGTTCGCGGGCGTCGATCCTGAAGATCGGTGATTGCAATCTGGCCGTCGTTGATGGCCAGTTCGCCCAGTGAGAACGGCTGCTGGCTCGAAGAAGTTGTTGCACTGGGTGTTTTCTGGCCGAGCGAGGCGAAGTTCCACGCCCCCTGCGCATCCTTGATTAACTCGACGCTCGGACGATCCAGACTGAGCGAATCCACCTCAACCGACTTGCTCAGCAGGGGAAGCAATTTGACGGAAACGCTCAACTCCTGGGTTTGGATGAAATTGCGGCTGCCGAACTTCGGATCTTCAGCAATTCCGAGATTGAACACACGAAAACGCAGCGGGAACAATCCCAGTTCCATATTACCGAGCGTGACTTTTCGGCCCAACTGCTGCTCAAGCTTGGTCTGAATGGTTCCCCGGTAGTCGTTCGGGTTGAACGTGGCGACGAAAACGCCAACGGCAAGAGCGAGAACGGCCACTACGATTCCGATGACAATTACGATTTTGCGCATGGAAACCTCCCGAGAATTGCTGCGAGATTATCTTATCGCGTAGCGTTGGTTTCGTTCCCGGACCGGGGTGGCGAAAGCAAGCGCCGGCATGGGAAACCTCTGGTCAGTATAGATTCCAACAGGCACACCTTCGTGCGCCTTTGGGTCCTTTGTGATTCCAGCATTTGTACTTCATTAACCACAAAGCGCACGCAGGTTCACAAAGGAGAAGGATACTCTTCGCCTATTGTACAGAAACAATTTTCGAGTAACTCCCGAGTGCTCGCGGAAGGGATTCCCTCCGCAGGCGGTTGTGGGGAGCATCCGGCTTCAGACGATGGGAGGGTGCATTTTCTGTTGTTGATATTCCTGTCTTCGACGCTGCCAGTTTTCGCTCGATAGAATACGGGGCCCGGCGTCGATCAACCTGGGCAACATTTCAAAAACCGATACTGGCGTCCACTTCGATCCTTCGCGGGTCCGGTAGCCTCTCCGGTTCATTTCCTCGGCGATGAAGGAATATGGACCGTCCTGGATGATGAGTTCCATCATCGCCAGCAGGGCCTCATTCTCGGTTGGATCTTCGACCAGAGTTGGGGAATCGGTGGCCACGCGCAGGCCGTAGGGCGGATCTTCGTGATCGCGGGCGGGCTTTGCTGGCTCGCTTTCGGGCACATCCCGCTCCCACTCGGCCGCGATCAGCCTCCAACCCTCATTTTGCAGCCTTTGAATTTCATCCCACGTAAGGTGGCCGGATGCAGACTGGCGGATACGCTCGGTTCGAGGCATAGGTTTTCTCCGCGACGCACAAATACCCGAAGAGCACAGGCATGAATTGTGCCATCCTGTCGAAAATGTAAGTGCTTGTTTTTCAACGCACCTGCGATTAGCGAGACCATAAATCAAGCCTAGGAGCGTTCGCTTGTGGGATTTTGCGTCCGAAATCGATGAGGTTCGATCGACTCTTTCCAGGGGTGGAGTTGCTGATTTCAGTGTTTTGTTCGGCAAGCTGTGAGCCGTGCCCTTTTCACGAATCTTCGGGTATATGGCCCACCCATTCTCTGCTCCACAGCCCAGAAGCTGGGCGGAGCTGAAAATGGTGGGCCACCCGATTTACTTAGCGGTGTCCACCACCGTGGAAGCCGCCACCGGCGTAGCCACCACCATGAAATCCGCCGCCGTAGGAGCCGTGGGAATAGCCGCCGGCGTAGCCGCCTCGGTATCCGTAACCGCCGCCTCGATAGCCGTAGGCGCCAGGCCGGTAGTAGCCGCGGCCGTTCCAGCCGTAGCCGCCGTGCCAGTAGCCTCCGCGCCAGTAGCCGGGACCGTAGTAGCCGCGGCCGTAGTAGCCGCGATACCACGGGCCGGCGCCGATGAAGACGCCGCCGACAAACCATCGTGGACCGTAAAAGCCGTATGGCGCACAAGCATACGGATAGTAGCTAAAGTAGCCGTAGGCGCATACGGGCGCTGGGCCAACGTTGCCCGGGCCGACTCCGATGCCGACCGAAACCTGGGCTTGCGAGTACGCTGCCGGAAGCAGGAAAATCCCGAGCAGTGTGAGATACCGTAGATAACGCATTTTCAACCCCCTTCCGCGATCCGAAGATCGAGCGGATCGCAAGGCCTTCAGGCATCTTGGTGCTTTGTTCTGCGTTCTGCCTGAAGCGCCTGCCTGGTTATATAAACACCGGGCAGGGGGAAAGTTGCAGGGCTGGTGACCTCGCGAAAACTATTGGCAGGTATGAAGTTCGTGCTGGCGGCCCAAAGCAATGCCCCGATGGGTTATCGCGCGCAAGCGAAGGCCTGCGGAGCTTTGCTCCGCCTGGACGGGCGAGGGCGCCCGTCCCCACACGTGCTCTAGTCGGCGGCTACGCCTGCGCCGACTGGCGTCTCTCGCCGGCGGGTGGAGCGGTTGGGAGGCAGGCCGGCATCGCGAATCTTGTAGAGGAGAGCGCGATAGCTGATGGACAGCGTCCGCGCCGCCTGTTTGCGGTTCCAGTGATGAGCCTGCAAAACCTTCAGAATGATTTTGCGTTCCAGTTCGCGGGTCGCCTTGCGGGTCAAGGCCTTCAAAGAGATGGGACCGTCGAGATTAATCTCGGGATTGAAATACTCCTGCTCGTTGCGAGCAACGAGGTCGTTGCTGATCACATCCTCGCTGCCCAGGATCACGTAGCGCTTGATCATGTTCTCGAGTTCGCGGATGTTTCCCGGCCAATGATATTTCAGCAGTACGGCCATCAAATCCTGGGAAAGAGCGCGAGCCCGGCAGTTGTACTTGCGGTTGTAATATTCGAGGAAGTAGTGGACCAGTGTTTCGATGTCGCCGGTGCGCTCGCGCAGTGGCGGCATACGCAGATTCACCACGTTGATGCGGTAGTACAAATCCTGACGGAAGGTTCCGTTTTCAATTTCGAGATCGAGTTGCCGGTTGGTGGCGCAGACGATGCGGACTTCGACTTTCTTATCTTCCTGGGCGCCAATGCGGCAGAACTGGCCGTCCTGCAGCAACTGCAAAAGCTTCGACTGCAGGGCCAGATCGAGTTCCGAAATCTCATCGAGGAAAAGCGTGCCACGATGAGCCATTTCCACTCGCCCTGGCTTAGTGCCGTAAGCCCCGGTGAAGGCTCCCTTTTCGTATCCGAAGAGCTCGCTCTCGAGCAGGGTTCCGGGAATCGCGGGGCAGTTCACTTTGACGAACGGTCCGCTCCTCCACGGGGAAAGATTGTGGATCATGCGGGCAATGATGTCTTTGCCGGTGCCGCTTTCCCCGTTAATCAGGACGGGAACGTTAGCGGAGGCAACTTTGTCCATGCGGGCGCGCAGGGCCTGCATGGATTCGGACTTGCCAAAGACGACGGAGTCGGGAGGAAATTCGCCTACGGAATGGATCAAAGTGCTGACAGAATTTGTCATTGGGATAGGCATTTTATTGCGTATAGCTCCTCTACATCCCTTTGGTGTGCATCCGGAGAGCCAAATTCGGCAAGTCTCCAGTTACCCCTGTGACTATCACTTTACTATTTATTATTCAATGACTTGGGTAATATTGGCTAATCGCGGGAGAGGCGCAAAAGACCGTGGACGTAGGGCTCATAATGACGTTTTCTTGTAGGAAAAACTTTTCACACAGTAGAACTAACTTTCCGTTGGCGGGCGGGTTTGGCCGTTTTGCCGTTGACCAGCGGGTGGGAGAACTTGAGGCCGAGCAAATGGTAGCCATCCACGTAGGTTACCCGCACGGCTCGGGCGCGCAAGATGCGGCAGGCTTTGGGGAAGGAGTTCCCGGAAACCAATGGCGCACTAGGGATTTCGAGTAGAACCTGCGCCGAGAGCGGTAAGGAGCGGCGCACAGCGACCAGCGCTCCACCGGCGGAAATGTTCAAGGCGGTAGCGAATTCCAAGAGTTCTTTTCCGGCTTCGTCCCGGCTGCGGACAAAGATGGGGATCGCCAGTGGCAACCGGGGCCACTTCCGGGTTTCCGTTTCCGGACTTCGTCGTTTCAACCGAACCCCTCAGGAGTGAACTTAACCTATTCTTTACCGCACCTTGGGGGCCAAACCTTGTCTGGAATTTGGACAGTTTGACCGGCAAGATTGGCTAAATGCAACCCTCTTCGCGGAAAGCGGCACACAAGAGCGGGCTTACCGACTCCTGGGTTCGCCATGTATTCGCCGCTATTGCGATTCTTTCCTGGGGGCCAGTAGTACCTTCGACTGCAAGCTTTTTCCCTCCGGTGACTACTTCTTTGCGTTTTCCGTTGACACAGCGATAGTCATGTCATAGCATCGCGAGATAGCACTCACCTCAATGAGTTGGGTGACCTCCCTCGCCGTTACCAACCACTGGGCTCTAAATAATGGCTGCGACGCCAGAAAAGACGTGTCTCCCCCACGCAAAAGAGTCGAAAGCAGGCTATTCCGAGCTGTGCCCCGTGAAACCTCCGGGTGAATCAGCCTGCCCCGACCCGGCCTGCGGCGAAGACCTGCTGCAGCAATTCAACCAACTTCAGGAACGGTTTCTGCGCACCACCAATGCCCTGGCCTCAGCCGCCCATGATCTCAAGACTCCGTTGGCGATTATGAATGGCTATGTTGAACTCCTGCAAAGCGAAAAGCTGGGCGGACTGAACGAACGGCAGCGCGAGATTCTGGGCGACATGCGAACCAGCGGGCTGAGGCTGCAGCACTTTATTCAGGACTTTCTCAGCTTCAGCGTGCTCGAAATCGGCGAGATGAAGATGCACTTCGAACCCGCCGACCTCAATGCGTGTCTATCCGAGGTTTGCCGTTTGTGGTCGCATTCTTTCCAGGAAAAGGGGCTTGCGCTCTACTTCCTGGCTAACGAAAAACTGACCGAGTTCGCTTTTGACGTCGCCAAGATTCAGCGGGTGGTTTCAAACCTGCTGGAAAATGCATCGAAGTTCACGCCGGCCGGGGGCACGGTCTGGTTGCATGCCGAGCCGTACATGTGGGAACGCCGCAGCACCAGCAATCCGGAGAACCTCACCGAACGACGGCGACAGATAACTTCTCGTCCCAACTCCGTCAAGATCAGCGTGTCTGATACCGGGCCGGGAATTCCCCCGGAATATCACATTGAAGTGTTCGACGATTTCTTCCGCTTGCCAGCGAGTGAGAGCCAGTCGGGTATGGGTCTGGGCCTGGCGATCGCCCGGCGTTTGGTCGCTGGCATGGGCGGCAAGATCTGGGTGGAGAGCGAGCCTGGTGCGGGTTGCAAGTTTTCTTTCATTCTCCCGCTCCTGCCTCCCCCGATCGCAACCAATCAAGGGAAAGGTAAATGAAAGCTGCAGCCAACAAGATTCTGCTGGTCGACGACGAACCGGGAATGCTGCGCTACATCCGCACCCTGCTCGAAGTGGACAATTATAAAGTCGAGACCGCGAGCACCGGGGAAGAAGCCGTGGAGCAAATGCAGAAGGGTCTGCGTCCCGACCTTGTCCTCCTCGACCTGCTGATGCCTGGCATCGATGGGCTCCAGACTTTGGAACAACTGCGGAAGTTGCAGCCTGGCCTAAAGGTGGTGATGCTCTCCTGCGTCAGCGACACCCGCAAGGTCGTGCAGGCCATTCGCCTGGGCGCGCACGATTACCTGACCAAGCCTTTTCAAAAGAGTGAACTGGACACGGTAATCGACCAGTGTCTGGGCACCAATCAACAGAATTATCCCGGCGAAGTCGAAGAAGTCGGCGATGAGGTTTTCTTTGTCGCTGCCAGTCCGATCATGCGCAAGCTTCGTTCCCAGGCTGCGCTGGTTGCTAACGTCGACATTCCTGTGCTGATGCTCGGCGAAAGCGGTACCGGCAAGGAAGTCATGGCGCGACTCATCCACAAGCTTTCTCCGCGCGCCCATCGAACGTTCCTTAAGGTAAACTGCGCCGCCGTTCCCGCCGATTTGCTGGAGAGCGAATTGTTCGGTTATGAAGCCGGTGCCTTCACTGGCGCCAATCACGCCAAGCCTGGCAAGTTCGAGTTGTGCAACAAGGGCACCATCCTGCTGGATGAAATTGGAGAGATGCCGCCCAGCTTGCAGGCTAAGCTGCTGCACGTGTTGCAGGACCAGCAGTTTTCCCGACTGGGCAGCCGGTCCATGATCAAAGTGGACGTGCGCATTCTGGCTGCGACCAACATCAATATTCCGGAAGCGCTGGCCAACAAGCGTCTGCGTGAAGATCTTTATTACCGCCTCAATGCCTTCACTTTGTCGGTCCCGCCGCTGCGCGAGCGCAAGGAAGAGATTCCCATCCTGCTCAAGCATTTCATGTCCAACATGTCGGAGCGCTACGCCCGGCCGCCATTGCCGCTTTCGACGGAGTTGCTGCAGGCCTGCCAGGATTACGCCTGGCCGGGCAATCTGCGCGAGCTGAACAATTTTGTGAAGCGGTACCTGGTTCTCGGGGACGAAAAGCTGGCTATTCAGGAACTGCGTCCCAAGAGCGATGGCAGCGGAGCCCAGTTCGATCCTTCTGCACAGAATGCAAGCGAATCAATTGGAGGGTTAAAGGGTCTGGCTCGAACTGCCAAAGACGGAGCCGAAGCCGAAGCCATCAGCAAAGCTCTCGACGAAACCAACTGGAATCGCAAGCAGGCAGCTGCCCTGTTGAAGATCAGCTACAAGGCGCTGCTGTACAAGATCCGCCAATACGGCATCGCCCAAACCAAGAGCCACAAACTTTCCGCCGGGGCGTAGACTATGGCCGCTTGGTCGAATGCTGGTTCTCGGGACAGCTCCGACCGAGTGCCGTCAGAGGCTGCAGCCCGGTCTTGACTTCGGCGGCTGCTCAAAATGACCGTCTCATATTAATCCGGCTTGGCCACGGGGCCGCTGACTGTTTGCACAGCAGCTCCAATCACTCGACCCTGGCCCGCTTCCTGCACAAACGCTACGAGCCGCAAGTTGCTGGAATCAGTTCCGGCATCCAGTTTCAACTGAACGTCTTGAGCAAAGGTCTGCCCTTGCCGTAAGGTTCCAATCTTCACGATACTCTTGACCACGGCCGTATGTACTAATGTGCGTCCAGCATTCTCGCCGTGAGCGACGTGCGATTCAGCGCGGTTGAGGGCGAGAGCAACGTAGACATCCGCCTCGCGTAGTCCAAAAGAAGCCTGCAAAGGCCCCGTCTCCAAGTGAGCTTGTAAAGTGTTCGCGGCAACTCTGACATCCGCTAACCGAAGAGCAAGCTTCGGTCTGCGCAACGCCTCACCGAAAGCCCTGTCGGCCAACGACGCGTCACTGCCAACGAATTCGCTGGTGCCGTCGACCACCATTTGAGGAGTGTAGACGTCGTCCAGACCCAGACGCTTGGCGTAAGCGTTCTGTCGATCACTGTAGAAGCGGGCGGAATACGGGTCCGTCCAGCCGATGTGGTTCCAATAGTCGACATGCTCGCTGAGGACAATCATTTCCTCTCCTGCAACCGGTTGGCGATCGAGTCGCTGGAGAAACACATCGGCGGGAGGACAACTGGAGCATCCTTCAGAGGTAAACAACTCAACCAGCACCGGCGTGCGCCCGTCCGAGCCAGACTGCGATTTAGACGCCCGTGTCCAAACCCCGGCCGCAAAGGATAGAAAGGCTATAGAAAAAATGAGCGGGATCTTCATAGGGCGACCAGATTCTTCTCTCTTCGCAAGTAGATGCGTGACGAGGGCGAAAGGTGCGCCTGCCGGGTGCATCAAGAAGGGTGTAACTTTTCTTCTATTTGCGACTCTAACCAAGCTGGATCCAGGAAACCGACGAATTTGATTTGAAGGAGTTGGCCATGAGTATCTTTTCGCGCCTGAGCGCGGCAGTTTTGACGGTGACTTTCGCAGGCGTGATTGCCTGCAACGCTGGCGACACGGCGGTCGCTGCGGTGCCCAATCCGTCCGCGGATGCACCGATCGCCGCGAGCAAGGGGGAGCAGACCGCAGTCGTCGCGGGCGGCTGTTTTTGGGGGATTCAGGCCGTTTTCCAACACGTCAAAGGTGTAACCAACGCGACATCAGGATACTCCGGAGGCGCCGCCAACACCGCGGAATATGAAGTGGTCAGCACTGGTGAAACCGGCCACGCGGAATCCGTGAAGATTACCTACGATCCCTCCCAGATCACCTACGGCCAGCTTCTTCGTGTGTTTTTCTCGGTGGCGCACGATCCTACTCAGTTGAACCGGCAGGGCCCCGACACCGGCAGTCAGTATCGTTCCGTCATTTTTTACAATAGCGACGAGCAAAAACGAATTGCTGACGCGTATGTCGCGCAACTTGACAAGGCCAAAGTATTCCCGCGTCCGATCGTGACTCAAGTGGTTCCGTTGAAGGCATTCTATCCGGCCGAAGCTTACCACCAGGACTACGCAACACATCATCCTCACGATCTGTACATCGTTTACAACGACGCGCCGAAGGTTGCTCACCTTCAGCGGGAATTTCCGGAGCTTTACACCGGCAAATAGGGTTCTAATGGAGTCTCATGTTCGAGTCTGAATTGGAAGAAGGATCGATCAAGTTTAAGCGGAGAGCTTTCCTCCTCGCATCGGCTTCGGCGTTCGCCGGGTTGGCGGTGTGGTCGCTGAGGAAGCCGCGCCACGTCGAGGCGATCGCATCACGAGAACCGCCTCAGGAAATCACGATTGTCGAGTTCTCCGATTCTGGTGTGCGGCTGAAAACGCTTCACGTGACAAAGATCGTCAAGACCGAGGAGGAGTGGCGCAAGCAGTTATCCCCAGGCGTTTTCGACATCACACGCCACGCCGACACAGAAATTGCGTTCACGGGGAAGTACTGGAACCTGCATGACAAGGGACTCTACCGTTGCATTTGCTGCGACAACGCATTGTTTAGTTCGGAGACCAAGTTTGATTCCGGAACGGGTTGGCCAAGTTTTTGGGCTCCGATCGCACAGGAAAACGTTCGTAGTACCAGAGACATCAGCCTGGGCATGGCAAGGACTGCCGTGTCATGCACTGAATGCGATGCTCATCTGGGCCATGTTTTTGACGATGGTCCGGAGCCTACGCACTTACGATATTGCATGAACTCGGCGTCACTGCGATTCGTGGCAACAACCTAGATCCCTCGCTTCGTTCAGGATGGCAAGCATGCTTTCGGTTAACATCCGAGAATGATCTAGGTCCAGCGGAACCAGCGCAAAGCCAGCACGAAGGAAACGCCTCCCCAAACCAGGAGTATGAGCAGTCGCCCACCCTGGGTTGTGAGCGGCGCTCCCTCGAGAATGGTGGCGCGCAGGGCATCATTCAGCGCGGTCAGGGGCAGCGCCTTGATGAAAGGATGGATGACGAGCGGAAAACGTTCGTAGGAGAAGAAGACTCCCGAGAAAATCCACATTGGCATCATGATCAAGTTGATGAGACCGCTAACGCTTTCGATTTTTTGCGCTCGGCTGGCCGTCAGCAAACCCATTCCAGCAAACCCCACCGCACCGATCGCACTGAGCAAGAGAATCGAGAGCAGCGACCCGAGCACGCGAATATGAAAAATCAGCGCACCAAAGCCCAACAGCAGCCCGACTTCGGTGATCATCAGCACCAACCGGCCGCTGGCCAACGCCAGCAGAAAATCGCTTCTTCGCATCGGGGTGGCTACATAACGCTTCAGCAGTTTGCGTTGGCGCATGTCCACCAGGGCAAATCCGATGCTCCACATGCCGGAATTCATCAGGTTCATCCCGATCAGCCCGGGGATGAGGAAGTCAATATAGCGCGACCCG
>Ga0210407_10003219_pt1 | contig 13398 bp, 9 predicted proteins | sample IncBWC27MmetaG_FD_150860 | JGI IMG/M metagenome (GOLD analysis project Ga0210407, IMG submission 150860) | Forest soil microbial communities from Barre Woods Harvard Forest LTER site, Petersham, Massachusetts, United States - Inc-BW-C-27-M | ecosystem: Environmental > Terrestrial > Soil >... | reverse complement strand
AGAATCCAGACTTCCGGATTATTTATGAAGCGGGAGGGCTCCCCAAAGTCGATGTGGGTGCGCAGCGGGAATTGTACGCCGCGGACGTAGTCAACTACGCCTGGGGTAACCTCGGAGGAATTTCCTCGGACGTATGGGTTTATAGCTTGGCGAAATTGCAGATCACCGTGACGGATGCCGCGACGAAGAACAATCTTTGGCAGGCGATGGCATCGCAGAAGATTCGAGACCCCATCAAATTCCGGAACAACCTCAAACAGAATGTGGACAAATTCATACAAAAGACGATGAAGAGTTTTCCCCCGAAGAAATAGTTCAGAAAGGTATCCGGGAAAACGAAAACGACATGGAAAATCTTGTGACCAAGGTTCAAAAGCTTGTTGTCGTCGCGCTCGCGGTTCTGCTGCTCGTCGTTGTCGTCCTCTCAACCGCCCATCTCGGCGTCTTGGTCGTAGAGGAAATCTGGAAGCCTCCGAGGTTTCTTATCCCGGTGCAAGGCCTCCTCGATATCTTCGGCTTTTTCTTGCTGGTCCTTATCGGCGTTGAGTTACTGGATACGGTGAAAACCTATTTCAAGAAAGATGTCATTCATGTTCGTGTCGTCCTCGAAGTGGCCCTGATTGCGATGGCCAGAAAAGTCATCATCGAGGAGCCCAACAACGTTCCGGCTCTGACACTGTTTGGTATCGCGGCTCTCATTCTCGCCCTTGGCGTAGCCTTCTACTTTGAAAGGCAAGCGCAAAGGGAACGGCCCTCTCTAGGAGAAAAAAGCCCCACATGATTCGCTCACCGCGAATTCTACCAATAACGCGGCGATTCAACTTGGTCGATGAAAACCACCAGCCGAAAGTTCACGTATTATCCGCTGGATTGATGTTGTGCGCGGCTAGTTTGGTGACTGCAACCCGACAAAACATCCGGCGTCAAGACTCTTCCGGAATCGATGCGCGTCCGCAAGGGTCAGGGCATGGGTGGTGGCCATCAGGTTCCCTACACCTCTCGCTCAGCTTTTCCTTGAGTCAGGAGGAAGGGTCAAGGCACGCGAACCGCGGCCGCACTGAAAGGTGTCGGCGTTGGCGTGGGTCCCGCTGGAGGCCCAAAGTAGAGCGTACGAATCGAGACCGGCTGCCCGACAACCAGGCCGCTCGCACTGCTGATCCCGTCAAAACTAGTGCTTGGCGAGTCGGTGGAAAGTTGCACGGTGACCGGAACGGTCAACCCGAAAAATGATGGAAGTGACTGCATCGTGAAAGCATTTGGAGGAGCGGGGTTGGCCACGGTGCCGGTGACACGCGTGAACCGAAGATAGACAAAATCAACATTGGCAGCTGCTGGAGCAGTGCTGGAGGCCGGCGTGAACTTAGTCACGTGGACCGAGACAGTCACGCCAGGTAGCAGTACGGACGTGTCTGTACTGCCGGTGAACGGGGTCGTGGGAACAATAAGGTTCTTCGTATCAACAACAAAAGGTTGTGGATTGACTAGCGTCACGCTAACCGGGGCGGCCAGGCTAAGGTTTTGTCCGATGAGGCTATTCGACGGCGCAATTACGAGGTCGTTTGTAATCATCTGGAATTGCGTGGTCGAGGACGGCGGCAAACCGACGATACCCTCGATCCAATCTCCGGTATTGATAGCCAACGGATCGTATTCCAGAAGACTGAACGTGCCGTTCGCATTGAGAGTCATATCAAGACTGGCGACTTGACCCTGCTTTGCACATGCAAAAGTGCTGCCGAGATTGAACGTCGTGCAGTTCGGCGAGACAATCGTCGAGTTGCTCGCAATGGCTGTAATGGATCCCTGGGTCGCCGTTTGCACCACAACGGTCTGCGTGGCGCCGTTGACCGACGTAATCACTCCGGTTACATCGCCGACAAAATCCAAGGCGCCCGAAGACAGACTGCTGGCTACTGGCGGGAGCACGGTTGCCACTAGGACGTTGGCCGCGCCAAGGCTCACGCTCGTGATTGCTTGCGTTTGCGGATTCACGGTTAATGCGTTGCCTAAATCGAGGTTAAGCGCAAGCCCGGTGGTCTGGCCGGCTGTTAGAGTCAGAGGGAACGGTGCGGTTGCGATGATGGGTGCTGCCGATCCACCTGTCACAGTTGTCACGCTACCCGCTGCACAACCTGTGATCCCCTGGGTCTGCGTGCAATAAGTGACCACCGGATTCGAAAGGCTCACGACCATAGCAGTGTAGGTGTCAGGTGGAATCGCCGAGCTCCCGAGAAAAGCGGAATCGCTCTGCAGCTTGGTCAAGTCCACTTGGTACGAATTGGAATTCAGCGGCACACTTGTGGACTGTCCCATAGATCGCGTCATCGAAATTCCGACGACTGTAACGCTGAACGATAGGAGGTTGGTATTCGGAGGGGGTGTCAGTGGAATTGCGCGAAGCGTGAGCGCCAATGTGATGTTGCCGCCCGGCTCGTTGGAGGTGCCGGACCCTACAAAGAGGCGCGTATTGATCGCGCCGCTGCACGAGATCATCAAACAAGCGACCACGAACAGCCAAAAAGTAAAAAACTGCTTGAATTTCATCCAGTTTGCTACGACAGAACTAGGCTGGCACGCAACTTCCCTCATGACGGGCAATCGTGGCTTACGTTAGTGACCACCAACAACTGTCAGGAATAACAGGCTGCCATTGTCATGGCATAAGACCGATCTACCCTCGTATTCCGCAAGTTTCGCTCGCTCAACAAATGGCATCAGTTCTGCAAAGTGGTCCACTCGTGGGGAAGTTGCGATTCGGCCTAACCGTTTCATTTGGCTGTGTAGTTTGAATGCATAGGTCGAAGGAGGAGCGCTTAGTGTACAAGGGCTGAACTCAGCAGCACCGTCCAGGAAGGACATTCGTTCACGAAGGCGTGGAAGCCCGGCGGCCCCCGGCGTTGAAATGGTTATAAGTAGGGGGCTGTGGAAGGGAGTTCTCTGCCGGCATGGGAATCCTCCGCCGGGTTAAAGTTTTTTCTCACTTTTCTCCGACTGAATGTTCCCTAGTAAGTAGAGGGGACTCAGTGGACTTTCTGCCATGCAGATACTCACTACAGTTTCTTGTAGATCGGGAGGGCAGAATTTTTTCTTACTTTCTCCGTTGTCAAAGCCTCTTTATTAGTAGAGGAGTGGACGATATTGAAGAGCATCCATCATTTTCAGGAGCGCGGGAAGGTGAAGTGTGCATGAAATACAAAGATCACCATATGCGTCACGCTCGCGGTCACCTTGGCGATCGAGCAAGTACCCAAGGAGCAATGAGGTTGCGCATGGCGCGACGATCAATTTGGACGCGGGCAAAACCCTGTGTTGGGCTGGAGCGACCCCACTTTTGCACACGGTTCCGTGGCCAAAGTGATGCTTGGGGTCGCTCCAGCCCACGAGGAGATTCCTTCCGATGTTTTGCCCGCGTGTGTCGCCGAATTCTTAGACGAAACATGTGTAGGAAAAGGGTGAATAAGGCGAAGACGGTAAGAATTACCCCCTGCACTTTCAAAACTGCCACTTCTTCACCTCAACGTCGCTGGCTGATTCGGGCAGGGGAAAGGTCGGAGTTGGGAGACTCGGTTGGCATGCATTTCGGCACACGTATTCGAATCTGCTCAACGAGCATGGCACGGACGTCAAGGTCCAGCAGGAATTGCTTCGTCATGCGGACATCCGCGCGACGATGAACATCTACACCAGGGCTGTACCGGAACGTCTGCGAAAAGCGAACAGCAAGCTGTCGGCTGTTGCTGCCAACGGGAACATGAAGAGTTCGTAGTGTTCCCTCGTGTTCCCTCATGCAGAGAGCAAGTGGTTCAGAAAGAGTCAGATATGGCGGAAGCGTGTGGGAGTCGAACCCACCATTCGACCCGCTAAGGACCGAATCGCCGGCTTTGAAGGCCGGGGAGATCACCGGACCCCTTTCGCCTCCGGGGGAAGTATAACAGGTGAGGAAAACCGCGCTCCGTGTTGGCGCTGGATGAATTGGAGAAAGAGGGCGGGGTTCGTCGTGGCGCGGCTGCACCAGATAAAGTCCGTGCTACTTCTGGCGTGACTAGGCTGGAATCGCTGCATCTACCGCGGCGCGCTGGGTGCGAATCAGAGCGGCGACGAGGTCGTAGAGGGCGGGGCTGGTGCAGACTTCGTAGTAAGGATGCGAAGAGGGCATGCCGATTTTTCCGTCGGGTAGAAGCTGGCGGGCGAGACCTTTGCGGAGAACAAGAAGCTCGACGGAGTCGCCGAGAGGGACTTCGCCGAAATACAGCGCAACGTTTTCTTTACCCCAGGGCATATCGAGCTTCGTCTCGATAGAGTCTAGCGAGATTTCCTCGGACAATTTCTGAAAACCCTCTTCGTTTAGCTCAATGCCGTTCATGTTAAATCGCACAAGAAATTCGTCGAGCTCTTCGGCGGAAGCGCCTTCCATGGCGTTCAGAAATTGAAAGACGGAGAAATGGGTTTTCTGCGCGCCGAGCAGACGCTTGGCGAGTTTGGCGCAACCGGAGAGGCGGTCGGAGAGATTGAGGGCCTTGGAAATCATGATCCGGGAATCGCCGTCGGCCCAGTAGGTGGGGGCGGAGCCCTGGAAGGCGACACCGACGCCGAGTTCCAGAGCGGGGAGATTGCTGCTGGCGGCGCCGTCATTGTAGGAATTGCAGACGACGAGAATCTGGCGCGAGAGGATGCAGGCTTTGGCAACCGCGCGAGCGTAGGCAAGATTGGATTCGGTTTCGAAGATGGCGAGGATGACGGCGTCGCCTTCAATGAAAACTTTTTTGGCATTGTAGCGGTCGAGAAGCTTCTTCACCGGTTCATGCAGGTTGAGGCTGAAATGCGAGGCGGGACTCAGTCCACGGGAAAGCAGATCCTGCGTCATTTTCGTGGAGCCGCGCACGTCGGCTTTGATGATGACGTGGGAGACGACTTGATCCTGTTGCGGCTTGGCTTCGTCCTGAAGCACGCATTCATAGAGGCGATTGTTGAGGCGAGAGAGTTCACGGGCCTGTTCGGTGGTGACAAGATTGATGCGCTCCATGCAGGTGGTGAGGTGGTCGGCATCGCGTAGCTCCCGTCGGAGGCGCAGAAAATCCACGGCGAAACGCAACACGAAGGCCTGCATCTCTTCGCGAGAATAACGGCGGATTTTCCGGGAGAGATCTTCGACGGGCTTGAGAGAGAGCTTGCGCGCGGGAACCTGCTTCAACACATGCTCGACGCGCTTCATTTCTTCCTTGAAGACCAGCGCCTTGCGAAGCTGTTGCAGGTGGACGGGCGGGCTGTACTCCTGAGCGATGGAACGAATTTCGTAACTGGCGAGAACGTGATACAGGATTTCCTGCTGCTCGAGGCGCTCGAGCAGCCGCGTCAACTTCTTCGCGCGCAAAGAGCGGTTGGCTTCGGAAAACATGGGATCGAAAAGGCGCTGCGCGTTTTCCGGTTCGTTCAAATAATCGTCAATGCGGCCTTTGTGGTCCTTGGCCAGGAAATCGATTCTTTGTTTGGCGGCGTCGATCTGCGGGCCGAGTTCCTCAAGCTGGAATTCCTGATGCTTGAGGCGGAGCTCGACGTCGTTGAGAGAGGCCTTCAGCTCGGCGCCACCTGAAGAGCTGAGAAATTTGTTGAGGAAGGCGCCTCGGTCGAGACGCTTGCGAAGATTCTCGCGCTGCTCCTCGAGGCTGGCGACCTCGTTGCGCATAGTTTGCGCTTGCTCGAGCAGCGCGCCGTGAACCTGATTGGCTTCGGCGTACGAGGGATCCTCGCTAAGGTTGAGTCCGGCTTCGCGCAGGAATTCGTGGAACAGCGCGTCCATGACCTCGAAGCGGTCGGGGTCACGCACGTAATTGCCGAGCAGTACGTAGTTCTCGAGAAAAAACCTATCATCCTTGCCGCCGTCGAGAAAGATCAAACGATTTTTCAGCAGCTCGTATAATGCCGAGAAGTCTTCGCCAAACAGCGCCCGGCGGGACTTGCACACGACGTTTTCTTCCGCGTCGACGACCATCTGGGCCACTTGCTGGCCGACCACGCGAACGACGCGGCGACGCGAGGATTGCAGTTCGGAGAGCTTGGCTTTAATGACGTGAGCTTCCTGGCTGCGCTCGAAATGCTCGCCGCGCTGGCGAACCCACTCCTTGCCTTCGAGGATGAGATTGGCGAACTGATTGCCGATTTCGAGAGTGAGAAATTTCAGGAGACTCAGGCGGAAGAGCAGGTCGATCTCAATGTTTTTGTGGAATTTTGCCTGGGTCACGGCGCTCTGCATGAAGTCGGTTAGCTGTTTGCGAAAAGTGGTGTGGTCCGGACCCCTAACAGCGCGCAATTCGGTGCCGGCGACATAGGAGCCTTTGGTGTGCTGGCGGATGAGATCGAATAGATACTCGCGAGAAGCCTGGACGAAGCGGGGGCTCAGGAACACGTCGTGGTGGATGTTGTCCACGCCGATAGCCAGCGACCCCATGGGGATGGTCGTGTTGTAGCTCTTGAGTTCCATCCCGGCAGCTGCTGTCGTGCTGGGCGTGAGGATGCTGTTGGCCATGATCTCGCCGAGGGGCTTTTTCCAAACTAGCAGCCGAAGGGGGTAGGGGCAAGGATTGGCGGCGGTATGGTGGCGAGAGAGTAAGCTCCGGTACATCAAACGGGAGTGCTCGCCGGCAAGAGATGCCGGCGCTACGGCGTTAGCGTGATGCGGCGGGCATCGCCGCCCAGATGTTCGAGTTTGAGGCGGAGTTGAGGCCAGGGGGACGGTAGAGGGAAGCGCTCGGACCATTCGAGGATGACCACGGCGGGTTTGACGAAGACGTCTTCAAGTCCGAGCGTCTCGAAATCGTGGAGATTCTCGATGCGGTACAGGTCGGCGTGGTAGACCTGTGCGGCGCGGGCCGCCCCGTAGACATGAACCAGCGTAAATGTCGGACTGGTGACTTCGTCTTCGGCAGCAGCGCCGAGTCCGGCCACGATGCCTTTGGTGAGCGTGGTCTTCCCGGCGCCGAGGTCCCCGGTGAGCAGCACGAGTACCGGAGGCTGAAGGCGTTTGGCGAATTCCCTGCCCCACCGCGTGGTTTCTTCAGCGGAGTGCGTGATGATTTCCTCATTCACGCGTTTGCAGCTCCTGCAGGAGTTGATGGCGCGCACGGGGAATGGCGGCAGCTACTTCGGTGGCGAGCAGGCCGGACTCATCAGTATTTTTCGCAGCGAATTCCGCGGCTTTACCGTGCAGGTAGACGCCGAGTGCGAGGACACGCGTCCAGTCGGCGGTTTGGAATTGCGCGGTAAAGGCCGCGAGAACTCCCGTCAAGATATCGCCGGAGCCGCCTTTCGCGAGGCCGGCATTGCCGGAGGTGTTGACAAAGATTTGATCGTCGGGGGCGGCGATGATGGTGTGCGAGCCTTTGAGAATGACGTGAGCGTTCCAGCGGCGCGCGGCGTCTTGCGCGGTCTTGACGCGATCTTGCTGCACATCTTTTGTTGAGCTCATGAGCAACCGCGCGATTTCTCCGGGATGCGGAGTAATAGCGAGAAATTTCGTCTTGCGAGCCCGCAGAACATCGGCGTTGCCAGCGAAAGCGGTCAAGCCGTCGGCGTCGAGAATGAGGGGAAGCTCAGTCTGCAATACAACCTTGCGGATGAAGTCTTGCGTTTCGGGATGAAGTCCCAGGCCTGGACCTAAGGCAAGAACGTCTTTGTTTTCCGCTATGTTCTCAAAGCGCCCCTGCGCAAGATTTTGCATTGCAGCGGTGCCCTGAATGGTTGCTGCCAGGGGTTCGGTCATAATCTCGGGATGAGCGGCGGCCACGACGGGGAGCACAGAGTCGGGAGTGGCCACGGTGACCAAGCCTGCTCCGGCGCGCAGCGCGGCGTAAGCGGCCATTACAGCGGCGCCCGACTTGCCCAGCGAGCCGGCTACAATGAGCGCGTGGCCATACAGACCTTTGTGCGAATCGACCGAGCGAACAAGTGGAAGTTGCGCGAATTCTTGCGGCTCGACCCAGCGCAGCGCGCCGTGACCGATTTCCTCGACGAGCAAGGAAGGCGAGCCGATGTCCGCGACTTCGAGCCCGCCAACAGCGACAGAGTCGCGCGAGATCAACAGACCCGGCTTTGGCGCGGTGAAGGTTACCGTTTTGTGCGCGTATAGAACAGGACCATCCGCGGGCTGGCCGTCGGATGGCAGCCCGGACGGCGCATCGACAGCGAGAATCAGAGCGGGACGAGCGGCCGTGGCGTTTTTCGACCGGCGATTGATGCTCGAGATTGCATTCGCAATGACGCCGCTCGTTGCTCCGCGAAAGCCGGTGCCGAAAATGGTGTCGACGATGACACTGGCGTTGGAGATCTCCGGCCAAGCGGTTTGCCAAGCCGCTTCGTCGGTGATCGCAACTACGTGATTGCCGATCGCGGTCCAGCGGTGGAAATTTGTGGCCGCATCGCCTTGCAACTCCCGCGGTTCGGAGAAGAGATAGAGCGTCACCTTGGTACCCGCTGCCTGCAAGTGCCGGGCGGCAACGAAACCGTCTCCCCCATTATTCCCTTTACCGCAAAGGACCGCGATCCTTGTTGGCTCGGCCGAGGCCCTATCAATGGCGTGATAACAAGCGCCCGCCACGCGACTGCCCGCAGCCTCCATGAGCTGAAGGCTGGGAATGGCGTAGCGCTCGCTGGTCAAGCGGTCGACTTCGCGCATCTCGGCAGCGGTGAGCACTTTCATGGCAGATTTACGGGACGGCTAGAGCATCCAGCCGCCGCTGACATTGACCACCTGACCGGTGACGTACTCCGCTTCATCGGAAGCGAAAAAGGCGACAGCAGCGGCAACATCTTCCACGGTGGGCGGACGGCCGATGGGAAACCGCGCGTCGCGGATGCGCCGAGCCTCATCCCGCGTCAGCTCCTTCTCATCGATGCTGGAGGGATTTACGACGTTGACGGTGATGCCATTCTTGGCTTCTTCCAGAGCCAGGGAGCGGGAGAGCGCAACGACAGCGGCTTTGGCGGCGGCATAGGCGGAAATTTTTGCCTGGCCGAACGCACGCTCCGCGCCGACAGCGCCAAGATTGATGATGCGTCCCCAGCGGCCGCGACGCATGTGCGGGAGGGCGGCGCGGCTCATGTACAGCACGGTCATCAAGTTCGAGGAAAAGATGCTTTGCCAGTCTTCGAGCGAAGATTCGGCGAGCGTGCCCCAACGGAAATCGCCGACGTTGTTTATCAGGACATCGATGCGGCCAAAGCGATCGACCACGGTGCGCAAGAGCTGCTCGGCGCGCGGGGCATCGGTGATGTCGGTCTCCACCGCCACACAATCGGCGCCGCTGGCCTGCAATTGCAGCAGGGTCTGCTGCGCGGCGGCTTTATTCGAGCGGTAAGCAATGGCCACGCGCGCGTCGTCCTTCGCCAGGCGCACCGCGATGCCGCGGCCGATGCCCCGGCTGCCACCGGTAACCAGTGCCACACGATTGCGAAGGGACATTCCTCTCCTCAAATGATGCGCAGCGAAGCATGCCAGTATAACGCAGGTGGATGAAATGTCGGGCTGCCGCTGATCTTTACGGCTTACGTCATCCTATCAATCAGAATTGGGGAGGCGCGGTACAAATCTTAGTGCAAGCGGGCGACGATTACGGTCATGTCATCGGCTTGCTCGGGGGTGCCGGCCCATTCTTCGGCGGCGGTCATCAGGGATTCGGCGACGACCTTCGGCGTCGCGCCTTGCACGTGGACGGCGGCTTGCTGCAGGCGGCGAATGCCGAACTCTTCGCCGTAGACATTTTCCGGTTCAATCAATCCGTCACTGTAGCCGACGAGCAACGAATCAGGCGGCACAAGCACCGCACCCTCTTCATAGCAATAATCCTCGACGACTCCGAGAACCATACCCCCTTTATCGAGATGCAGAGCCGAATCCTTGGAAATCAGAAACGAAGGAAGATGGCCGGCGTTGGTGTAGCGCAAGTTGCGCGTTTCGCTGTCGTAGACGGCGATGAAGAAAGTGGCGAAGCGGTCGTCGCCGGTATTGCGCACCAGATGTTTGTTGAGGCGCGAGACGAGCTCGGCGGTGCTCATGGTTTCGCTTCCGGCCACCAGCACCTGGCTGCGCAGGGCGGCTTGCAGACTAGCCATCAGGAGCGCGGCGGAAATTCCCTTGCCGGAAATATCGGCGATGGCAATGGCGAGGTGGGTGGGACTGAGCTGAATAAAATCATAGTAATCGCCGCTGACGGCGCGGGCGGCCTTGCAGATGGCTTCGATCTCGACGCCGGGGACGCACGGTAAAGTTCTGGGAAAGAGCTGGTCCTGCACTTCGCGCGCGATGGAAATCTCGTTTTCGAGACGCTGGCGCTGTTTCTGCTCCTCGATGAGATTACTGATGGAGCTAGTCATGAGATTGAAGGATTCGCCAAGGACGCCTAACTGGTCGCGGCGCTCGATGCGCACTCGGTGCGAGAGATCGCCGGCTTGGACGTATTGCGTCGCGCGATAGAGCTCGTCAATGGCCTTGGTGATCTGGCGGGTGAGCGCCAGGCCGGTGATCAGTGCGGCGGCCCAAATGACGAAAAAGGCGATGAGGATTAGCATGAAAAGAATCAGGTAGGTATCGCGCAGCTCGCCTAGGGAGCTGAACATGCGGCCGCTCAACTGGGAGTCGCGGGCGTTGAAGACCGCGAGCACAGGGTGAACCGGCTGAACTTTGCCGTCCGGCCGGACGTAGACGGAATCCAGACGGGAAACGACATTGACGGCGGGATCGATCCACAGTAGCGAGGGCTGCAGAGAGCGATTTTGGGCGACTATACGATGAGTGTTTGCATACTTCGCGCCGCTGTCGGTGGTGTACAGCACGCCTTGTTGGGCGCTGCCGGTATAGGGCTCCATCAAGTTGAGCTGAATAGCCCCAAGATCGGGCGCAATGCTGGCCAGAAACGTCGGGTTGACCGGAACGCGCAGGGTGACGACGCGCGGACCGTGACGGTCTTGCATGGCGCGCATGCTTACGATGGCGAGAAAACACTCTTCCTTATTTCCGCAGGAAAAGGGCTTTTCCTGCTGCACCAGCCCAGCAAACGATTGGCGGTTGGAAGCGATGGCATGCAGCAGCTTGGTGTCATCGGAAAATTCGATGGACAGGCCGGGCAGCTCGCGGTCGTGTACGGCATGCGATTGCAGGGCGAGGGTACGCTCCGCTTCTTCTTCGCTAGCACCGGGCAGAAGGCTGCCATGGGCGGCGGCGATATGCTCGGCGATGTCGGCGACCATGTCTTTGCGGCGCTGGACATCTTCGTAGAGAAGATAGGACGCCAGTTGGGAGTAAAGAATGCTCGCCGAGCGGACGGCGAGCAGAACGAGAAGCAAAACCGGAACAAGAGCGATAAACAAGCCAGCGACGATGAGACGATTGCGCAGGCTCCAGAGCAGGCGGCTCCTTCCCCAGGCGAGCAGCCGGTAGAGAAGGTATGTGGCGGCGAGAAGGGCGACAAATTTCAGATAATTGGAGATGCTGCCTTCGACCGCGAACAGATAGGCCAGGCCGCCGGCAGCGGTCAGCAGCAGCGCCGCGAGATCGAGGCGCGAAATGCGTTCCCAAGCGGTGCGCAAGTTGGCGGCAGCGGTCACACGTCAGCCTCGGACAGAAATACTACTTTACCCTAAGGATGTCCTTTGGACCGAGCGGGCATTGCCGCGTCGCGACGCAACCCGCTCGGAAGTTACTTCGCCAGGGCGCCGCGTACGCGGCTGTGATAGCGGCTGTAAGTGAAGTAGATCACCAACCCGATGACCAGCCAGATAATCAGGCGCGCCCAATTGATCCAGCCCAGCTTGTACATCATATAGCCGTTAAAAAGGATGCCGAAAATCGGAACCAAAGGTACCCACGGCGTGCGAAAGGGCCGCGGTTGCTGCGGATTGGTCCGGCGCAAGATCATCACCGCGATGCACACCATGATGAAGGCCAGCAGCGTGCCGATGTTCACCATCTTTCCGATATCGTCGATCGGTGTGATGCTGCCGACGATGGCGGCGAGCAAACCCACGAGAATGGTGTTCTTGTAAGGCGTGCGGAATTTCGGATGCACGGAGGCAAAAAATCTCTTGGGCAGCAAGCCATCATTGGCCATGGCATAGAGAACGCGAGTCTGACCGAGCAGCATGACGAGCATAACGCTGGTGAGCCCTGCCAGGGCGCCGACCGTGATGATGTGCGAGGCCACGCTCAGTCCGCGATCCAGGAACGCTTCCGCGATGGGCGCTTCGATATTGATGTCCTGCCAGCGAACCATGCCGGTAAGCACGCCCGCGACGAGAATGTACAGCAACGTGCAAATCAGCAGCGAAGCCATGATGCCGATGGGCAGATCGCGCTGCGGGTTCTTGCATTCCTGCGCGGTCGTGGAAACGGCGTCGAAGCCGATATAGGCGAAAAAGATATAGGCGGCGCCAGCGCCGATGCCGCCGACACCCATGGGCGCGAAGCTCGACCAATCATGCCCCCAATTGGAGAAGTTGATGTAGTGAATACCGAGGCCAATGACGAAGAGCACCACGCCGACCTTGATCGTCACGATCGTGGCATTAAAGCGAGCACTTTCCTTGATGCCAAGGACCAGGATAGCGGTGATGACCAGCGCGATGACGAAAGCCGGAAGGTTAAAGCCAATTTCGCGCCCGAAAATCACCGGGGCATTGAGCAGCGCATGCGCCTGCTGAACCAGTTCCGGCGACTTCGCGCCGACGATGGCATCGACCTTATCCAGAAAAGCCTGCGTGCCGGGCTGCAGCGCGGAATCGGAAGCCTGCGCCATTTGCCGCGCGACCATTTTCGTGGCGGTGTTCAAGCCCGTCCAGTGGTCGTAAGCGAGCCACAGTGGCATTTTTATGTGAAAGATGTTCAGCAGCTCGATGAAGTGGTTGGACCAGCCGGAAGAAACCGTGCTCGCGCCCATCGCGTATTCCAGCGTGAGGTCCCACCCGATGATCCACGCGAAGAATTCGCCAAGCGTAGCGTACGCGTAGGTGTATGCGCTACCTGCGAGTGGAATCATGGCCGCGAACTCGGCATAGCAAAGTCCCGCGAACGCGCATCCAAGGCCCGAAATTATGAAGGAAAGCATGAGCGCGGGGCCTGCGTAGTGCGCGCCGAGCCCCGAAAGCACGAAAATTCCCGCTCCGATAACGGCGCCAACACCCAGAGCGGTGAGCTGGCCCGCGCCTAGCGTGCGCTTAAGGCTGTGCTCTCCAGCGTCCCCGGCCTCCGCGAGCAGCATGCTCATCGGCTTCTTTACGAAAAGCCAGCTTCTGGGATCGTTGGCTCCGGTCGCATCGAGTTCGTTTGACCTTGTTGCCATGAGGGAAGCACCTCGCAGGGCGCGTCGAGCGCCCTCCAAAATCTATTTTACGCCGCGTGTCTGCCTGCCGCCG
>Ga0210407_10003217_pt1 | contig 13400 bp, 13 predicted proteins | sample IncBWC27MmetaG_FD_150860 | JGI IMG/M metagenome (GOLD analysis project Ga0210407, IMG submission 150860) | Forest soil microbial communities from Barre Woods Harvard Forest LTER site, Petersham, Massachusetts, United States - Inc-BW-C-27-M | ecosystem: Environmental > Terrestrial > Soil >... | reverse complement strand
CGGAAGGCTCCGGCATGGAAAATGGAAAAGGCGCGGAAGAACCGCTTCATGGCATGCGATGAGGCCATGTGCTTCGCCGGCATCTCGACCACGGCCCGGTAGCCCTCCTCCCGCTGCAGCTCATCGAAATAACTCAAGTGCCGGCTCGTGCCGTCGAAGAAAAAGTACAGCACTTGCAAAAACAGATTGCGCACCGATACCCTTTGATGCTCTTCTTGATCCCTGCAAATTTGTGCAGCAGCAATCCTACGATTCCGACGGACTCCACATACTTCACGAAAAAGGCCAGTCCTCCGCGGCTGGTCAGCGTGTCGTCGGTCACTTCCAGCTTGTGGATCTTGCCGTTCGCTGTTTCCTGCATGTACGGACCTCCTGAAGGATAAAAGGCCATCGCGGGAAGAGGCTAGTATAATCAGATAGCAATGTAAAGCTATAAGATTGTTGTGATATAAAAATCCTATGCGCAAAGAACAGCTCGAAGCTCAAATTGAAAAGGTAAAAGCGGAACTCCTGAAGCTAGGCCCCATGCGACCCGGCTCTCTATCCCAACAGTACTCTGCCTGTCAGAAGCCGGGTTGCAAGTGCGTGGATCCCGTGCACCCCCAGAAACATGGCCCCTTCTACCAGCTCAGTTACACGCACGGCGGCAAGAGCACCACCCAGTTCGTTCGTCCTCCGTTTGTTCCGGAGGTGCGCAAGCAGCTCGCCGCCTACAAGAAATTCAAAGCTCTCACCCAGCAATGGGTCACGCTGGCCCTCGAGCTATGCAAACTCGAAATGCAAGAAGCGCGCTCGGCGGCCTCCCCAGCGGAGCGTACCCCGCGGTCTTGAGCCTTCACCCAGCAAGTGAAAACGCCCGAACCCTTCCCACCTCATGTTTTCCCGCATCCGGATTGGCTCTCCCGCATTTTTTCTCATTTTTGCCGCAAAGAATCGCTCAAGCTAGGTTCTGCATAGCACGCCTGCCTCCTCATGTTTTTGAAAATTCGTCATGCGGCGAACTCTCGGAAAGTAAAGGACTTACAAATCCAGACCGCCTGTCTGCCAGAATTCCACAGATGGGGTTGGAGGTGAACGGCGCTTTCAATAAATAGAAGAAAACACGCGAGATATTTTTGGTCGGGGCGCCGAGATTTGAACTCGGGACCTCCTGCGCCCAAGGCAGGAGGAATGGTCAAAACAACCCTCCTGTTTTCAACGTTGCCGCTGAATCAAAACAACTTAGTCGTGATTCTAGCATGTGGCTGGCTGTGCGCACCTGTGCCCATCTGTCTGTTGGGTGGGCACAAAAGTTGGCACAATCGAATGGGTGCGCTGGCCCAGGATTCGTACACGGGATCGTCTGACGTTCGCACGCATCCTATGAGAAACGTCTTTCGCCGGTTGGGTGGGATCCTTGTTGCCTGAGTGTAATTCCTATGCGCGCAACTCTACGAGGTGCTGACGGCGAACTTTGATTTTGCTTTCGTCCTTACGCGCAGCCGCCAGGTCGTAGGCCACTTGCATTTGCAACCACGTCTCCGGCGTGCTCCCGAAGGCCTTGGATAGCCTTATAGCCATTTCCGGGCTGATGCCGGACTTACCGTTCACCACGTTGTTGAGAGCCTGCCGGGTGACGCCGAGTATTTTCGCGGCCGCCGTCACGGAGAGTTTCAAAGGTTCAAGGCAATCATGCCGGACGATGAGGCCGGGATGCGCGGGATTTTTCATGGGCATGTTTTTCTTCTCCCTTTCTAATGGTAATCGATCAGCTCAACGTCAAAGGCATGATTCCCCTCAAAACGGAAAACGATGCGCCAATTGGCCCGTACCGTCACGGACCACAGCCCCCTCAAGTCGCCTTTGAGTGGGTGCAGGCGGTAGCGGGGGAGATCCAGAGCTTGAGGCGTTGTGGCAGAATCGAGAACCGTGAGGATTCGCTCAACCGTATCCAAGAGGTCGGGGCGGATCCCACTTCGGTCGCCGCGTTCATAGAGGCGGGGATTCGCACCGGATTCCCTTTAACGTTCCCCTGGGAACGTCACCAGCAAACGAACCACAAGAGGGTTGGTCTTTTCGTGTCAAACCAAATATTGCGTTTTTTCATGGTAGCTCAAACCGTCTACCCGTAGATTTCGTCCACTTCTGAACCCACCAACGTTTTGACCAGTTTGCGGATGCTGTGCGCGACGCCAAAGGACTCTTCGATGGAGGTTTCGTCGAGCAATCCCAGGCCGCACGTTGCGGTGATCATGGCGCGTTGCGCGAATGTCCGCGGGTCGCCAGCGAGCGATGCGGCTTTCAGCCAACGAATAAAAATGCTCGCCGCGTCGGCCGCGTTCACGCCAGGCCGTGTAGGCACCAGGCCGTATGCAACCGTCCCTCCCTGTTGTACGAAGTCGAGCGCATGCCAGTCGGTGAAAAACAAATCGAGCCCTTCATCGGCATCGAAGGAAAGGATATCGGGCTTCGCGCGGCACATTCGTTCAAAGGGACGCGCTGCACAGCAATGCAGCCCGGCATACGCTCCACGAGTTCGCGCATTCTCGAGCGTGGCTGCCAGAGCGTCAATACGCTGCTCTTCCGAAACGGAATCCGCAGAATCTTCGAGACACAAGGCCGGTTCGTCCAGGAAGAGTAGGATAGGCAACCCGGATGCATTCAGGCGCTCAATTTGCCAGGAAAGCATCTGCGAGACATGGAAAGCGATGGCGGCAAAAAGGGTCGGATCGGAGAGAAAGGGTCTGCCCTGATGGAACAGATAAGCGGAAAGCGTGATAGGGCCCTCGATTTGGCCTTTCACGGCGACTGCCGATTTGAAAAGACCGGAAGACAGAGCTTTTTCGAATGCGGCGAAACCAGCAGCGTTTACTGACGTAAGCGCTCCGCTGCTGCCGTGAAGGGCTTCGACGACGGAATCGATTTGTCCGGATTTGACCTGGTAGCCGTAGCCTTCCTTGCGCGGCTCAATTAGACCTGCGAGACATCCGAGTCCTTGGCCGATGGCACTTTCGGATGGCGAGAGTTGCGGCAGTTGGGGCCAGAACGGGACTTCCGGAGAGAATTGGGCGACTGCCCGTATTGCCGAGGAGACGGAGGTGAGGGGCAAGCTGCCGATTCCCGTGACGGCGCCGGCCGAGACGAACGGCTTTCTAACGGTGTAACTCCGCTTTGCTACGGATTGCACTCTTCTTCTCCATGAAACGCGTGCCGTCTCGGCAATATCGCCTCAACAGTATCTCTGGAATACCAAACCTTCGCTACACCGTCGCTTGTTCTGCTAACTCGCTATAATGAGAAGGTGCGGATTGTACCGAATACCATGACGAAACGCCCCTTACATCCTTTGGAAAAGATTCTCGAAAAGCGCATCGCGATAATCGATGGGGCGATGGGTACGACCATCCGCACCTATGGGATGAAGGAAGCAGACATCCGAGGTGAGCGCTTTAAGGATTCAACGAAAGACCTCCTGAATAACGGCGATCTCTTTTCGCTGACTCAACCAAAGATGATTGGCGACATTCATCGCCGGTTCTTGGAAGCCGGCGCGGACATCATCGAGACCAACACGTTCGGTGCGACGAGCATCACCCAGAGCGAGTTCTTTGTGGAAGATCCTCGCGAGAAGGGCGGGCGAAAAGATCCCGACTTCTACGAAAGGATCATTCACGATCCTTTCCTGCGCAATCTGGCCTGGGAGATCAATGAACAGTCGGCGATGCAGTGCCGGGAATGGGCCGACCGTGTTGGAAATGAAACCGGACGGCAGCGATTCGTTGCGGGAGCAATTGGCCCTCTGACGGTGTCGCTTTCGAATTCACCCGATGCGGACGATGCCGGGTTTCGAGTGGTCACGTTCGATCAAGTGAAGACGGCGTATGCCGAGGAAGTCCGTGCTCTCATCGCCGGTGGAGTCGACTTACTGCTCGTGGAGACGATTTTTGACTCGCTGAACGCGAAGGCGGCGCTAGTCGCGATTCGCGAAGTCTTCGACGAGGACAAGAAAGAGTTGCCGGTGATGATCTCCGCGGCGGTTGGGCGCGGCGGAGAAACGATCATTTCTGCTCAGACGACGGAAGCATTTTGGAATGCAGTGAAACACGTCAAGCCACTGTCGGTGGGACTGAACTGCTCGCTTGGTCCAGACCTAATGTATCCGTTTTTGAGCGAGCTGTCGGAAAAGGCAGACGTTGCGGTTTCGTGTTACCCGAATGCCGGGCTACCAAATCCGCTTTCCGAAACCGGCTTCGATCTCGGCCCGCCCGACATGGCTCGTTTCCTGGGAAGTTTTGCGAAAGACGGACTCGTCAACATAGCCGGTGGTTGCTGCGGGAACACCCCGGAGCACATCGCTGCCATTTCGAAAGCGCTCGAAGGCCAGCCGCCACGGAAGTGGGGTGCGGCACTCCTTGAAAGGGAGTCTGCAGCGTGAGCGTGACCGAAACCAACACAGCGCTCGAATCTCCGGGCACGAAACTCCTTCGTCTTTCCGGATCGCAGCCGTTCACGCAACAGCCGGGCGTCTACATCATGATCGGCGAGCGAACGAACGTCGCCGGTTCCCCTAAGTTTGCGAAATTGGTGAAAGAGGGCAAGTTCGAAGAAGCCGTCAGCGTTGCCCGGCAGCAAGTCGAGAACGGCGCGAACGTCCTCGACATCTGCATGGACGAGGGAATGATCGACGGCGTGGCGGCGATGAGCCGCTTCCTTCTGTTGCTGGCGAGCGAGCCGGAGGTGGCCAAGGTTCCGTTCATGGTGGACTCCTCGAAATGGGAAGTCATCCAGGCGGGACTCAAGTGCATGCAGGGGAAAGGCATCGTCAATTCGATCTCGTTGAAAGAAGGCGAAGAGAAATTTCGCCAACACGCCGCAACCATATTGAAATATGGCGCGGCCGTTGTGGTGATGGCATTTGATGAGAAAGGCCAGGCCGCGACTTACGACGAAAAGATCCGGATTTGCGAGCGCGCTTACCGGATTCTCGTCGACGAAGTTGGTTTCCCACCCGAAGACATCATTTTTGATCCAAACGTCCTCACCGTCGCCACCGGTATGGAGGAGCACAACAACTACGCCGTGGACTACATCAACGCCACGCGCTGGATCAAGGCCAACCTGCCGCACGCGAAGGTAAGCGGCGGGGTATCGAATATTTCCTTCAGTTTTCGCGGCAACAACAAAGTTCGCGAAGCCATGCACTCGGCATTCCTGTATCACGCCATCGCGGCGGGCATGGACATGGGCATCGTGAACGCGGGGATGCTCGAGGTCTACGAAGAGATCGAGCCCGAGTTGAAAGAGCTGGTTGAGGATGTGCTGCTTAACCGCCGTCCGGATGCAACCGAACGTCTCGTAGATTTCGGCGAAAAACTGAAAAGCGTTGGAACAGTCGCCAGCGAAAAGAAGGCAGAGGAATGGCGCAAGGGTACGGTTGAAGAGCGTCTTTCTCACGCGCTGGTAAAAGGAATCGATACATACATTGAACAGGATGCCGAGGAAGCTCGCGTCAAGCTAGGCCGTCCGCTTCTGGTAATTGAAGGCCCGTTGATGGCCGGCATGAGTGTGGTCGGTGATTTGTTTGGTGCGGGCAAGATGTTTCTCCCGCAAGTGGTGAAGTCAGCGCGTGTGATGAAGAAGGCGGTCGCACACCTAACACCGTTCATGGAAGCCGAGAAAGAGGCCATGGCCGCAGCCGGGCAGGCGGTCAAGGCGCAGGGAAAAATCGTTCTCGCAACCGTGAAAGGCGACGTCCACGACATCGGCAAGAATATTGTTGGCGTCGTCCTGGCCTGCAACAACTACGAAGTGATCGACATGGGTGTGATGGTCCCGTGCGAGAAAATCCTCGAACGCGCCAAAGCGGAAAAGGCGGACATGATTGGCCTCAGTGGGCTGATTACACCGTCCCTCGACGAGATGGTGCATGTAGCGCGGGAGATGGAACGCCAAGGATTCAAATTGCCGCTGCTCATTGGCGGTGCGACTACGAGTCGCGCACACACGGCCGTCAAAATCTCGCCGCAGTACAGCGAACCGGTGGTGCATGTGCTGGACGCAAGCCGAGCCGTGCCCGTGACGACGAGCCTGCTCAGCGAGGATGGCAAAACGGAATTCGTTGCGCAGCATCGCGCCGAATATGAAGCCGTGCGCAAGTCCCATGCCGCGCCGCGCCAACAGGTTGTCTCGCTTGAAGTCGCTCGCAGTCGGCGCACTCCGATTAGGTGGCGTAAGGAAGATTTGGCGGTTCCGGAATTTACCGGGGTCCGGGTGCTCGACGATTTTCCCCTGTCGACGTTGCGTGAGTTTATCGACTGGACGCCGTTCTTTCACACCTGGGGACTGAAAGGCGTTTACCCGCGCATTCTCGAAGAGGGAGACCGCGGTGTACAAGCTAAACAGTTATTCGCGGAAGGCAATGCGCTGCTCAATCGCATGATTGAGAAAAAATCGATCACCGCGCGGGGCGTATACGGATTCTTTCCCGCAAATGCCGTGAGCGACGACGTCGAACTTTACACCGACTGCAAACGACAGAACGTCCTGAAACGATTTCACTTTCTGCGCCAACAGGCCAACCGCGAAGGTAACGAACTATGCCGTTCGCTCTCAGACTTTATTGCACCGAAGGAAACGGGGTTGGCCGACTACATGGGTGCTTTCGCCGTGACTAGTGGAATTGGACTTAAGGAACTGTGTGATCGGTTCCGGGCAGAGAATGACGACTACAACGCGATCATGGCTGAGGCCATCGCGGACCGGCTCGCCGAGGCGTTCGCAGAGTGTCTGCATAAATGCGTACGGGATGAATGGGGTTACGGTCGCGATGAAGGCCTGGGCAATGCGGATTTGATTCGGGAAAAGTACCGGGGCATCCGGCCTGCCGCAGGCTACCCGGCCTGCCCGGATCACACAGAGAAGGGCCCACTGTGGCAACTTCTTGATGTGCAGAAGAACACGGGAATGCTGATTACGGAGTCTTTTGCAATGTGGCCTGGTTCGAGCGTTAGCGGCCTCTACTTCGCCCATCCAGAAGCGCGCTATTTCAGCCTCGGCAAGATCGACCGCGATCAAGTGGACGACTACCGCAAGCGTAAAGGGATAAGCATCGCCGAAGTCGAGCGATGGCTCGGACCGAATCTGAACTACGACCCTGCGCAAACCTAGCGAATAAAATTCATTCGTTAGCGGTCAACTTGGCTCGAGCCAACAGTTCGCAATAGCCTCCGACGGGCGCGAGTTGTTAGTCCGATCCTGAAGGTGGCGGCCTGCACAAGGGCGAGGTCAGTGAAGCCCACCCGGCCCACAGCGCGCGTCGGGTGCGGATTTTTCCAACCCACAGCTCAACCCACAAATTGTGTAGCCTCTAAGCCCACATAGGCGTGGTGCTTTGCCGCTAAGTACCGCGCGAGAGAGTGGAATAATACGAGAAAAATGAGGTATTGACTCTGGACGATACTCCAGGGTGAGCCTCTACGAAGGAGCCAATGCCATGGAGATTGAGTGATTTGCAAAAACCGACCTCCTGCCTGTGAGAAATTCACAAGGGTTTCAATAGAAATGCAGTCGTCTATAAGTGATGGGAAACAAAAAACATAGATTGGTCGGGGCGCCCGGATTTGAACCGTGGGCCTCCTGCGCCCAAGGCAGGCGTAATATCTCCTGGAAGTCCTTCCTTTTCAATCTCAGTTTTGAAGACAAACGAGTTAGAAAAATATTTGGTAGTGGCACGATGTACGGAAATGTGGCTCCGCATGCGTGGAGTCCCCCGAATTTCCCCCATAGCGAAACAACAGCGAAACTGCTCCGATCGCTTCCCGCCTATCACGGAGACATAAATTCATGAGAGCCACGCGAGTCGGCGGCGGTTTGGAAAACCGCGCGTGAGCGATTGGTTCCGCTTGTTCCACTGGACTCGAGTCGTCCATGCGGACAGCCGCACGATTCAGCTCACCGGCGTTCGCGCAGCGAGGTGTTTCAGGTAAGCGAGCCGTGACCGTGGCCTCGCCACGTCTCCTATGACTATAGTTGACAAATCTACTGTCCTCCTATATGTATAGGAGAGCAGGGAGGTTTGAATCGATGGCGACGAAAGCCAAAGTCCTGACTCCTTTAGAACGACGAATTATGCGCGTGCTCTGGGACGGTGGCGCAGGAAATGTCCAAAAAGTCTTGCAGGGGCTGACGGGTGAGCCTCGGCTTGCCTATACCACCGTGCAGACCACATTGAATGTCCTGCACCGCAAAGTAAAAGTGAAGAGAAAGCTCGTTGGACGTGCATACGAGTACAGCGCCATCGTTTCTCAAGAGGCAGCCGACTCACATGCTATCAAGGACGTTTTGCAGAAGGTCTTCCGAGGGTCAGTGGACGACCTTCTCCTATCTTTGGTTCGGAGCAAGCAGCTCGACGCGCAAAAACTCGCGGAGTTACACGCGAAGTTACAAGCCAGTGAGAGCGCGGAGGAGGAATCGAAATGAGCCTAATTCGAGAAACGGTATTCGATTTAGTGTTGAATGCGCTCGTGCAGATTGGACTCTTTGCCATCGTGACGGCGGTGTTCTCGCCTCTCGTCGCGAAAGCGAGAGCAAAGTATCAACATGTTTTCTATCTCGCAGTGTTCCTCTTCTGTCTGGCGGCTCCTGTGATCAACACCATTTGGCAATCGCATCCAATTACGGGCGCAGAGAAATCTCTCCAGCAGGTTCTACCGGAGGCCGGACAGCCTAATCAACATTTCTGGGGCTGGCAGGGTCGTTCTGACCAGCATGAGCAGTTCACGCTGGGGTCCGAAGCCCAAAGCTGGATCGTCGCTATTTGGGGAGTGCTTGTTCTGTATCGGCTGGTCCACTTCAGCCGTGGTGTTTATCGAGTTCATCGGCTGCGGAAAGACGCCTCGGTACTTTCTCCGGCCGAAATCGGGATGGCTAGCCAGATCATCGAGGCCAAGCACCGTGTCGCCCTCCTTGAATCTACAGCCATCGACGACCCCGTAACTGTTGGTGTGTTTCATCCCGCAATCTTGCTACCCAGTAAAGTGCTGCCAGACCTGGACGAACAAGAGCTCTCGGCAGTTCTTGCGCACGAATACGGCCACATCCTTCGCAGGGACTTTCTGGCACACATCCTATGTGAGTTGATCTCTCTGCCAGTGGCCTGGCACCCCGGCATCCGCTATCTGAGGTCAAAGATCTCGCAGACGCGTGAGCTTGCTTGCGATGACTATGCCGCTGGTCGTCTTGGGAAGCGCCGTTTGTATGCCCGCGCGCTCTTACGCCTCGCGTCACTGTGCTTGCACACTCCTCGTGGCAACGCGGTAGGGCTGGGTATTTTTGATGGCGAAAACCTGGAAACTCGAATCATGCTGCTGACTGAGAAAAGACTTTCGCTATCACGTGCCGGTCTAATTGGGCTGGCTTTGGCAACGAGCATTACATTTAGCGCGGGCGCAGTGCTCGCGCGCGCGATGAGCCTGCGAGCAAGCTCTGAGCCTTCTAACACCGCAGAAAAATTCGCAGGAACCTGGCACTGGATGTTCAACGGAAAGAGTTTCGCCACTATGATTCTAGCGCGAGACGGATCAGGCTTTACCGGATCCGTCACCCCCTCTCGAATTGCGCTGAACCGTGAAGGAGGATTACTTCGGGCTGATCCGTCCGAAGACAGCGCGTCAAAGCCGATCAACAAGGCAAGGCTGGAAGGTTCTTCACTGCGCGTCACAGTCGGGGACGGGAATGAGCTCTTCGAATTCATCGTAATCCTGAAGGACGAGACACATGCCGAAATACATCCGAAAGGGGCCCCGCCAAACATGAAGCCGATACCGGCTGAGAAAGTTCACTAACGGAAGGGGAGCCAATTCTGATGAATGTTTCCGAGGCACTGGCACGGCCATTTATGCTGATCCTGGTTTTGACCATGGGACTTCCCGCTGGCCCACAGAGTGTGACTACGTCTCAGTATGACAACGCGCGCAGTGGCGCCAACCGACTGGAAACCAACCTGACTCCGCGCAATGTGAACGTCCGCCATTTTGGGAAGTTATTCACGCTGAAAGTAGACGGAGACGTCTATACGCAACCACTCTTTCTCACAGGATTGGACATACCCGACAACGGGCGGCACGATGTGCTGTTTGTTGCTACTGAGCACGACAGCATATATGCCTTCGACGCCTACGGACATCCCGCCTCGCCACTCTGGTGGGTGAACTTTCTTAGGAAGGGCGTCACGACTGTTCCTGAGGACGACGTCCAATGCCCCTTTATCGCGCCGGAGGTCGGAATTACATCGACACCTGTAATTGATGCGGATACTGGAACGCTGTATGTGCTGGCGCGTACCAAAGAGCGGACAGGGTCGTCGTCTCATTACACGCAGCGTTTGCACGCGCTGGCTGTAACAACCGGGCTCGAAAAGTTCGCGGGCCCCGTCGATATCAAGGCCACGATCAACGGGAGGGGGACCGGTAGCCAGTCGGGGAAAGTGTTATTCGATCCTTTGCGCGAGAATCCTCGCGCCTCGCTCCTGCTGGCAAATGGAGCGGTCTATCTTACGTGGGCCTCTTCCTGCGATGTCGGGCCTTACCACGGCTGGGTGATGGCTTATGACGCGCACACCCTCAAACAGAAGGCAGTCTTTAATGCATCTCCCGACGGGGATGCCAGCGGCATTTGGGAAGGCGACACAGGACCGGTGGCCGACGTGAGAGGCAATGTGTTTCTTGCGACGGGAAATGGGCGCTTTGATGCGGTTAAGGGCGGGCGCGATTACGGAGATAGTTTGTTGAAACTGGACGGGCAAAGTCTGAAGCTCCACGACTATTTCGCGCCGTTCAATGTCGACGAACTGGATGCCGACGACAAAGATCTGGGTTCGGGAGGTCCGGTGCTACTGCCGCCTCAATCGGGACCGCACCCGCACCTCGTCGTTATTGCCGGCAAGGGCGGGACCATCTACCTGATCGACCGCGACCACATGGGTCATTATCAGCCAAACGATGACAGCCATGCGGTGCAAACGATACCCAGCCCAGGTGCCGGCGTCTTTGGTTCAATGGCCTACTGGAATCACAACTTCTACGTGCTGAGCAACAGTTCTAACGATGCTATCCGTCAATTCGTCGTGCACGAGGGAAAGCTGACGATCAAATCGGCAAGCGGTTCCCGGTTTCCAGCCATCTGCGCAACCCCGACTGTTTCTGCGAACGGCGTGCGGGATGGAGTGCTTTGGGTGCTGCGTTCGAACGACGACAGAAACGCGGTATTGTACGCCTTCGACGCCGTCGATAGCTCCCGCTTACTCTACGACAGCGAGCAGAATCCGTCTCGAGACCGCGCTGGGCTGTCGCTTCGGTTCAATATTCCGACAATTATGAGCGGGCATGTCTACGTTGGAGCGAAGCACGAAGTGGATGTCTACGGGCTATTGAACAGAAAGACAGCAAGCAAGTGATACGACTTCGACGGGCTGACCGTTCGGCTCGGAACAGTGACCGCCAAGACTCCCTTATAGGAGGCGTTGGGGAAGATTTTTTTGTGTACAGTTGGTGCACAATAGTCTGCAAATGGGGTGTTTCTGTGCAAATGAGCGCAATCTAAGCGATTCAAAACAAATGAAGCGTAGTGAATACGAACAGGGCAGGAAAAAGTAGCAAACCGCCGCCAAGATCTCGCGCTTCCCCAATTCAACCAACTAATGCGGAGACAATTGAGAGGCACACCGCGAAGCGCGAGCTGAGCCTGGCTCGTGATTACTGATTCAATGTCATTCGTCGCCGTGACTCCGCTCCGCTGTGTGAACAAGACGACTCGGAGGTTTTGCATTTCAAGCTGAGGTCTGGGCGATCACGCCGTAGGCGCGCTCCAGCAGTTCGGGCAGTTTGCGGTTCCTCTCTTCTAGAGTCTTGACCGAGTTCCTGAACTATGGCGAATGTAGTCTCTGGGCTAGTGGCAGGTTCTTGACACTTACCCTAATATAATCTAATATTTAGATGTTAATGGAGGAGTCATGCAGAAGCAAAGGTTAAAGCTGAAGCAGGCAAGCGCTGTCCTGCAGATTGAACCGAAGGAATTACAAAACATGGTCCAATTCGGCGTTGTGAAGCCCAAGCGGTTTGAGGGAACGTATTTCTTCGACGCGAACACTCTTATGGTAGCCAAGGTGGCGTTCTGTCTGAAGGAGTCGTTGGGGACGCGCACGCGTGTTTTGTCCAAGCTGATGGACGTATTCCTTGCATCGGAAAAGGAGTTCAAGTCAGACAATCCGAAGTACATCGTCTTTAAATGCCGGCTTTCAGCCGAAGAGGACCCCATCAAGGTCGGCGTGCCATTCCGCGCACTTGGGGAACAGCTTCAGGAGCAAATGACGCGAGCTGACCTGTACAGGGATCTGCCTCGAGGTCGCAAACGCCGGGGTTGGAAGAAGGAGTTTCTCGAGTCGCTGACCGAGGCGGCTAAAGAGATCGGCGAAGTTTCAAACGAGGAAATCTTGCAGACGGTTCGCGCCTACCGTAAGGAAAGACGAGCGCCGGAGATTACCGTTGCCGCGGAAAGCTAAGAAGCAAAGTCTCGCGGCGTCGTTGACACTAACGTGCTCGTGGCGGGCATTTCAGGTTTCAGAAAGCCATATGTCCGGGGCAGAAACCCTAGCGCAGATGTGTTGTAGAAATGGGCCGAGAAGGGCAATTTTGCCTGGCTTGTGACGGAAGACATTCTGGATGAGTACAAGGAGGTCTTGAAGCGGCCTAGAGTGCGATCAACTCTAATCGGCGCTGTGATCAATCTTATCCGCGAGCGAGCCGAACCGGTGAACGTTCACGCCTCCTTTGAAATCTCTCCCGATCCCAAGGACGATCCGTTCTGTCTCTGCAGCGAAGAAGGGAATGCAGATTTCATTGTCACCCTAAATCCCAAGGACTTTCCGCAAGAACGGCTCAGGGCAAAGGTCATTTCACCCGAAGCCATGGCGTAGCAAGCGTCGCTGCCGCTCCCTATTATAATGAACACATCGGAGCGATTCAGAACTGGATTAAGACGACAAATTGAGAGACGTTGCGAAGCTCGGGCCGGCCCGAGTGCGTGATCACCAATTTGCATCTCCGAAGATTGAGTCGACGAGAAATGCACAGGATCCCCTGAATTTTCCCCATACTTGTCAGATGGCGGGCGATTAACTTGCGTCCGTTCAATAGTTTCTGAATAGCACTCCTGCCTCCGCGCGTTTCTGAAAAATTTGTCATGTGGCGAACTCTTCGGAATTAAACGACTTGTGAATCGAGATCTCCTGCCTGCGGGACTTAGGCGCTTTGCAGAAATGACCCGCCTTCACTCGCGAGATTCGACCGCCTCAAGAAATCCCAGCTCAGTTGACGAATGCGCCCCCGTCTATCTTTCGGGGTAAAGTAGCAGGGTTCGACTACAAA
>Ga0210407_10003215_pt1 | contig 13401 bp, 13 predicted proteins | sample IncBWC27MmetaG_FD_150860 | JGI IMG/M metagenome (GOLD analysis project Ga0210407, IMG submission 150860) | Forest soil microbial communities from Barre Woods Harvard Forest LTER site, Petersham, Massachusetts, United States - Inc-BW-C-27-M | ecosystem: Environmental > Terrestrial > Soil >... | reverse complement strand
AATAAAGAGGAGTCTGGCCGGGTTACCGAGGTGGGGGCACCTGCGGCGCAAGCCTTTCCGTGAGATTAGGGTTTGCCCAGTTTGCGATCAAAGAAATCAGCCGTAGCTTTGTACCCACGGATCCAAGTCTTCCAGAGCAGGAAATCGTGGATCTCATCCGGAAAGATAATCTCCTCAAACTGCACATTGTGCTCGCGCAGGCGCTGGACCAGATCCGTGGTTTGCTGGAAAGGGACGTTGCGGTCGTCGTCGCCGTGCATCAGCAGCACCGGGGACTTCCATTGTCCAACGGAAGCCACAGGCGATGAATCGTACGCCAGCTTCAGCGCTTCCTGGTAATCAGGCGCGCTGGCCGCGTCGCCCTGCCGGCGCCGCAGGAGCACCGACCAATCATGGACGCCGTGAAAGTCCACCCCGGCGGCGAACACGTCTGAATTGCGGGAGAGGGCCAGCGCGGTCAGCAGTCCGCCGTACGAGCCTCCCCAAATCCCGATACGCGTGGGGTCAACATCCTTGAGCTTTTGAAGATACCTGGCTCCGGCCAACACGTCCCGGTACTCAGCCGAGCCGCGCCATCCGGCGTTGGGCGCTTCCCGAAAATCACGCCCGTACATGATGCCCAGCCGGTAGTTCACAGACAACACCGCATAACCCAGACCGGCCAGATACTGATTCTCCGCGTAGGCGTTGTGGTAGTAGTACATGGAATGGAAGCCGAGTACCATCTGGCGTTGCGGTCCGCCGTGGACAAAGATCAGCGCGGGCCTCGGAGCACCGCGGCCTTTGGGCACAAAGAGCTGGCCGTGCACTTCGATTCCGTCTTCACTCCGGAAAACCACTTGCTGCGGTTCAACCAGGTGCGCGGAAGGAAAGTCCGCAGGCAGTGCCTGGCGGGCAATCATCTCGCGGCCATTGCGCGTGAGCTGGTACGGCATGGCGGGCGACGTGCCGCTGGATCCGAGGCAAACGATAGTCTTTCCGTCGGCCAGCATCAACGGATGCCACTCGATTGTCGCCCCATGGATGAGCGCAACGGGCTTGAATGGCGCCCAGTTCTTTCCCGATTCCAACCCCATATTCAGGTCGACTCGCCAGATGTGGCGGCGGTCCACGTCGTCCTGGTTGGACGTATAGAGCACCGCCGTCCGGTCCGGACTGAGCGCCACGTCTTCTACATCAAAGTCCCCGGGCGTCAGCAGGACTGCCGGATCCCCCGCAACGGTGTTTACTGAAACCGAGTAAAGATGATTGCGGCCGCCCCGTTCTGAAGCAAAGATGATCCTGCCGCCCGCGCCGAACTTCAGCGATTCAGCGGCAAACGGCGGCAGTGAATCGCGCGCACTGGTGTCGCTGTGCCAGACTTCCCGGGCTTGTGCCGTCTCCGCTTCCGCCAGCCAGATGGACCACAGACGGTTCGGCCGCGGGATCATGGGCAGACCTTGTTGCACTCCGGGCGTTCTTATAAACACAATCTGTTTTCCGTCCGGCGACCAGCGCGGCGCAAAATCGCGGTCCACCGTGGGAGCAACGTAGCGTATCTGCTCCGGTGAAAAATCGTAGATCGCGATGAAGCTATGGTCCCGCCGGTCGGACCGAAACGCAATGTGCTTCCCGTCCGGCGACCATTGGGGGTCCGACTCCTCCCCGCGAAGCTGGGTCAACTGCCGCGCCGGTTGGTCGCCCGCCACCGGCGCCAGCCACACATGGTGTTTAGTGGTCCAGATCACGGTCGTGCCGTCGGGCGAGATCTCTACGTCTTCGCAGTCTTCCTGGTCGCAACCCATGTCGCCGAGTAGACGCACTTTCCCTGTCTCCACGTCCGCGGCCCACACCTGCTGTTTCGGTTCTTTCAGTTCACTGGCCGGATTGGCGACGTGACCGTCGCCGCTGACTTCCGATCCGCGGGAGTAAACCACCGTCTGGCCCTCCGGAGTGAGCGCAAGAGCCAGAATGTCCTGGCCATCGTCGCCCTGATAATGCGTAATCTGCCGTGCGGCAAAGCCAGGCGCGTCCGCAATCCATATGTTGCGTTCGCCCCTGTTATTAAAGACCCAGGCAATGCGGTTCGACCTGGCGGCGACGGTAAGCGCGGTGGGAAACGGCGAACTCATCACTTGCTCGAGGGTGAAGGACCGTTTCTGGGCGACGGCCACCGCCGCGAGAAAGACCACTACGGGAAGCAGCTTGGCGAGTTTCATAAACGGACAATACTACCAGCCCAAGGCCTTTTTCGCAGTTTCTCCAAACTGTCGAGGAGGGTGTATCCTGAAAGCGATCAGGCGGCTATTCAGATGTTTGAGTTTGTCCAGAACATCAAGTCTCCCAAGCAACGCGTGGCCTGGCTGGTGGCCATTGTTGCCGACGCCCTGCAGATCGTCGCGTTTCCGTTCTTCGTGGAAGGCGGCCTATCTCCCGCGGACGACCTTCTCGACCTGGTCGTAGCCGGGATCCTCTGGAGGCTTCTGGGATGGCATTGGGCCCTGCTGCCGACCTTCGCCGCGGAACTCATTCCCGGTGTTGATCTGTTGCCCACCTGGACCGCGACTGTCTACTTCATGACCCGCCAGCACGTCAGCTCGCACGAACCGGAGATCCTTCCTCCGGGCCCTGCGCCCGCGCCACGGGGATGAGCAGGCGATTGGTTCCTATCTTCTATCAAGCGTGGGATCAAAGACGTGGACGATCGGTCGGATGCCGGCGCAGCTAAGAGAGCACCCGCACGACCGCGATTTGAATCGCCGGGTTATACAGCAGATAGCGCAAGACGAACAAGATCGAATTCGCTAAAAGAAACGGCGGTTTCCGTGTGTTCATGACGGTTCAGAGCCCTTCGCTGCCCGCAACTTCCACGCGAGTGCGGAGCGGGCCTTCTGAGCTCCGGATGGCAGGACCCGCATTTCTTGCCAGTCGTAGCCAAACTCTTTGCCGCAAGCAAGACAAACGACGTAGGTGCCCGTCTCCGAAGCCGCTCCCGAATGTCGCCTGCTGGTCACGGGAAAGCTCATCCGTCTGTGCCAGCATCCAAACAGAAAATCGAAGATTGTCACCATTTTGTCCTCCAGATCATGCTGAATGTTGCAACGGAATGCTCTGAAGGAATCGCCCTACAAGAACCGCCGGCAATTTCCGTCTTTCGCCCAGGCCTATTGGGCCGTATCGCCAGTTACTTCCGTTCTCTATCTAGTGGCATTCGACCCGGCTTCGTTTCATGGCCATTCCACAACCCGCGACAAACATATTCACCCGCGACCTGACTCGGGCCAGCGACTGGCCTGGCTTCTTGCTGAGCAATAGGGGACAGCATTCGATCGGACAACGTGAGAGAAAGGTAATTGAAAGCACCAGGTCAAGAAGTGGCCCTGACCATCGCACCATGGAGTGCTGCTTGCCGGCGCCAGGTTCGACTGGAGTGTCTATGCTCACAATTAGAAATGCCGCTGCGGCTCTGCTTCTCTTTCTGTCTCCTGCGCTCGCATCGCCCCAGACAGCAGGGCCAGAGAAGCCGAGCGCGACGGTACCCGACCAGCCGACGCAACAATCGGCAAGCGCTGGAGTTCCGGCATCGCCGTCCGACGCCGGCGCCCAATCAACGTTCCGGACCGTGGAGCGCAATCCCGCGCCGGCCCCGACCCCAGTCTCAGCGGAGACCGATGGTTCTGAACTCAAACAGACCAACCGCATTTTTGGGTTCGTTCCGAACTATACGGCCGTAAGCGCCCGCGCCCACGTTCCTCCGCTGACCGCCGGGGGGAAATTCAACCTTGCGATGCATGACAGCGTGGATTATTCGTCCTTCATTTTGGTGGCGCTGCTGTCCGGCGAAAGCATGGTTATGAAGTCGTATCCGGAGTTCCATCAAGGAATCCGCGGGTATGGCCGCTATTATTGGCGCGCGTTCGCGGACCAGACATCTGGAACGTTTTTCACGGAAGCCATTGTCCCCGCTCTGACTCACGAGGACCCACGCTACTACACACTCGGTCATGGCGGGTTTCGCCATCGAACAATGTACGCAGTGTCCCGTGTGGTGGTTACCAGGACCGATTCCGGGCGCTCGCAATTCAATTATTCTGAGATTGTGGGGAACGGACTGGAAGCGGGCTTATCCAACCTTTATTACCCCGAACGAGAGCGCACCTTGCACAATACCCTGACCAACTGGGCGACAATGACCCTGGTGACCGGCGTCGCCAACGTTCTCAAGGAGTTCTGGCCGGACATCCGCAATCACCTTCCTGGACAAAAATAAGCAGTTCGCCTGCAGCCCGCAATTTGTCATGCGAGCGGGAGTGGGAGCGTCAACTCGCGAGTCGCACATTTGGCCACGATGAGCGTGATGTCGTCGTACTGTTCGTGGGGGCTGAACTGGCGGACCTCGTTCACAATCGCCGCCCGCAGGTCCCGCGAAGACAACGCGCGATGCCGCCGCAACGCCGCGATCAGGCGTTCTTCTCCGAATTCTTCTCCCGCTGCGTTGAAGGACTCGGTGATGCCGTCGGTGTATAGCGCAAGGGTGTCTCCGGAGAAAAGGCGGCATTCCGCGATCACGCACTCCCATTCCTGGAAGAGCCCCATTACGGTGCACGTGGAATCGAGCCGTGCCAGAGTGCGATCGTCGCGGAGCAGGAGAGCGGAGAGATGTCCGCAGTTGGCGTAGCGCAAGCGCTGCGTTGCGTCGTCATATTCGGCAAAGACGAGACTGGCATAAGCGCTGTCCGGTGTGTTGTCATAAAACAGCTGGTTGACGGACCGCAACAGGCGTTCCGGCTCAGCCAACACTGCGCACTGGCTGCGCAGGTTCGCCTGCAGGTTGGCCATCAGGAGAGCGCTGGCAATTCCCTTTCCGGAAATGTCGCCCAGTACCAGCCCCAGGCGTTCGCGTCCCAAATTGATGAAGTCGTAGTAATCGCCTCCGACCTGGCGGGCCTGAATGCAGATGCCTCCGTAATCGAGCGTGTTCATCGACGGCAGGGTTTGCGGGAAGAGTCCGGCCTGTACCTGCTTGGCGATTTCCAGTTCGTACGCTGCGCGGCGTTCGGATTCCAGCTTCTCCGCGGCGGCGCGCCGTTGGGCTTCCACGGCCTGGCTCATTTCGTCGAAGCTGACCAGGGCAAAGGAATTCTTGTCTACATCTTCGAAACGGGTAAAGACCCCTCCCCAAATCGGGGTCTGCTTGCCCAGCAGGAGGGACGCGTTCGCCCCCAACTCCAGCGCCTGCCGCTGGTACTTCACGCGCCTCAACCGCGGGGTATGACGAAAGCGCACGCCACGCTGCCTCCATTCCAGATACCTGGCGGCAACATCTTCCGTGACAAACACCACGCCGCTCGGTCGCCCGATAAGTTTGTACTCCTCGGACTCCGGCTCAGGGGCGATCAGATTCAGCACCGCCGTGCCGTCGGGAGGAGCAACGGCCAACCAGCGTTGCCCGGATTGCAGGCAGACATCAAAAGCCAGACTGAATCCCAGCTGCTCCAGGTAGAACCGCAGGCTTCGCTCCTGATCACGAACGTAAATATTTACGGCGTGAACACGCAGATAGGCACTCTGCCGGTCCGCGGCGGGATTCGCCTGGTCCGCCAGGCCGAGTGAAGAAGAGCTGGACATGGCAGGGATTATAAAACCCCACAGCCCGCGGACAAGGACTCCCTGAGCGTCCCGGGGGGGCCGACAAGTGAGACCGCCAAATCTGCCCGCCTGACAGTATTCTCCGCTTCTCTCCAGGGCCCTCCAAATTAGTTTTTAGCGAAACGTTTCTTTTGCTTGAGTCACTACTCTACGAGACCTTAGAGCCGACGGCAGTGGAACGACTCATGAACCGGGGTAGTCATCCCATGGACAATACGACCGTATTGCAGACGAGTAAGGCGGGATGGCGGGAGACTGTGCTGCCTTTCACCTCTGGGGACGGATTTGAGTGCAATCTGATCCACGTGCAGGGACCAGTCCCGCCGGACAAAGGTCCGGTCTTGCTGGTCCACGGCGCGGGAGTACGCGCGAATCTATTCCGCGCTCCGGTCGCATGTACGCTGGTGGAATACCTCTCCCAGCGGGGATACGACGTGTGGCTGGAGAATTGGCGGGCCAGCATTGATCTTCCCTTCATTTCCTGGACGCTCGATCAAGCTGCCGTATACGACCACCCGGCGGCGGTCAAAAAAGTGAGGGAGCAGACCGGAGCGGAATCGGTCAAGGCCGTCATCCACTGCCAGGGATCCACCAGCTTCATGATGTCGGCAGCCGCCGGTCTGCTTCCGGACGTAAGAACGGTGGTCAGCAATGCTGTTTCTTTGCACACGATTATCCCTCCCTTCGCCGCGTTCAAAATGCGATGGTCGGTGCCGGTACTGAAGATGCTTACCCCTTATCTGGACCCGCAATGGGGAATCCACGCGCCAACTCTTACGGCAAAAGCAATCAAAGAACTCGTGCGGCTGCGCCATCACGAGTGCCGCAATATGGTCTGCAAGATGGTGAGCTTTACCTATGGCGCGGGGTTCCCGGCGCTTTGGTCTCACGCCAACCTCAGCGAGGAAACTCACACGTGGATCCGGCAGGAGTTTGCCAAGGTCCCAATTAGTTTCTTCCAGCAGATGATCCAGTGCGTCCGCCGCGGGCACCTGGTGACCGTGGACGGGTTGCACGAACTACCGGCTGACCTGGTTGGGCAGGGTCCCCGCACAGATGCCCGTTTCGCTTTCCTTGCGGGAATGAACAATCACTGCTTTTTACCCGAAAGCCAAGTCCGCACGTTTGAGTTTTTTGACCAGCACCGTCCGCACTACCACTCCCTTCACCTGCTGCCCAACTACGGGCACCTGGACGTATTTTTTGGGAGCAACGCTGCACAAGACGTGTTTCCCATCATTTATCGGGAACTGGAAAGGAATTGAGGCGCCAGCATGAGTACCCCCAAACGTTTACAGCAACAGACCGGCCGCTACTCGCTAGTGGACGGAATTCCCTTCAAGTTGCCGGTTGCCTGCGACCAGACTCCGGTACTGATGGCGGTTTTCTCCATCAACGCGGATAAAGCGCAGGCTCTTTTGCCCGGAAACGAGTTGCATGCGTTTCGGCTATGGAACAAAGGGTTGCTGGTGATCACCGTGGTCAGCTACCAGATCACCAACATCGGCAAGTACATCGAATACAGCATCGCCCTTGCGTGCACTCATGGGGCCAGACGCGCACCACGTCTCTTGCCGGGCCTGTTCATGCATCACTATGACACCGGCCAATATGTTTTTGATCTGCCCGTATCAACCGAAATCTCCGTGAAGGGGGGCAAGGGAATCTGGGGCATGCCCAAGCACCAGGCTAATCTGGATTTCAAAATCACCGACTCCATTGTGAGCAGTCAATATGACCTGAATGGGCAATTGGGAATGCTCATTGAAATAGATCGTCCCAAGAGCACATGGCTGCCTCTTAAGATGGGCGCGGCCAACTTTTGCCAGTTCCGCGGCATGCTGATGAAATCTTCTATCTACTTCCACGGAAAAACCGGCTTCAGCCTCTTTAAAAAGGGCGCGGCGCGCCTCTATATCGGCGATCTTCCGCGGCTGCAGCCTCTCAAGCAACTCGAGATCGAAGAAACTCCGGTGATGACCGCCTTCATTCCGGATGCCCAGGGAATCCTGGATGACCACTTTGAGTGCTGGTTCCTGAGCTTCGCCGAAGCGCCCGCCCAGAAGCCGGAGGGCATGGAATCCGTCATTAACCTGGGGCTGGGACAAGAGTGGCTTGCGCCGCCCAAAGCCAAGCCGGCGGCAGGGGACCGCGTATGAAACAAGAATCTCTCTCGGCAGAGGAGGCGTCAAAATGAAATCAAAGCTTCTGGTCCTGAATCATGCCTGCATCTTCTTTGGAGCCACGCTTTACTGCGGTGTGTTGTGGTCCCTTCATTTCTTTTGGTTTCCGAGCTGGCGCAATCTGAAAGTAGACAACTACTTCAACCAGTTCATCCCACAGACGGACGCCGCGACCCGGTTCTTCACCGTGGTAGTGCCGATCATGTTCTTCTGTCTCGTAGTCATGGTCTTTTCGGAGTGGAAGGGACAATTTCGCTGGACGGCCATTGCTGCTCTGCTATGCCTTGGCGCGGCCACCTGGGTCGGCCAGCTTTACATTATTCCGATCAACAAGATACTGGCACAGACCATCACGGACCAGGCCCAGCTGACTTCTTATCTGGAGCGCTGGATGACCTTGAATGACATCCGATGGGTGCTTCTGACAATCATGTGGCTGGTGATGATGTACTACTTTGCCGCCAAAGGAAGATTGTTCGAGACGCTCGGAGGCCCTAAACAATGAATCCGCCCAAAGTCCTTTATTGGCTTGTATGGATCATTGCCGTGTCCACGCTCATCTCCGGCCTGGTCCAAATGATTGACCCGGCATTTGTGCTGAGGCTGGTCAGGGCCGAAACCACATCCACTACGAAACATTTCTTTGCCATTGTCGGAATGTTTATGACGTTGTTCGGAGGAATGTTGTTGCACGCGTTGTACGCTCCGGCACAGCAATCTGTGGCCGTCTTCTGGGCGGGCCTGCAGAAATTTGGCGCCTCGATTGCCGTTGCGCTGGGCGTTGAACGAAATCTCTTCGCCGTGGTGGCGCTGGGGATTGCCGCTTTTGATTTTGCCAGCGGCATCCTGGTGCTTTGGTACTGGGCAAAAACCAGGGCCGGCAGGAATTTGAATTGAGTACTTCAATGAATGACCCGCACAACATTTCTCCCGGGCCGGTGCGACGCTCGCTCATCCTCGCCGGAGGAGGCATGCGTGTGGCATATCAGGCAGGCGTTATCAAGGCGCTGTTTGACTCGGGCCTCAATTTCCAGCACGGCGACGGGACCTCCGGCGGCACCATCAACCTGGCCATGTTTCTCTCCGGTGTGGGGCCTGATGAGATGTGTGAAAGATGGCGCACCCTCGATGTAAAGCGCTTTGCTTCGCTCATGCCCATTCCCGAATACCTGCGTCCCTGGGACATGGCCGCGGTCGGCAGCGCCGACGGTGTCCGGGAATATGTTTTCCCTCATCTCGGCATTGATTGCAGCAAGATCAACCGGGCCGGCGCCATGTCCGGGACCTTCAATGTCTGCAACTACAGCCGAAAAATCAGCGAGGCCGTTCCCCACGACCAGATCACGCTGGACTTGCTGGTTGCCGGCATCTCCCTGCCCATTTTTATGCCCGCAGTCAGGGTCAACGGCGACTGGTACACCGATTCCGTCTGGATCAGAGACGCCAACCTGATGGAAGCTGTCCGCCGGGGCAGCGAAGAATTGTGGCTGGTCTGGTGCATTGGAAACATCAAGGAATATAAGCCTGGGGTTTTTCATCAGTACGTTCACATGATTGAAATGAGCGCGAACGGAAAATTGTTTGACGAGTTCCAGCAGATTGAGGAACTTAACGCCCGGATTCGCAAAGGAGACAGCCCGTACGGACAGCGGGCTCCTATCCGGCTGCACGTTGTCCGCCCTCTTTATCCTCTTCCGCTCGATCCGGATTTTCTCCTCGGCAGGATCACGGCCACCACACTCATAGAGATGGGTTATTCCGACGCAAAACGTTACCTGGAGCGGGAAATGAAGAGCGACGGGCTGCCCTACGTCCCGGAGGTAACGCAAATGCAAGACGATGGAGTCGGAATCTGTTTCAGCGAAACCATGTCCGGAGGGCTGACCCTGGGAGTCACGGACCCTCAGGCGGGGCACACCCAGGGTGAACATGCAAAAACAATTTTTACCATGCGCGCAACCATCAACGTCCCTGACGCCGCAAAATTTGCCGCTGACCCGCAACATCAGGGTCAGATTACTGGCAACGTCAGCTATCCGGCGTTTGGCAACAACATTCCCTGTAAGAATGGAGTATTCAAGCTCTTTTCTCCAACCGACGATCCCAGACTGAAGTTGATGGTCTATGAACTTGGGTTTGAACACTCCGGCAAAGACTACTACATGGCGGGCAGGAAAGAAGTTCGCGAAGACCCGGTGCTTGACGCGTGGAAACAGACTACGACGCTTTATACAACTTTGCACGAAGGAAGAGACTCGAGCGGCAACATTGTTGGCGCCGGGATCCTGCAACTGGGAATGGCCGAACTCATCAACCTGGTCAGGACCATGCACGCCACGAACGCATCTACGGTCGAGGAGAAGAGCCATGCCCTCACCCAGTTCGGCCGGTTCTTTTTGCGGGAGCTGTGGGATTCGTACGTCCATCATCTGAACATTGACTGACTCCTGTGCGGTAGGAGGTCCCTTGTGGGTTTTGACGCGATCATCATCGGAAGCGGCTTTGGAGGAGCGATCAGCGGCTGCCGGCTGGCGCAAGCCGGCATGAAAGTACTGGTCCTCGAACGCGGCCGGCGCTGGGACAATAAACCCGGACCGGGGGTGACGCCCTATCCGCGCGAACTCGACGACCCGTGGGTCTGGGACCAGGAGCAGCCCGAACTCCTCAACGGCTGGCTGGATCTCCGTGTCTTCCGCGGAATGGCCGTGGCCCAGGGCGCCGCTGTGGGCGGAGGCTCTCTGATTTACGCCAGCATCTCGGTCGAGGCCCCCGAAGCAGTGTTCAAAAAAGGCTGGCCACAAGAACTCAGCAAGGCGGAATTGCAACCGTACTACGATCAAGTCGCCAGGTTCATGGACGTTAAGCCTTTGCCGGTCAACCAGTGGAATCCACGCATTCGCCTGATGCAGGAGGGGGCGGAGAAAATCGGCGAGAAAGGTCGCTTCAAGCAACTGCCCATCGCCGTAAACTTCCGCGCGGACCTGACTCTTGATCCGGCGAATCCTCCCTCTGCTGCCGATACCATTTATGGACCTAACCAGCACGGCGCGGTGCAAGGCACGTGCATTCATGCGGGACAATGCGATATTGGCTGTCCGGTCAAAGCGAAGAACACACTGGACGTGAACTACATCGCCGTAGCGGAGAAAAATGGCGCTGAAGTGCGGCCTCTGCATTTCGTCCGCAACATCGAAAAAGCGGGCGCTGGGTATCGGGTCCACTTTGATCAACTTAAAGACGGCCAGCGGGTCTCGGGAACGGAAGACGCCAGGATTGTCATCGTCGCTTCCGGATCTCTGGGGTCCACTGAACTTCTGTTCCGTTGCCGCGAAATGTTCAAGACCTTGCCCAACATCAGCCGCCGTCTGGGCATGAACTGGAGCAGTAACGGCGATTTTCTGGTGCCTGCTTTTTACGAACATCGAGAACTCTTTCCGGAAATAGGCCCTACGATCAGCAGCGCCATTGATTTTCTTGACCGCATCCGTGGCGGCCAGTCGTTCTGGATTGAAGACGGCGGAATGCCTCCCGTTTTTCGGCATCATATGCGCGCGGTCCAGGCCGGCGGCGGCAAACACCATCCCTTTGAGGGCCTTATCGGATGGCTGCAACAAGAGCTGCAAACGGCTGATCCCTTCGATCGCATCATGCCGTGGTTTGCGCAGGGAGTGGATGCCGGAGATGCAGAGCTCACGATGCAACGGCCCTGGTTCTTCTTCGGCGAAAAGCGCTTCGATCTGAAATGGGACATCACTCATTCCCTTCCTCTCTTCAAGGCAACACTTGGTGCTCACGAGGAGCTCTCGAGCAAGACCGGTGGGCTCCCCTTAGTCTCGCCTTTCTGGAAGACGGAGCTGGTCACGCCGCATCCTCTCGGCGGGTGCAACATTGGCAACACCGCTCAGGACGGCGTCGTTGACCACACCGGCCAGGTGTTTGGATGCGAGGACCTTTACGTGATCGATGGCTCCATGGTTCCGACGCCGCTGGGCGTAAACCCGTCGCGCACCATTGCAGCTTTGGCTGAACGTTGCGCGAAGATGATTGTGCAAAAAAGGCCGGTTGCGCGCGCCGGCGCTCATTAGCTTCGCCATGTGCCTCGCACGCAGGATGTTGCCCTGAAGGAGACCTCAAATGTCCACCACGCAGTCCTCGCCCGGCCCGCCGCTGAAGTTTCAGGCTCTCGGCGACCTGACGCAGTTGCAGCGGTCCGCGCTTCACTCCAATTACCGCCAAAAGGTGGACGACCTCGCCGACACCACGCAGTTCCCCAGGCTGCAAGCCTTCCTTCCTCAAAACCTCGGATCTTGGATCAAGAATTACTTGAGGTATGCCTTCCATCACAAACACGCCTATGTAACTTATCCAGCAACTGGAGAGCGCGGGTTGTACCCTCTTAGAGCGGCAAACGGAGGACAGATCTTCAAACTCTCGATCGCCGGCGACTGGGGCACCGGCACGAAAGAGGCGAGCGAAGTGGCCGCTAAAATCCGGACCTTCGAACCTGATTACACCATTCATCTCGGTGATGTCTACTACGTCGGCGACACAACCGAGGTGCTGGAGAATTGTCTCGGCAAATCCGAATTCGGATACCAGGGCGTCCAGTGGCCGCGTGGCAGAATCGGCGCATTCAGCATGATCGGCAACCACGAGATGTATGCCAACGGCAACGCCTATTTCGAAACCTTGATGCCCGCGCTCGGTGTCCCTGCTTCACAAGACGGGAAACAGCTCGCCAGCTTTTTCTGTCTGGAGAATGACGTGTGGCGGATTCTCGCCATCGATACCGGATATAACTCAATTGGACTCCCGGTCCTGGGGCAGATTCCACTCATCAACAAAATTCCTGGAGTGGGCCCGGACTGCACGCTCGAAGCTGCGTTGATCGAGTGGCTGCGCACCGTGGTCAAACCCAAGGAGCGATTGCGCGCCACCATCCTGTTGAGCCACCATCAGTACTTCAGCGCGTTTGAGGACAAATACACGCGCCCGGCAAAACAGCTGATGGAATTCTTCGCGGGCCAGGACCTCCTGTGGATCTGGGGCCATGAGCATCGCTGGTCCACGTACGACAAGCACTCCGAAGGAAGCCTGACGGCGTATGGCCGCTGCGTCGGACACGGCGGCATGCCGGTGGAAGTGATGAAGCCCAGGAACGCATCGGCCCCTTTGCAGTACTTCGACGAACGAGTCTGGTCTACGGACAAGAACATAAAAATGGGCATGAACGGCTTTCTCAATCTACAGATAGAGGGCAACGTCGCCACACTCGATCATCGCGACGTCACCAACCACAGCATTGTCGTTGAAAGGTTCACCGCCGGCGCAAAGGGCGCCATTTCCCAGGAGTATGTGTCGGTTGATCCCCAGCTCAGCAGGGGGATCGCCGCACCCTGATTGCGCCAGCGAAAACGCTCTACCACAGTGGTCACAGGGGACTAGGGAGGTCAAAAAAACTTCCTGTGTCTAGGCTGCGTTGTAGCTGAACTGCAACCCTTCGAAGGACATCTCGGCTCTTACCCCCCGAATGTTTTCATTGTGCGCTCCGACCCTCTCCGAATTGAGTTTGTGTATGCTCAGGCCCTTG
>Ga0210407_10003212_pt1 | contig 13417 bp, 6 predicted proteins | sample IncBWC27MmetaG_FD_150860 | JGI IMG/M metagenome (GOLD analysis project Ga0210407, IMG submission 150860) | Forest soil microbial communities from Barre Woods Harvard Forest LTER site, Petersham, Massachusetts, United States - Inc-BW-C-27-M | ecosystem: Environmental > Terrestrial > Soil >... | reverse complement strand
CCTGTACGTAACTGTGCGCCAACAGCTCATAGACTTCGGTTAAGTGGGCGTTCTCCCCGGCTTTTTCCAGCAGCGCGAGAACGATCTGCAACGCTTTGGGATCATCGCGCACATGACCGATCGTGGACTGCACCGCCTCCAGCAGTTTTGCGCGGTCTTTTTGGAACAGCCGCTCGAAATGCTGCTCATAAACCTGCAGAGCGTCGCGGTACTCCTGCGCTGCTAACAGAGCGTCGGCGTATTCATCGATCGCCGCAATGTCATCGTGCACATTGGCCAGCTTGTTGGCGAGAATTCCGGCGTCGGCAAAATTCTTGGTGCGCAAATACGCGTGAAACAGAATCCTGAGGCCTTCAGGATTAGAATCCAGGTCGGCAACTTTGGTCAGGGATTCAATCGCCGCCTGCGCATCGCCGGCTTCGAGCGCAGCCCATCCGCGCAAAACCAGGGCATAACTGTTTCCCGGCTCCAGCTTCAACATCCGCTGCAGGATTTCATCGGCAGCCGCCAGCTGTCCCTTTGCCCGCAAGCTCTCCGCGGCTGAAGTCAGAATCTGCCACGCTTCGGGCTTCTTGCCCAGGCGCACATAGACTTCCGCCAGCTTGGTGCGCATGGCAACATTGTCAGGATCCATTTCGAGCGTCTTCTCGAAAATCCTGACCGCCTGGTCGAGTTGCCCGGTCTTTAGAAATTCTTCGGCTACCTGCAAGTATTGCGCGCGCGCGTCATTGAACAGCCCTTGCTGCGTGTAAAGCTCCGCCAGCCGCAGCACGCATTCCATCGAAGACTTCAGCTTGCTGAGCTTCTTGTACATGGCAATCGCCTTCACCGTGAAACCCTGCGAGGCATAGGCGTCGCCAACGTTTTTGAAACACTCCGCGGCCTTGTCAATTTCTCCCGACCGCGAATACAGGTCGCCGACCGTGTTCATCACGGTCAGGTCTTTGGGATCTGCTTTGAGGATTTTTTCATACTCAGAAATGGCGTTGGGAAGTTTGCCCTGCTGGACGAATTTCTCCGCAGTGCTGAGAACTTTCTGCTTGTTGAACCCGAAACCAAACGCCATAAGATTGCCGGCTCCGAACTTCTCCCGAAGTTGCCGGGAGAACGAATGACCATCCAGACGACGGCCCCTGGAACATTCCTGGGATGGCCGTTCGGACATGCTCATTCTACGGCCCCCCACCCAAAATCGTATGGTTACTAAGGGTTACCGTTAGGGAGTGTACGAGTGGGTGCGGAAGAGCATTGAAGTCACGAGGCCCACCTAGGGGCGGACGCCCTGTCAGTCCAATCAATGGAAGCTCGACTAGGGGTTGGATGGTCACGATGGTTTACGCTTACTCCGTGGAGCGCTCCAGCATCGCCGACTACCTCTCGGATTTCACCCGCCTCGGCCGCGAAACCGCCTTCGCCGAGCCCCACGGCTATCGCGTAATCCACTCCACCTACCGCGATATTGCCGACGCCGCCTACCGCTTCGCGCGCGAAATCAGCGCCCGCGACATCCGCAAAGGCGATCGCGTGGTCCTCTGGGGACCCAACTCCGCCGCCTGGGTGGCCGCGTTTTTCGGATGCGCCCACCGCGGCGTCATCGTTGTCCCCATGGATTATGCCGCCTCGCCGGATTTCGTCCTCCGCGTATTCCACCAGGTCGATGCCAGCCTGATTCTTTGTTCTAGCGACCACGCTCTGCCGGGTGTGCCGGCTTTGTTTTTCGAAGATCTCCACGAATCACTCTCCCGTCATTCTCCGACTGCGTTCCCTCCGGAAAGCGTCAACCGCAGTGACGCCCTGCAAATCGTCTTCACCTCCGGCACCACCGCCGAACCAAAAGGCGTCGTCATCACGCACGGCAACGTGCTGGCGAACATCGCGCCGCTGGAGCAGCAGATCAAGCAGTATTTGAAATATGAGCGCTTCGTGCATCCCGTGCGCTTTCTCAATCTGCTTCCCTTGAGCCATGTCTTTGGCCAGTTCCTGGGAATGTTTCTTCCTCCGCTCTTGTCCGGCACGGTTGTATTTCAGGAGTCGCTCAAACCCGCCGAGGTCATCAAGACCATCCGCCGGGAGCGCGTTTCAGTGCTCGTCGCGGTCCCGCGCATGCTCCAGTCGCTGAAAGAAAAAATTGAGCGTGACCTGGACGACTCTGGCCAACTCGAGAGCTTTCACAAGAAGTTCGAATCCGCGAAGGGCAAGCATTTCGTCCGCCGCTGGTGGACTTTCCGTCGCATTCATCGGCAGTTCGGATGGAAGTTCTGGGCCTTCATCTCCGGCGGCGCCGCGCTCGACCGCGAATCCGAAGAATTCTGGGGCCGCCTCGGTTTCGCCGTCGTCCAGGGATACGGCCTCACCGAGACCACGTCGCTGATCAGCGTGAACAATCCCTTCCAGATTGGCAAAGGCTCGATCGGCAAGGTCATTGCGGGCCGCGAAGTAAAGCTCGCCCCCGACGGCGAAATCCTGGTTCGCGGCGCCGGCGTCGCTTCCGGATACTGGTCCGCCGGCGAGTTGCACTCGGTTGCCGGTGATTGCGAAAAAGACGCCGGCGAAGGTTGGTATCACACCGGCGACATCGGCGAGCTTGATTCCGAAGGCAATCTGTTTTTCAAAGGCCGCAAGAAAGACGTCGTCGTCACTCCCACCGGGATGAACGTGTATCCCGAAGACCTGGAGAACGCCTTGAAAGCCCAACCCGCGGTGAAGGACTGCGTCGTCATCCCGCTCGCCGTGGGCGGAAACGCCGAGCCATGCGCCGTGCTGCTGATGCGGAATCAAAAGGGAGACGAACAGAACGAACCCGCCAGCGTCGTCGAAGCCGCGAACCAAACCCTCGCCGAGTATCAACGCATGCGCCGCTGGGTGGTCTGGCCCGACGAAGACTTTCCACGCACCTCCACCCAAAAGCCCCGCCGAAAGGAGATCGCGGAAGCCGCCCAGAAAACGCTCTCCGGAGAAACATCGCAAGCGCCGGATATTCCCTTGTCCGACTTAATTTCCAGCATCACCAAGCGATCAGTCGGCAATTCAGCGCACAGCGCGAGCCTCGATGCCGACCTTGGCCTCAGCTCTCTCGACCGCGTGGAACTGCTCAGCGCGCTCGAAGACCGCTATCAGATTGACTTGAGTGAAACCAGCTTCTCTGCCGTAAAAAGCGTCGGTGATCTGCAACGAATGTTGAAAGGAGAGCTTCCGCCGCGTGCGCGATATCACTACACAGCGTGGGCGCAGCGCTGGCCCGTGACCTGGATTCGGTTCGCCGTCCACTATCTCTTGTTACGTCCCTCAGTATTTGTTCTCGGCTGGCCCAGAATTCAGGGCCGCGAAAATCTTCGCGGACTAACTGGCCCGGCGCTGGTGATTTGCAACCACATCGGCGACGTGGATGTCGGCTTCGTCCTCACCGCGCTGCCCGCGCGCTTTCGTCACAACCTGGCAACCGCCGCCGGAGGGGAGGCGCTGGAGGCACTTCGTACCCCTCCCGCCAGCCGGAATTTCTTCCTCCGGATCTTCGATCGCATCGAATGGTTCTTCGGCGTCTCCCTGCTCAATATTTTTCCGCTCCCTCGCGAAGCCGGCTTCCGCGACAGCTTCGCCTTCGCCGGAGAATCGGTAGACCGCGGCTTCAGCATCCTGGTCTTCCCCGAAGGCCGCCACACCACCGACGGGCACATGCGCCCTTTCCGCTCAGGCATTGGCTTGCTGGTAAAAAACCTAGGGATTCCGGTAGTCCCCATGCGCATCGACGGCCTTTTCGAACTGAAACACGCCGGACGAAGGATGGCACGACCATTCCAGGTCAAAGTAAAAATCGGGCCGCCTGTGAAATTCGAAGCCGACGCGGAGCCTGCCACAATCGCAGCCGATCTTCAAAAGAAAGTAGAGGAACTCTAGCCTTTCTTTAAGTCCTCCGCTCACCTTAGCGTGCTTTGCGGTTAAAATCTCTCCCGCCCCACAAAGAGGATCCAAAGGAGGTCGACCTGTCCATAACCCGACGCAAAGCCTTAGCGATTTTGGCGGGAGCACTTCCCGCTGCGAAATCCCTGCGCGGGTTCGGCCAGGCGTCCGACCCCGTCAAGGGTCCATTCCAGCCCACGTGCGAGTCGCTGTCCACCTACCAAGTGCCGGAATGGTTTCGCGACGCGAAGTTCGGCATGTGGGCGCACTGGGGACCTCAGTCCTCCGTCGAAGCCGGCGACTGGTATGCCCGCAACATGTATATCCCCGGAGAGCGTCAGTACAAATATCACGTCGAGCATTACGGACCGCAATCCAAGTTCGGGTACAAAGATGTGATTCCTCTTTGGAAGGCGGAGAAATTCGATCCCGAATACCTCATCGGCCTCTACAAAAAAGCTGGCGCAAAATATTTCATGAGCATGGGCGTGCACCACGACAACTTCGATCTGTGGAATTCCGCCCATAACCGCTGGAACTCGGTGAACATGAGTCCGAAGATCGACATCGTTGGCATGTGGAGCAAAGCCGCGCGCGGTCACGGCCTGAAATTCGGCATCAGCGACCATCTTTGGATCAGCTACAAATGGTTTTCTCCCAGTCACTACAGCGACACTGAAGGCCCGTTGGCCGGAATCCCGTACGACGGTGCCGATCCCAAGTTCGCCGACCTCTATCACGACTACACCGAACTCAAAGCCGTTCCGCCCATCAAGCTCGATTGGGATGAATCCTGGATTCCGGAATCCTGGAAGCAGCACTGGTATTTGCGAATCAAAGACGTGGTGGACAACTATCAGCCCGACATGATTTACAGCGACGGCCACATTCCCTTTCAAGATTGGGGATTAAAGCTGGTCGCCGATCACTACAACGTCAACGCCGCCAGAAACGGCGGCAAAGTCGAAGCCGTTTACACCAGCAAAAAGAGAGAGGATTCCGACGCCGGCATGTGCGTGCTCGATCGCGAACGCGGCGTGCTCGATGAAATCTGGCCGCATCCCTGGCAGACCGACACTTGCATCGGCAACTGGCATTACCAGCGCGGCATCACTTACAAAACTCCGAAGATGATCGTTGACATGCTGGTCGATATCGTCAGCAAGAACGGCAACCTCATGCTGAATTTCCCGCTGCCCAACAGCGGCATGCTGGACGACGACGAAATGAAAGTCCTCTCCGGCATCACCGATTGGACGAGCGTAAACGGCGAAGCCATCTTCGCCACTCGCCCCTGGAAAATCTCCGGCCAAACCGCCGCCCCTGCTGTCGCGGCGCAGGACACCCAGTTCAACGAAAGCAAGCGCAAGCCCTTTACCTACGAAGACATTCGCTTCACCACCAAAGGAAACACGCTTTATGCGTTCCTCATGGGCTGGCCCGACGCCGGGTGGCCTGAAAAAGGCGCGCTCATCGCGCCGCTAGCCGCCGGCGGCAAATACGCCCCCGGCAAAATCGAGGACGTAGAACTCGTAGGATTCCCCGGCAAACTGAAATGGACCTGCGACGATTCCGGCCTGCACGTGCAAATGCCGGAGAAGCAGCCGTCAGAGCATGCGGTGTCGCTGAAAATTTCTGGGGCGGGCTTGGTCTAGCCGCAGCGTTGATTCGCAATAAGAACCACAGCCGAGAGTAACGCCGGGGGCGCGTCCGACCGCCGCCCGGGTGAAAAGTACACACCTCACCGCAAGGTTGCGTGTTCCGTCAAAATCCCGGCCCAATCTCTGTTGATCCGCTCCCGCCATGCGTCCGAGGGCAAGCTGCCCTTGGCCTTGTATCCGCCTCTGCGTTGGGTCTCGGCGATCAGCGCCTCGCGCACGGGGTTGAAATCTCCGAGTTCCAGCTGCTCGTAGAGTTGCTCAATCACCCCGACCGGATTCGCGATCAGTGATTCATAGGTCAAACTCGCGAATCTATTTTCCGGCAAATCAGCCGTGGCCGCCGCCAGCTTCGCCTCGAACCGCGGACGATCCACCAAAACAGCTTCGCGGATTTCGTCGTCGGAAATAACCGGTTCCAGCGCGTAGGTCTCGAACATCTTGCGCCACATCCGCACCACCGATTCGAAGTTGGTCACCGGGTCGCGGACAATCAAAACGTAACGCGCATCCGGAAGCAGTTCGCGCAGCGTCGAAACGCGAGCGCCGTGAGTCGGCGATTTCAGAATCATGGGTCGGCCATTTCCCCGCGCCGAAACGCCTCTGAGAAAACTCAGAAACACTTCCCGCCATTGTTTCTGATCTTCGGAGGAAAGATCGCGCGGGTCGGTCAGCTTCAAGGCCTCGGGCAAAATCCTCGGAATGATCAGCGCTTCATACGGAGAACGCGCGCCCAGCGACAGCAGCGCGAACTCGTCCTCCTGCGGCGAACTGGCGCGCACTTCCATCTCGTCCATCGGACGCGTGGTGCTGGCGCCGCCGCGAGCCAACGCCGAAGCCTCGCTAAGCAAGAAATGATGCGGGTTCATGCAGGCATGCGTTGTCGGATACGTATAACGCGTATCGAGGCACAGCAACTCGTGAAGCAGCGTAGTGCCGGAACGCCAGTAGCCAAGCACCACGACAGCATCTTTGAGATTTGCCTTGGCCACTTGCTCGCGCGATACCGTCTGCTGCAATCCCGCCAGCATAGCAAGCAGAGAGCCGGGGCCCATGGTCTGCCACAGCAGCATGGGGTTCGGCTTAAGACGCCAGTTGCGGCGCAGTTGGCGCCACGCGCCGGCAGTCAGATTCAGATATTGTCGGCTCACGGTTTTTGCAAGAGATCAGGGAATCGCGAATAGATCGCCGCCCGTAATTCCTTGGCTAGCGCCGGATTTTCCGAAGTGTGGTCCCGGTCCCAGATCTGTGCTTCATCCAGCGGCCGCAGCAAACCCTTTTGCGTATCCAGGTCCAGAATGTACTGGTAGTGTGACCGCCCGTCAATCACCCCGACCGTCCCGTGGTGTACAGGCTTGAAGGAGCTGTTTTTCTCCAGATACTGGGTGAACGCCTGCCCCTCTCCATCTCCTTGGCCGTTTCGGTTCAGCCACTCGACCAGCGATTGGCCGCGCATCCAGCCCGGCTTCGGCTGACCTGCGAGCTCGAGAATCGTGGGCGCAAGCGCCGTCTGGTCCGCGGTGAAAGCCACTCGGGAACCTTGCTGCTGGCCCGGCTGCCGGATGATCAGAGGGACGTGGATCACTGGCCTGGTCTGGTATGGGGTTTGATGTCGAAAAACTCCACCCTCAAAGCTTTCCCCATGGTCTGCCGATACGATGACGGTCGTGTTGCGCAACTTCCCGTCCTTTTCCAGTTCCGACATAAAGTCGCCGAAGGCTCGGTCGGCGGTCAGAATGAACTCGTCGTACAGAAGGCGGCGCTTGTCCACTTGGCTCTGCTGATCAGGTTCGTAGCGCGGCCGCCAGCGGTCTTCTTCTTCTTGTTCAAAGCCGCGCTGTTCCTCGTAAGGGAGGAACCGTCCTTGCTCCGTCGGATCGGGAAGATAGGGGTGGTGCGGCGTGATCAAGTGCACCCACATGAAATTTCCAGCGGGCAATTTGGCGAGTACTTCCCGGGCTTTTGCGAAGCTGGCGTCTGGCCGAAAACGCATCGAGAGATTAGTGTCCATCCGCCCGACAATACTCCACGTCGTTTCCAAATCGTGGTATTCGTCAAAGCGGTTTCCAAAGCCCGTATCCTGATGAATGGGCCGGATCACATCCCACAAGTGCGCCAGTCCACCCTTCTGGAATACCGGTTCGGGCAGAACGTCGTACCCATTTTCAAGACTCGTCCCCAGATAGTAGGCATACGGGTTCGATAGGAATGCGCCGGTGGCAAAGCCGGCAGCCCGCATGACGTGCGGCAGTGTCCTCGCCGCGTTCTCTCCCCGGGGCCGGCCTTGCAGCTGATGCACATGGCTCTCTGAGGGATAGATTCCCGTCATCATGGTCGCGATACTTGGGGTGGTGAAGGTGGAAGCAGAATAGAAATTGGTGAAGACCGTGCCCTTGCTCGCGAACGCGTCGATATTCGGGGTGGTCAACAGCTTGTTGCCATAGACCGACATATCTTCCGCGTCCAAAGCGTCGAAGGTGATCAACAGGATGTTAGAGTCGGGCCGCTGTGCGGGCAGGGCCGACATCGCCGCCCGCCCAGTCTTGCCGATTACAAATTCGGTTGCTATCAGTGCGGCCGCGCCGCCGACGGTCGCAATCGCCGTGCGGCGCGTCATCTTTTCGCCCATGAAGTCGCCGAGACTGCCCACCAATTGCTTGCGCGCCCGAGGAATGCAAATCGCAATCACAAAAAAGGCGAAATGCAACACCAGCAAGACAGAGGTGAATCGCACTCCGCGGCCCGACCACTTGATCAGGGTCGTCAAAGCGAACCTGGAATCTACGAATAACACCACGACCACCGCAACTTTGGTGGACCACGCCGCCAGGCGGGCCCGGGAGGATTTGAAATACCAGAGAAAAGGAGCAACCGCAGCGGTACAGGCGCTTCCTAAAGCAATGCCGGCCAGCGCGGTGAAAATCACGCGCACCACTACTTCGAAAAAGATCTCGGAAGGCTTGAGATAGAACGACCAGGTCTGAATTTTTGTCGACGCCATCACCAGCGCCTCGGCGAATACCAGGCCGATGACGCCCAAGCTGATCTGCTCGAACCAGAGCGACACGATAGTGGAGAGGAAGCCAGACTCGCGGGGCGGTCTTTCGGCGAACATCCGGTTCTTATTCATCCGAATTTATGCATCCGATCGGCGGCGGAAGCGCCGCGCTATCCCGGCGAAAGCGTCCACGATGCTCTTTCGAAGGAATGTCAGGCAGGCGCCAGCGGTGATCAAAAGAGGAGTCAATATCTGGGAAAGCAACCCCACCGTGTTGGGGTCGGTGTAACCGTACGCCGGAAGAGTCAGGAATATAAGGCACAAACAGCCCACCACAAAAATCGTCGGGAACTTTTGACGCGACTTCATCCACACCCCCAGGGTTCTGAAACTGACGCTAGGCCTCGTAAATGCTGGATTGTAGCACGGCCCATTCGGCTACAAAGAACGAGGTTCTTCGGGCCGGAATCGACCGCAACCGTATTCTCAGCAACAGAATAGAGGCAGATTGAGTGCCACTCCCGGCTCCTAAAAACTGGCGGTTTTCTTTTGTTTGCAACAGGCTACAAGCATCCGGCCCCCGCCAGTCTGTAACTCATTGCACAAAAACGGCAATCTAATCGGGCCGGCGCCTTCAAGGCCGACTTGTCAGCCGGTGCATACTTCTTCCGAGTCAGTTACCGGGTGCGGGCCGCGAGGCGGTCGCGCGTCGGCTCACTGGGATTCTCGCGGTCCGCTTCTTGCGGCAACTCGGGGAATCGCGCGTAAATGGCGGCCCGCAATTCCTTCGCCAGCGGAGGATTCTCGGCCGTGCGGTCCAAGTTCCAGATCTGGGCTTCCTTCAGCGGCCGAAGCGAACCTTTTTTGGTCTCGAGGTCCAGCACGTACTGGTATTGCGACGGTCCGTCGATCACGCCCGCTGCCCCATGATGTAGCGGTTTAAAGATGCTATTTGCTTCCAGATACTGGCAAAACGCCTGCCCTTCGCCCGCCCCCTGGCCATCACGATTCAGCCACCCCGCCAGCGACTGGCCGCGCATCCCATCCGGCTTCGGCTGGCCCGCGAGTTCGAGAATGGTGGGCGCCAGCGCCGTCTGGTCCGCGGTGAATGCGACCCGGCGGCTGTCCTGCTGGCCCGGCGTCCGGATAATCAGAGGAATGTGGATCATCGGCCGGGTGAGATATGGGCTGCCATGCTGAAAAACCCCGCCTTCGAAACTTTCTCCGTGATCGGCTGAGACGACAACGGTTGTGTCTCGCAATCTCCCACCGTTTTCCAGGTCTGACATAAAGGAGCCAAAGGAGCGGTCGGCAGTCAAGATGAACTCGTCGTAGCGGAGTCGAAATTGGTCCACCAGCCGCTGCTGGTCCGGTGCGTAATTCGGCTTCCACTGCGGCGCACCGTCGCCTTCGAAGGCTTGTTGTATGCCGGCCGGAAGGAAAAGTCCCCGTTCCGCTGCCCCGGGAAGATAAGGCCCGTGCGGCGTCATTACGTGGATCCACAAAAAAAATCCGTCGGGCAATTTGGCGACTACTTCGCGCGCGCGTTCGAAACTCGCTGCCGCCTGGTACCGCTCGTGAAGATTGCCGGGCAGCCCGCCCACGGAATTCCACAGGTTGATTAGGTCCAGGTATTCGTCGAGCCGGCTTCCAAATCCTGAGTCCTGATGCAGCGGCCCGGTCACGTCCCATAAACGCTGCAAGCCGCCTTGCTGAAAGATTGGCTCGGGAAGGATGTCGTACTCATCCTCAATGCTTTTTCCCAGATAGTAGGCATACGGATTGGAGAAGAAAGCAGCGGTGGTGTAGCCGCCGGCGCGCATGGCATGCGGCACGCTGGCCAAGGCATTGTCTGCACGCACCCGCCCCTTGAGCTGATAAACCTGGCTTTCCGAAGGATAGATCCCAGTCAGCATGGTCGCTACGCAAGGCGTCGTAAGCGTAGATCCGGAATAGAAATTGGTGAAGACGGTGCTCTTGCGGGCGAACGCGCCGATGTTCGGAGTGGTCGGCAGTCCGTACCCATACAGCGACATGTCTTCCGCAGACAAAGCGTCGAACGTGATCAGCAGGAGGTTAGACTTGGGCCGCTGCGGCCCCAGCGCGACCTTCAGCGTGTGCGCCGTCCTCCCCAGAGCAAATTCCGTTGCCGCCAGCGCCGCGGTACCAGCGACGGTGGCAATCGCGGTGCGGCGCGTCATCTTCTCTCCCAGAAAGTCGTCGAGACTATGCACTACTTCGCGGCGAGCACGGGGAATGCAAAGCGCGATGGCAAACACCAGGAAATGGGCCACCAGCAAGTCGGTCTGGAAGCGCAATCCGCGGTTCGACCACAGGATCAGGGTGGTGAGCGCGAGCCGGGAATCCAGGAACACCACCAGAACTACCGCAACCTTCGTGGCCCAAGAAGCCACGCGTTCGCGCGAGGATTTGAAATAAGCTAGAAAAGGAGCAACTGCGGCCGTGCAGAGAGTCCCCAAAACCATACCCGCGAGCGCAGCAAAAATCAGGCGTACGGCTACTTCGAAACCTACCTCCCACGGGCTGAGATATAGTCTCCAAACCTGTGCTTTTTTCGGGGCCAGCAAGAGCGCCTCGGCAAATATCATGCCGATGATCCCAAGGCTGATCAGCCGGAACCACAGCGAGACCAGGACAGGGCGCAGGCCGTCGTTAGAACTAGATTTAGACGTAGCCTTAGACATCCGAGCGGCGGCGGAAGCGCCGTGACAGGGCGGCGAAGGCGTCTACAATACTTTTTCTAAGGAATGTGACGCAGGCGCCGGCGGTGATCAACAAGGGAGTCAGAATCTGCGAGAGCAAACCCACGGTGTTAGGGTCGGTGTATCCGTAGGCTGGCATGGTGACGAATACCAGGCACAAACAGCCCGCCATGAAAACGATTGGAACCTTCTGATGGCGCTTCATGAAACTCCCTGGGTCTGAACTGTTGCGCGGCCTCGTAATCGATCCCGGGAATTGTAGCATGCGCTTATTTTCCGGCAAGAAGTTATCCCGCCTGAGGTAGTGTCCTAATTTGAGGACACCACCCCGCCTGAGTAACAATCCGTCGGGCCTGTACTCTGGTTTATCGGAACCGAGATTGTGACTGAATGTGTAACTCGCCATAGGCTAGAGTATCGAAGTAGGCATTGCGACCCCCTCGCATCGTGTGCTCCTCTGGAGATTCAGTGAAAGCTCTCGAAACCTTTGCCGATTCGCGCGCAGCCGCCGACGTGGCCGCATCGAACGACGCCGCCCTGACTTCTCGCGTCCGAATCGGCGCCTGGTGCCTGCTGCCCTTCGCCGCCCTGATCGAGGCTGTCGCCGGCCGCCACACAATGCAGGACGACGGCATTAACTATCTCGACATGGGGGACGCCATCTTGCGCGGCGACTGGAAGATGGCGGTGAATGGTATCTGGAGCCCACTCTATCCGTTTTTGCAAGGCCTGGCGCAGCGGCTTTTCAAGCCCAGCCCTTACTCGCAGTTCACCGTGGTTCATTTTGTAAACTTCTTGATTTTTTTGTTTGCCCTGGCAAGTTTTGAGTTTTTCTTGCGCGCCTCGGTCGCGCACCGGCCCCAGCGCGAAGGTTTTGACAATGTCGCCAGACCGCTGCCTGACTGGGCGGTCTTCGCCGTGGGCTATTCCGTATTCCTGTGGTCGTCGGTCAGCTTAATCGGAATTCAGCAAGTGATCCCAGACATGCTCATGGCAGGCTTTATCTACCTGGCGGCGGGGCTGCTGTTACAGATTTGGGCGCACCCGCAAAGCTTTTTACGATTTGTTCTGCTGGGCGTCATCCTCGGTATCGGCTATCTGGCCAAGGCCCCGGTTTTCCCTCTGGCTTTCGTATTCTTCGCCCTGGCGTGGCTGGTCGCCGGAAAGTGGCGGCACGCCACTCCTCGCGTATTGATTGCAGTGCTGGTGTTCCTTGCGATAACCGCGCCCTGGGTGCTGGCGCTTTCGAAAGCCCAAGGCCGGCTCACGTTCGGCGACAGCGCAAGGTACAACTATGTGCTGCACGTCAATAATGCGGCGCCGTACCAGTATTTTCAGGATCTGGGCACCGCCACCGGCCACTACAAGCACACCGTCCGTAAGATATTTGATGATCCGCCGATTTATGAATATGCCACGCCGTTAAGAGGTACCGCTCCCATTGCTTATGACCCGTCTTACTGGTCTGAGGGTGCGATACCGCGGGTTTACGTGAAGACCCAGTTGTCGGTCATCCATCGTTGGCTGGTTTATTATCTGGACCTCTTTTTCGCTTCGCAGACATCCTTGTTTGTTGGATTCGTGGTGCTGTGCTTCATGGCGGGACGGGGCCTGTTTCTCGAACAAATTGCGGCGCGATGGCCAGTTTGGCTGATCGGTCTGACGGGGTTGGGAATGTACACGTTGGTGCATGCGGAACTGCGCTACATCGCGGTGTTCCTGACCCTGCTTTGGATGGGACTGTTTTCCGGCCTGGAGATGCCACCCAGCCGCGAAGGCCGGCGCCTGGCGTCGCTGGTCACGGTGGCGGTGGTCGTAGCCATGGCCACTCCCACCGCTCTATCTGCGGCGGGCGAATTGAAAGGTCTTAGAGGACAGCCCCATAACCAGTGGCGGGTAGCAGAAGACCTGCAAAAAATGGGAGTCAGGCCGGGCGACCGGGTGGCAAGGTTTCCCCAGCATTTCGGACTGGCTTGGGCGCGGCTGCTCCGGGTGACGGTGGTGGCGCAAATTCCCCTGGAAAATCAGGAGGACTTCTGGTGCGCAAAACCGGAAAAACAAGCCCAAGTGATTGAGAAGTTTCGTGGACTAGGCGTCACCGCAGTGGTTGCCGAGCAGATCTCACCTACCGAGGCGTGCGC
>Ga0210407_10003209_pt1 | contig 13422 bp, 9 predicted proteins | sample IncBWC27MmetaG_FD_150860 | JGI IMG/M metagenome (GOLD analysis project Ga0210407, IMG submission 150860) | Forest soil microbial communities from Barre Woods Harvard Forest LTER site, Petersham, Massachusetts, United States - Inc-BW-C-27-M | ecosystem: Environmental > Terrestrial > Soil >... | reverse complement strand
ACTTTAGGGCGTTTAAGGATGAGGCGGCTTTGCCTTCGGGCGAGGTGGGGCCGGTGGATTTTTGGGCGTTGAGGCGATTGGCGTTTAGTTGTGCTTGGGTGGGCATGGTTCAGTCTCAGCTAAGAGGTAGCACGGGTGCGGCGGCTTCGGCGGTTGATGGGAGTGGATGTTGTTGAGGGCAGGATGGGTGCGGGGTTGCGAGGGGGTGTGAACGGCGAACTCCCTGTGTCCAACCGCATTATCAGTTTCTGGGGGGAACGATCATGACTCACCTAGGCGAAGAGGCACTTCTACGCATAGTCTTCTCGTTCAAGTGAACGTTAGCGGTGCTAAGGGCGTTCCTGTTCCGCCACATTAGCTAGCGGTTTGCGTTACACGACGGGGTGAAGGGGGCTCGATCGGTCTGCACCAGCGGGGACCTAGCCGGGATTCAAGGGCTGCTCGCGCACGTTGATCCATGCTTTCGGTCGTCACCGCCGGCGCAGGTTCGCGGGGCGGATTTGTTCCAATCCATCGGCTCAGGATGTTGCGGCGACATCGGCACCAATCGTAAAATGCGAGATGGTTTCGAACTTCGGTCGAAACGCGACGGCCAATTAGTCAATATGCCGCCGACGTAGCGTTGGAACCGATCGGAATCGTTGCCAATCGCTCGATGGCCACCGCAGTTCAACGCAGCCTCGACAGCATAGCGAAGGGGCTCTCGCACGGCGATCGGGTCGAGTTGAACGTCAACAGCGAGAATCTGCTCTCCGAACGGGAGGAGATTTTCGAGTCCTGGCGCAGATGCATCCTCGATTATCGTGTGGACGCGAGGGACGTTTCGGCGCCTCACATCATCCCGCAAAGCGATTTGAAGGTCTTTCGCGAGCCGCTGGAGAATTTCGTAGTTCAGGCTCAGGAAGAGATCGACCGGCTCTATGCCGTGCTCCGCCAGCACGGCTACGTGGTTTTGTTGTGTAACCGCGAGGGGGTGGCGATTCATCATCGCGGGGACGAAGCCAAAGCCGGCGAGTTCAAGCACTGGGGTATCTGGGTGGGTGGCGTCTGGTCGGAGGAAGCCGAAGGAACCAACGGCATTGGCACGTGCATCGCCGAGCAGGTGCCGGTGCTGGTACACGCCGACCAGCACTTTCGCAGCCGGCATACGCAGCTCAGTTGCGCCGGCGCCCCGGTCTTTGACCCGCACGGAGAACTGCTGGCCGTGTTGGACGTCTCGCGGGTGGCGAGCGGAGAAGACCGAGGCTCGCTGCCTCTGGTTCTCGATACAGTCACGGTCGCCGCGCGAGCCATCGAAGAACGCTTGTTTCGGGAATATTTCCACCACGCTTGGACTATCGCTGCGCTGCCCTCCGACAACGGGTCTGCATTGCTTCTGGCGGTGGACGAGCACCAATGGATGGTGGGCGCCGACCGCATTGCGCGGGACGTCCTTGGTTTGGATGACGACAAGCTTGCGAGCGGTGTTCCCCTGTCGGTGGCTTTCGAATTCGACCGTTTGCTATTTCGACAGACTGGCGACAGGGACATCCCAGCCCGGCTCATGCGGGCCGGCGGCGGGGGATGGTGGTATGCGTTGTTTACGCCGCCCCTAAGCAAATCGCGAATGGCGCGGAGCTGGGCGGAAGCGATGGTGCACAGCCGGTCTCGGATCAGCACGCTGGGGCAACTGCCGGCCGCCGAGCCGCTCGCGCCCAGCCGTGGGGGGCTGCCGCCGGTACTCACCCAGCGCATCTGCGAGTACCTCGAATCCCATCTGGACCAGAAAATCAGGCTAGAGGCGCTGGCTGCGATGGCGGGGCTTTCCACTCATCATTTCGCAAGGGCATTCCACCAATCGGTGGGAATGCCGCCTCACAACTACCTTCTGAGCCGGCGGCTGGATCGAGCGGAGCGCATGCTTCGTGAGACCCAGCTTCCGCTGTCGGAAATCGCGGTCGCGACCGGTTTTTCCGACCAGAGCCATCTATCGCGGCACTTCCGGCGGCGGACGGGGATGTCGCCCCGGCTGGCGCGCTGGAAGGATCGCTAGGCTCTGTCACACAAATAGTTCCGTCGCACAAATGGCTTAGGAACTTGGCCACGGCCGCCGTTCAGTAAAGCTCCAAGATCGTATTTCAAGACCGTTCGTGTACAAAAACCTTTTGCGCGCTGGAACGGGCGGCCAAATTGGAGCAAAAATGTCCTGATTCCGGCAGCTTCGTTCAAGATCCTCTTTTTTCTTACTGATAGCATCCCCTCATGATTCTCAGACAACGTGCAACGGTGAAGCGCACTTTCACGATTCCTGAGCTGCACGCGGGGCCCGCGAGGATCGGCACGCAACGGCCTCCGTCGACGAAGGCGGGGCTAGCGGGCTGGCAGGAGGCGCGGCCGCAAAATTCAGCGATTTCCCCCGACCCGGAGGCGCCGGATCGAACTCGCATTCGAATCCTCAGCCTGGACAGCCATCCGGTGTTTCGCGAGGGAATCGCAAGCATCATTAGCGGGGAGCCGGACATGGTGCTCGTCTCGCAAGCATCGACCGTACAAGAGGCGATTCAGCAATACCGGGAGCACCGGCCCGACATCACGCTGATGGAGACCCGGCTGCCAGACTTGGACGGGATCGAGGCCTTGATCGCGATCCGAGCCGAGTTTCCAGCGGCGCGCATCATGGTCCTCACGATCTGCGACGGCGATGTTGACGTGCAGCGGGCGCTGCAGGCCGGGGCCAGCGGATACCTGCTTAAAAACACGCCTCGCAGCGAGTTACTGCAGGAAATCCGAAAAGTACATTCGGGCCAACAGGTGGTCCAGGCGGAATTGGCAGCCAAACTCGCTGAGCATAGCGGCGAGGACACGTTGTCGGCCCGCGAGGTGGAAGTCCTAGCCCTAGTCGCTGCGGGGAACCGGAACCGCGATATCGGAGAGCAGTTGTGCATTGCCGAGGAGACCGTCAAAGTGCACCTGAGGCACATCTGCGAGAAGCTGGGAGCGAAGCATCGCGCGGAAGCCGTAGCGATCGCGGTGCGTCGCGGAATTATCAGGCTTTGAGGGGAGCCCTCGCGGGACGAATCTGATGCGGAAAGCCGCGTTCCGTTGCGTGGCGACGAACCCGCCGCTAGATGGCTGGTTCAATACAGTTTACGCGAATTGAAAAGAACAGGTACTGTGAAACGCCCTGGACTCCGGCAATCCGCATGAGCGATAGCCGCTGTTCCGCTGATATTGCCGGATGCCGTGAATATCTGCCATCGTATCGATTCCAGTTACTCGACTTGAGAACACGCATCCCGGCAAAGTCCACTTTGCGCACGAGGACAGTGACAGCCGGCCCCAGCCGGTGGAACACGCTGCGAGCACTGCGTGTCCTCAGCTGGTACGAGCGGTCCCCTACCTGAAGCGCGGTCGCGCGTCGCGCCGAGACTGCGTCTCGTCCAAGAGAAGAATGGACCGGCGCAACGGTGCAGTTAGGCCAGCCCACCCTGGACGCACGGTCGTTCGAGGAGTCAGCGCAGGATTACTCCTCGGCCAGCGTCCGGCGGAGTGGCTAAGCGGCTTGCGGACGACATGATGGAACCATTTCCACGGGTAGGGGCGTTAGGCGATCAGTCATTCACGTGAACGATAGGAAATGATAATTTCCTTGCGTCCGTATAGATAGGCGTCGATAGAGAATGCGCCGGGGCCAAGGAATACTACAGCCATGCTCATGGTTTCGGCGAATAGAGTGGGCAACAACCGGTCAAAGAGGTCCCGCGTTGGCAGCGGAAAGGCGCATAGCGAGATGAATGCGATACCTAACGCGATTAAGAAGCTGGCGAGGCGGGTTCGAAATCCTGTTACCAGCAAAATGCCAGTAAGAACCGCGAGGCCGCCGACAATACGAACTGTTGCCCCCGCGTCCTTGGTTGCCAAGCATAGTACCCCCTGCCACGCCGCCGTGAAGCCGATAACCGACCTCAGCAGCACCAAGCCGATGCCAGGCAGGCCTCCCGGATAGGCAGAAAACAATCGTCGCAGCCACGTTCTCCTTGTCTGAAATGTTGACCTTACAGGTGCACGGTCTCGTCAGGATACCCGCTTGCCACGCATGCTCGATACTCACGGAAGGGAGATTTTTTTGTACCACTTTCTTGGTAGGAGCAGAGTTTTTCAGAGCCGAATGATGCCGCGCCGGACTGCGATTGTGACTGCTTGAGTCCGGTCGGTAGCTCCTAGCTTCTGCATGATATTCTTGACGTGCACCTTCACTGTTCCCTCCGCGACAAACAGCTTGGCGGCAATATCAGAGTTGCGATTCCCTTCGGCAATTTGCTGCAGCACTTCGAGCTCACGCGGAGTCAGCCGCTCATCGGATAGGTGCTCCATCAGATGCACGGCAATTTCAGCCGGAACGTGCGTGTTCCCCGTATGCACCTTGCGAATGACCTGGAACATGCTTTCCGGAGCCATGCTCTTGAACAGATAGCCCCGAGCGCCTTCTTCGAGTGCGCGCTGGACTTCGACGTCGCCCTCGAACGTTGTCAACATAATGATCCGAGCTTCCGGGAATTCTCTCCGTATGGCAACGAGCGCGTCTATGCCGCTCATATCGGGAAGTCTCAGATCGAGCAGGGTTACGTCCGGAAGGTGTTGCCGGAACTGGGCAATCGCCTGACCCCCTGTGGCGGCATCCGCTACTACTTGCATGTCGGGCTGATCGTTGATGACGGTTGCGAGGCCCTCCCGCACCAGCGCATGATCGTCAACGCTGAGTATTCTGATGCGAGCTGGCTCGTTCATCTCGGTCCTCCATTTTCGCTTGTTCGGAATGACCTGAGTATGGGCGGAAAAGTCTATGAACCCATCCTCGTCTTTTGCCAACATCTTCGGGCTCAAAAGCAAGTTGAGCGGCAACCGTCAGTACTACCTGGGTTCCTGCTCCTGGATTGCTAAATAGATTCAGCTTGCCGCCAATTCTTTCGGCCCGCTCCCGCATTCCCTTCAGCCCCCAGTGTCCCGCTTTTCCCGATTGCAAAATCTGAGCGTCGATGCCGCAACCGTTGTCTTGGACCAGCATACGGAGCCGATTTGCGGCGTATTCTACCTCGACTTCGATGTTGGTTGCTCCCGCGTGCTGAAACGTATTCACTATGGCTTCGCGTCCGATTCGGTAAACATCGTCCAGGAGAACCGGCCGCAAAGATCGCGGGCGCCCTTCCACGCGCACCCGGAATCCAACATCCGCGGGCGCGGCAAGTTCCTGAGGAACGCGAGACAAAGCCTGCCCGAGCTCCAAGTCGCCGAGTTGCGATGAACGAATTCCTCGCAGGGCCATTCGGCTTTCCTCACTTGCTTTTCCAATGAGTTCCAGGGCTCTTCCTAAGGGCTGCTTGGCCGGCGAATCCTCCGCTAAGCGGCCGAAAGCGGCGTGTGCGTGGAGCGAAGCGCTCAGATAGCCTTGCAGCAATGTATCGTGCAGGTCGCCTGCAATGCGTTCTCTTTCGAGCATTCGCTCCCGGAACTGCGCCTGCACCTTTGCAACGGTCTGTCTGATGCGTAATCGCAAGATGCCCCAAAGACCCAACATTGTCGCCAGCACAGAGAGTGAACGAAACCAGATGGTCTGGTAGTACGCCGGAGCGACGAAGAAATCCAGAGATGTGCCCGAATCGTTCCAAACCCCGTCGTTGTTACAGGCGATTACACGAAAACGATATTGCTTCGGTGGCAGATTCGTATAGAAGGCTTGCCGGCGTGTGCCAACTTCCTGCCATTCGCTTTCAGCGCCTTCAAGCTCGTAGCGGAAAAGTACACGCTCGGGGATTGACAGACTGAGAGCCGTGTAATTGATTTCGATACTGTGCGTGTGAGGTGCGAGCACGACTCCGTCGGCAGGAGGGATGGTCTTACCATCGACCTTGAGCGCCTCGACGTGCACGGGCGGGGGGAGCGGATTCTTGGGAATCCGTCGCGGATCGATGAAGGCCAGCCCGCTGTTTGTAGCAAACCAGATCCGGCCATCCCTACCCCGAACCACCTTTGGAAACGGATACGTAAGCTGCAAACCGCCCGGAAGACCATCGAGGAGATTGTAGAAATCATAGGACAAACGATGGGCCGGATCCGTGACTGCGTGGTCGAACGCATCAGGATGAATTCGAACTGCGCCAGTTTCGCCGCCGAACCATAAGTAGCCGTCTTCATCTTCGGCGATGCCAGCAACTCTTGACATCGGAAGGCCTGTTTGCCTGTTAAGACATTGGAAGCGGCCGTTTTCAAATTTGCAAAGGCCTTCGCCACCCACCCACACGCGGTTGGCGCGGTCGTCTACGATTGACAGAATCCGCCCGACAGCAAGACCGTCCCTAGCTCCAAAGCCGTGAAAGTGACCATGCTGGTAGACTGTGGCCCTCCCGTTCGCGTAACCGAACCACAGACGGCCGGAGCGGTCGGCGTAGATAAACCCAGGCTGATGCGGCAACTCCGTCACGTCCGCGAAGCTCGTCAGCTCGCCGTCGGCAAACCGGAACACGCCTTTATCATCATCCAATATCCATAGTCCGCCAGCGTGGTCCATGGTGATCGACCAGACGGAGTGTGGGGGTAGGTGGAGATATTCGACCGAATTCCCGACAAGGCGGCCAACAACACCATACGTATTCGCCAGCCAGAGCGAGCCAGCCCGATCTTCCAACAGCGCGGTCGTACGTGTTGTACCCGCTCTAACTTTCGATCTTCCGTCAGGGCCAATCTGCAGGAGGCTGCGATTGAGCGCGCCGGTCCAGATGCTTCCATCCCTGGATGCCAAGAGACAGCGCGGTTGATCTCCGTCGGGAATTGAAACGGGCGTCACTTTGCTCTCGCGAAACCGGTCGAGACCACCCGCTGTGCCGAACCACATGTTCCCTTCACGGTCTTCAAGCGCTGAAGTGACGAAATCGTGCGACAACCCATCCTTCTTTGTGAACTGCTCCGCCTGGGGACCGAACTGCGCGATATGCTGGCCGCTCACTCGTCCCGGGTAGGGAATGCGACGCAGGCCGTCACCGATGCTACTGATCCACAGGCTTCCCTGACGATCAAAGAGAACTGAACTCGCCCCTACGGCAACCTCGGCGAGGGGCATACGGTCATGCGAGCGGCCTGTGCGGATCACCCGCGCTGACCGCGTCACCTCAGCGACCCAGATAGCTCCATCGGGTGCCTGAGCGAAGGATGAGATTTGGCCTATCTCTTCACCTGTTTCCTTAACGTGTTTCTGTCCCGCGAGAAGACACAGGATACGATCCTGAGTGGCGACCCACATGGTGTCGCGTGCATCAATATAGACGCTCTGGACGAGCCTGGCGGGAATCCCCCACTCTTTGCCGGCATCTTTCCAGTGCCCGTCCTCGAAACTTGCCAACCCGGTATCAGTTCCCGCGAGCAGAACGCCGTGGCTATCTTCGGCTAAGGAATGGGTTCTCGACGGACCATCAGGCGGTGAGTAAGTCTTCACGTGCCCATTGTGCAGCCGGCTTATGCGACCGGACGCGGAGGCGATCCAAAGACTTCCATCGCGCGTCGCGCACAGCATACCTAGGGAAGTACCGGGCAATTCCTCCCCAGCCGCCGGTTCGAATCTCGTAAACCGGGCGCCATCAAAGCGATATAAACCGGAGGCAGTGGATAACCACAAGTACCCATCAGTGGTTTGGGCGAGCGCGCGAATAGAACCCGGTGCACCCTCTCGCTCGGTCCAGGATGTATGAACCAATTGCGTGATTGCTTTTTGCGGGTCGAGCGCCCGGACAGGAAGAGCGCAGAGCCAAAGACAAAGCCACACGCAGCTCTTCACCATAGTTCCCGAACTAATTAGGGATGAAGCAAAGCCACCAAATTTTACCGCAAGAGTAAGCGCCCACGGTGTCCAGATACGCCCCCATCCAGCTACATCGCCGCTTGCTCGGTTGCGGAGCCGGAGAAGAGTGCTTCTGGCGGACCGTGAAGGGCAAGACGGAGAAGCATTATTATCGCTCAACTCACGCCCCCACGGAATTAGCCCACTTGGCCGACTAGCGCGCACGCATAGCATCCCGCGGGTCAGCGAGTTCATTCTGACCCCGCAACTCCGAGAGTAGGATTCACGGTTCGCGCGTGACGGCCCAGTGTAGAGTAATCTACTTGGACGGAAAGTGGCTGACTCGTAGATTGACCTGTCTGGCGGCTTCGTTACGATATTACGAACGGTAAGCCGGTCAGCATCGGGTGGAGTGGCTTAGCGGCTTGCGGACGACTTGATGGAATCATATCCAGGGGGTAGGGGCGTTAGGCGACGCGGGCTCACTCAATCACCGGGCAGGTATGCTTGAGTTCCTCGTCGGCAGCAGGCGTGTTTCAGGGCCCACAGTCCGTGTCTGTGCGGAACGGGCTGACACACTTGGATCTGCGGGGTCTACCGCTTAGCTTTGGTCCGCAAAGTGCTTTATCCTACACATGTTTATTCGCATTGCCGCCATAGCGTTCATACTTGTCTGCACCAGCGTAGCCTGGTTCATCCTTGGCTCCACAATCGACCATCGCACCCTACAATCCGATGATAAGTTACGCTCCGGTGTCGCCTCAATTTGGGGTTCTCCACAGGAGCAAGGGCCGCCGATAGCGTCATACGACCGACTTGACCAGGAGAGAGTCGAGACTGAAACGGACGGCCGCAAGACGACCCGCACCGAGAATCGTCGCCGCACCGTTCAACTGCCGATCGACGCAAGCCGGATCGACGCGGACCTGAACCTTGACTATCGCCGCAAGGGGCTGCTTTGGTACAGCACTTACGTAGTTGACTTCGAGGGCAAGTATACATTCCGTAACCCGACGGACAACCCGCAGTTCGTCGCCTTCAGACTGAAATTTCCGGCCGAGCACGCCATCTACGACGGGCTCGTGATGGAGGTCAACGGAAGACCGCTGCCGATCGCCTCCGATAAGCAGGGCGTAAGTGTCGCGGCTCAGCTCGGTCCGCACGAGGTGGCGTCTTTGCGAGTAGGGTATCGGTCCCACGGCCTGGAGAGTTGGCGATACCGTCTGGGCGATGAGGTCAGCCAAGCGCGCGACTTCGTGCTCCATGTCAAGACCAACTTCAAAGAGATCGACTTCCCGCTGAATGCGCTATCTCCCACCGAGAAACGTGAGACTGCAACCGGTTGGGACCTCCTTTGGCAGTACAGCAACCTGATCAGCGGGTTCCAGATCGGCGTCACGATGCCCGAGCAGCTGCAACCCGGACCGCTGGCGGGGCAGATCAGCTACTTCGCCCCAGTGTCGCTGTTGTTGTTCTTCTTTCTGATGTTCATCATTACTACGATGCGGTCGATCGATCTGCATCCAATGAACTATTTCTTCCTGGCCGCGGCGTTCTTTGCATTCCACTTGCTCCTCGCCTACCTTGTGGATCACATTTCGATCCATCTGGCTTTCCTGATTTGTTCGGCGGTGTCCGTTTTCTTGGTCGTCAGCTACCTGCGGCTGGTCGTCGGGCCGCGATTCGCCCTCGTCGAAGCCGGCACCGCGCAGTTCATATATCTTGTGTTGTTTTCCTACGCGTTTTTCCTGCAAGGCTTCACCGGGCTTGCTGTAACGGCAGGCTCCATCGTCACCCTCTTCGTTGTGATGCAGATGACAGCCCGAATCCGATGGGCGGAGCAATTTCGACACCCTCTTGTCTCCTCGCCGGTCCAAAGGGGTTGAGGCCCTCCGTTAAACCCGTGGTGGTTGCGCAACAGGGAGACACGCGTGCAGGAACCGGTGGAGAGCGCGGGCGAAGTGTCCATTGCGCTCGGCGAGGGGAAACCTTTCGCAGAAGTAGGTTAAGGCAAAAGGCAAAAGGCAAAAGGCAAAAGGCAAAAGGCAAAAGGCAGGTTGGGTAATCTCCGCTCCCGGCGTGTCATTATTAGAGGTCGCAGGGGAGGCGTGATGAATCGGAGAGGCTTTGTCGCGGGTCTCGGGTCGTTGGCTATGGCGCCAGCTCTACCTGCCCAGGAGTCGAGGCGCCACGCCGGGCGCATGAAGATCACCGAGGTGCGGCTTGTTCGCCTTAAGGTGGTTCGGGAATTGGGAACTCTGCAGCCGGCGTGGTACGCCCCGGGCCACACTATGAACTTTCAGGTGGGGGGTGGAGCGTTCCTCGAGTTGCGGACCGACCAGGGTCTGGTGGGTATTGGCCCTTCCATCGACGCGGCTTTGCTGCCTGTGGTGCAACAGGTACTCGTCGGCAAGGATCCGTTCGACACGGAGCAGCATTGGGCCCGGATGCGTTTCGAGCAGGTGTGCGAGAGGTACAACGGGGGCGCTAACGTGGATATCGCCCTCTGGGACCTGGTAGGCAAAGCCTGCGGACAGCCTATCTATAAGTTGCTTGGCGGCGGCAGGGACAAAGTCGGCACGTACGCTGCGATGGTCAAGCTTTCGACGCCGGAGGAGCGGGCAAACATGGCGGCTGAATTGGCAGACCAGGGCTGGAAGGCGATCAAGTTACGGTTGCACAATCCCACCTTCAAAGAGGATATCGCGGTTGTCGAGGCAGTACGGGCGAGAATCGGCGAGCGGATGCAAATCATGACGGATGCAAACCAGGCGGAAAATCCCGCGCATTGGCAGCCAGGCCCACTCTGGGATTTCCGCCGCGCTTTGGAGACGGCGCACGAACTGGAACGCCTTCACTGTGCGTGGCTGGAAGAGCCCTTGCCGCGTTTCGCGTTCGAGCAGCACGCCGAGCTCAGGAAGCAGGCCGGTATCCCTATTGCCGGAGGAGAAAACAACTTCGGCGTTCACGAATTCCACTGGATGCTCCAGCAGGGCGTCTTCGACATCCTTCAACCGGAGACTATGCTCGCGGGCGGAATCAGCGATGTGCGAAAGATCGGGGTGCTGGCCGAGGCTTTCGACCGGCAGGTAACACCTCACTGTGCCATAGAGGAACCCATAGGCAACATTGCCGCATTGCACCTGGTGGCATCGTGGCCTCGAGGCAACTTGCTGGAGCTCACGCACGACCCGCCGATTTGCGACTACAGCAAGCGCTTTGCGATTTTCCGCAACCCGCCTGCAGTCGACCAAGAGGGCAACATTTCAGTGCCCCAGGGTCCCGGGCTGGGTGTGGAGATCAATCCGGATCTGGTTGTGGCCTGAGCTCTGGTTCGGCTTGCACGGCCGGACATCGAGTTGCGGCCGCCGAGTGATTGTCCGGAAGTCCGCGTCTAGTCAATTGATGCGTATCCTGGCGGTTCCGTCGCCAACTTGCGAGAACCCGGTCCAACGAGCACAATTCCGAGAACCTGCGCGATAATGAGGGTACTTCCAAATGCCAGCAACCAGAAAGATTTCGGAAACAATCAAGGCAAAGCCCGACCGCGAAGAAAAACGGAACAGTGTCGCGGAGTGGGCCGTCACGATTATCCTGCTGCTGTTTGGGACAACGACGTTGGCACAGGCGTTTGTTATCCCAACCGGCTCGATGCAAGACACTCTTCTGGTCGGTGACCACGTTCTGGTGGACAAATTGGCCTACGCACCAGCGGGTCCGTTGAGTAAACATTTTTTGCCTTATGAAGACCCGAAACACGGTGACATAATCGTCTTCCGGTATTTCGCTGAGATCAGTACGACGTTAGTGAAACGACTTATTGGGATGCCTGGCGACCGCCTGAAAATCGACCGCGGTGTTGTTTATAGGAATGGAAGCAGGCTCAACGAACCGTACGTGTACCACAAATATGCGTACGACCCTACGCTCGACAATTTTCCGACCCCATGTTGCCGTCCTGTAAAGGAAGAGCTTGCGCAAGAGGCGCAACGAGACATGCTTGATCGGCATGTCACCGCTGGCGAGGTAGTCGTTCCAGCCAATATGTACTTTGCAATGGGAGATAATCGCGACAATTCGTCAGATAGCCGTTATTGGGGTTTTGTTCCAAGAGCAAACATTATCGGCAAGCCCTTCCTAATCTATTGGTCATATAGGGCAACCACGGAGGATCTCACTGGAGAATCCACAGGCTCTATGGTCAGGCATTTTGTTGACCTTGGCGAACATTTCTTCACTCGAACACGATGGGAACGGACATTTAAGTTGGTGCGCGGCGTTTCTGATTCTGAATTGTCGGCTGAGCCGCTGCCCATTAATGCGGGTTCTCCTGATCCATAACCAGCAGCCAATTGAACCTCCCACACCGGCTGCCCGACGAGAACCCCGTTTGTGGACCATCAGCGGGCACAAGTCACGTTGGCGACTCTACGTCCATGTGGATTAACTCCGTTACAATTCTCTACTTTGCGAGAGCTCTCCTTTATGGAGCACTCGGCAAAGGTATACGAGTACCCTCCTGGATTGCGTTTCGGTCCGAGACGATTCTCAAGGCCTCGTCGAAACGTGCCTGCCGCATGTTTTGCGAGAGTTGTTCGCAATGAACCCTGCCGTAGACGGTTTTCGCGTGGTTGTCCGCCAGACTGACCTCGCGCGCCCAGAAGCGCCGCTGAAAGTCACTATATACGGGCACGGGCTCACTCCGATCGATCGGCTTACCAGACGATTCCAGCGTCAAGAAAGCCATGGCGTAGAACATGTGTGCGAGCTGTCTTATCAAATAGAATCGGGCTCTCTGGTACTCATCCGGCGGCTCACCGAAATACTCTTGAAGATAGATCCTTTCCTCTGATTCATTGGTGACGATCATGTTCGCAACCACCGCCAGGTCGGCATACCGATCGTTCTGGAAAGCAGCCTCCCAGTCCACCAGCCACAGACGCTTGCCGTCGAAGAGCATATTGTCCGGCTTGAACAGGTCGTTATGACCCGGCGCCAGATCCGAATCGAGACGCGAGTAAACCGCGGCCACTTGCTGGTAGCGAGCGAGAAGTTCCTCGGTCTCGTTTTCAGGCAGAATGCTCGTCGCCCGGAACTTCTGGAGGAATCCGTCCAGGGCGGGCCCTTTGTTTAGCAGGAACGTGCATGTGGTATTGAAGGGGGCTCCGGGAAACGGCGGCAGCGCGTGCAGGGTCTGCAGCGCGGCGGGAATCCGAACCAGCGCGTCCGGCGGTGGTAAAGGTACGGCCTCTACAAAATCGGTGATGGAGATCCGATCCTCGGCGCTGGCATACCTGACACGCGGCGCCAAGCCTGCATCGGCCGCCGCCTGCATGCAGGTGAAGTGACGTGCCATATCGCCGGGTCGCGTGTTGATGCGCAGCAGGTATGCAGATCCTCGCACGATAATGCGAAAGGCCCGGTTTGAGCCGGGCCGCTCGGTCAGGTCGCGGATGTCTTCGAATTCGGTGACACCGAAAGTCTCGTTTAGGCCGAGGGTCACGGCTGCGCTCCTTTCTCGCGGGATCATAAGCCTCCTCTGATAATTGGATTGCGGGACAACATCGAAAGTGATGACGACGCCAGACCGATGGTGCCCAGGGCTGCCCTTAGCG
>Ga0210407_10003208_pt1 | contig 13423 bp, 12 predicted proteins | sample IncBWC27MmetaG_FD_150860 | JGI IMG/M metagenome (GOLD analysis project Ga0210407, IMG submission 150860) | Forest soil microbial communities from Barre Woods Harvard Forest LTER site, Petersham, Massachusetts, United States - Inc-BW-C-27-M | ecosystem: Environmental > Terrestrial > Soil >... | reverse complement strand
GAGGGCCAGACCGTCAGCGTGACCAGCAGCGCAGGTATCGGTATCTATCCCATCCATGGCGAGGACGCGGACACGCTGATGAAGTGCGCGGACCTGGCCTTGTACGAGGCCAAGCGCGCGGGCAAGAACGCCTATCGAATCGCGCAGCGCTCGGACCTATCAGCGCCAGCGTGCTGTCTCGACAAAAACTCGTAGTGCCGGTCTATCGAAACTGGCCAGTGGAATTGACGACCACACTGTTGAGCAAATTGCAACCGAGATTGTTAGCCAATCTGGCCAATGACCGATGAACCAGAGTAGTGAGCGAAGTTGATCAAATCTGTAGAGTCTCGCTTGGGCCCCATGGAAGTGGCGGTGCGGTCTCTATTAAGAGTGTGGCGGTCCAACTCAAGAGCGAGATAAATGGCGCGTTCCTCTGTAAACGACGCCAGAAGCAGCACTAAGAGTTTTGTACTTTCGCGCTTCGAACCAGAGGGTCGAGATTTCGAGTCTCTCCGGGCGCGCCACTTACACAACGATGATTGTTATCTATATTAGACTCTGATTATCGTTGACCTACCGACTAACTCAAGCATATCCGAAGTGAGGACCCACAAAAACCAGCCCGAGAAAAACTGTTTTCTGGCAGTCAGCGAGGCCGTTTGCGAACAACAGTTTTGATTGTCTCTACGAACTTCAAGATAAGGTCCCGTTTTTCGCAACCGCGTTTCCAAGCCAATCCAATAGTCCATTCCGATTCGCGCATCCCTAATTCGTGGAAGTGGACGCCCGGTACCTTCATCCTGGCGGCAGCGCTCTGAACCAGCGACACACCCAGCCCGGCACGAACGAAGTTCAAAACCGTAAACGTTTCATTCGCCTCCTGAACGATGTTTGGTGTGAAAGCTGCGCTGCGGCAAACACTAATCGCATGGTCGTGAAATGTGACGGAAGCGGAGCGCGAAATGAGGACGAATGGGGTATCTCGCAAGTTTGAGAGCTTATCTCTGCCGCCGTACGCGACTGACTCGGGAACTGCCAGAATGAGCCGCTCGCGAATCAAGGGCAACGTCTCGAGTTCAGCGGATGCAATCGGCAATCGCAACATGCCGAGATCCAGTGATTCCTCCAGGAGCGCGGTGAGTTGCGACGGCGTGGACATGTCGAACATCTGGAGTTTTATAGATGGGTATTTCCCGCCAAAACGCAAAATGGTGCGCGGGAGGATGTCGGAAACGGCAGCCAGGCCGAATCCTATGCGGAGAGTGCCGGCACAGCCCTTGCTCGCATCCCTTGCGGTCGTCAGGGCCGATTCCGATTCTTTCAGGATTCTGGCCGCCAATGGTAATAAGACTCTGCCGGCTTCTGTCAGCGCCACTCTTCGGCGGGTTCGCGCAAAAAGTGGTCCACCAACTTTTTCTTCGAGTCTTCGAATCTGTTTGCTGAGTGCGGGTTGCGACATGGAGAGCTGTTCCGCAGATCTGCGAAAGTGCAGTTCGCGCGCCAGGACGCTGAAGGACTTCAGTTCATACAGATCCAGTTCCATGCCTAGATGTTATCACTGTCTGCACAATGATTCATTGGACGAAACAAGCTGATGGCCCGAGAATAATGGGCGGAGGGCCGGGAATTGTCGACATCAGGCGGGGACCGTCATCCCGGGGCAGCGCCGATTAAGGCGGTGATCCTCGATTATGGCGAAGTGATCTGCTTTCCACCAGGCGAGAAAGAGTTCGCCGCGATGGCGACGGTCCTGGGTGTCGCTCCAGACCTACTTCGCGCGATGTATTTTGCAGACCGAGCGCCGTACGACCGGGGTGATGTCACGTCGGCAGCCTATTGGCGCCGGTTCGCAGAAAAAGCGCATGCGAAGCTCGAATCGAGCCAGGTCGAGGAACTCCGGAGGTTGGACGTGGAAATGTGGAGCAGAGTGAACCCTGAAATGATCCGGTGGATCGCATGTCTCACTGAAGCTGGACTGAAAACGGCCCTCCTCTCCAACATGACGTCTGACATGGCCGTCCATGCAAGGCAGGAATTCAGCTGGCTGAATAAACTGACATGCGAGGTTCTGTCTTGTGAGATCCGGTTGGTCAAGCCTGACAGGGCCATTTATGAGCACTGTCTCAAGGGTCTGAACGTCAGGCCAAGTGAAACGCTGTTCGTGGATGACAACGAGGTCAATGTAAAAGCCGCCAGAGCACTGGGAATCACCTCGATTCGCTTTCGGTCCATAACGCAGCTCCGGGAGGAACTTGCGGCATTGCCCGTACCTCCATTGCCACTCCTCTCGGAGCAGTCCGTTTCTAGCGTTTCACCGCCGGGATGAACCAGCCGTTCGAAGTCTGTTCGGGTTATCGCAGTTCGGAGATTCGACATGTCGTTCGAACACTGGAAGTTGTTGATTGGAATGGTTGCGGCGTTTTGCGGCACAGTAACCCTGTTACCCCAGCTGCTCAAAATGCGCCGCTACGGCGCCCGGGAGGTGTCCTACCCGATGCTATATCTTTACCTCCTCACAGTCTTGCTCTGGCTAATCTACGGAATGATGATGAAGTCCTTACCCCTCACCATCTCGAATGCATCGGCGACGTGCCTGGCCAGTGCATGCATAGCAACAAAACGGAAGTCCGACAGAGCGGGTCGATTTCAGGACAGCGTCGATTAGAAGATTCGGTCGCCGGGTGATGGGCTAGGCCCGTGGCGTACCACGGCCGGGAACAAGCTCAATTCCCGTGCATTTTGGGGAAGCTCCCTCCCCACAATCTTGGTCGGCGTCATTACTTGTTCATGTCGTGTGTTCAATGAAAGCGTACCAACCTATTTCCGACCTCTCCCGTTCGTCCACATCGACTTTGCCATGGCGTCCTTGTGGACGAACACGAGGCTTCACATCTTTGGGATCAATAAACGCGCCATCGCTTCTTGCCTGGAGCTGTTCGGGCGTCAAGTCATATGGACTCAGTCCGTGCGTGGCGAGAAGGGCGTTATGGGCGTGGCTTCGTCTTGCATTCTCCTCTACTCGGAGAGCCAAGGAACACCTAAAGCCCACTGCGTTCTCCTCTACTCGGAGCGCTGATGTTGCCGGGAATATCTGAAAGCCACCGAATGAAGTTAACCACGAGTGAGAGGCCTATCAAGCCTCTAATCAGCAGCAGGACTCCAAGCACAAACCGACCTGCCCAAAATCCTATCCGGCGCGAATGCCTTTGAAATCAGCGACATTGAGAGGATGAACATAGGGCGCATCAACCGGGCATTTAGGACGTAACAATGTTACATGGCCCGGTGGGTGGCCGAAATAGCTATTCGCCAGGGACACGCTAAAGCGACGCCCCTACACAACTGAGAGGAAAAACGGGCCGCGGAACCAAAGTGGGTCGGGCTTCGTACAGAATGAGTGGGGCAGGCTGGTCCGAGAAACAGACAGCTGTTCGAGAGAGACGGTTAACCGTTAGGGAGAGAGGAATCATGAAGAAGATAGAGAGTTTAGTACGGGGCTGGATACGCGGGGCACTTTGTATGGTGGTGATTTCGCTTGTGGCTGGTGTGCCCGCACGGGCGCAGGGCGAAAAGCGGACGGTCTTCGCGGAGGGCGATTTTCATTGGCAAGCCAGCCTGAAGGCTGGGCAGACCCTGGAAGTGGTCAATCGAAATGGAGAGATTGGAGCGAGCAGTGCTTCCGGGGATGCCGCGCGTGTGGAAGGCACGAGAAAAGGGAGCGATGACGATCGCGAATTGTTTATCGAGGTGGTCGAGTACCCGGATGGCGTCACGATTTGCGCCGTGTACGCGAAGGATAAGACGCCGGGGCGGTGCCACCACGGCGGAGTTTCGTCGGAGCCCATGAACTGGAGCCGGCGCGGGCACCGAGCGAAGATTAACTTCGACGTGCGCGTGCCGCGCGGCGTGCGGTTCAATGCGATGACGACCAATGGAAGCGTGCACTGCGTGAACTTGGACAGCGTGGTACAAGCGGAGACGACGAACGGCAACGTGGAGGTTTCGACGAGCGAGTGGGCTTCGGCGAAAACAACCAACGGTGGAGTGCGCGTGTCCATGGGCGGCGCTAAATGGAGTGGCGAGTTGGAGGTGATGACTACGAATGGCAACGTGGATGTCACGCTGCCAGCTTCAGCGGAATTCAAGGTGCATGCGGCCACGACCAATGGCCGGATTCACACGGACTTTCCGGTTACCGTACAGGGGAGTTTCAGCTCGAAGGCGCTCTCCGGGACGGTGGGCGGAGGGGGAAGAGAATTGAAGGTAGCGACAACGAACGGCGGGATTGAGCTGAAGAAGAGCTGAGAGGGTCAATTTATCATAGTCGTTGATTTACCGGTTTGTCCATCGTATCGGTCAACTTCGAAGTTAAACGAATTTGACCAGCGGCGGCAGCGTGCAAGGCATGATCGACGCCATGGAGAAAGCCACCGCGCAGTTACCGCCGGACGTGAAAGTCATCCCCGGCCACGGCGCGCTCTCCAATCTGGACGATGTGCGGTCGTTCACCAAGATGCTGAAGGAAACTTCCGCGGTGGTCCAGAGAGCCCTCAACGATCACAAAACGCTGGAGCAGATGAAGAAGGAAAAAATTCTCACGCCGTGGGCAAAGTGGACAGGCGGTTTCGTCAACGAAGATGTGTTTATCGAGACGCTCTACAATTCCCTGACCGGCCGCAAAGGAGAATTCGTAAAACACAACTGAAGGAGGCGATCCTATTACAGTGGTTGATCGGCATTCCTGCAGTTGGCGGAATCGCAGGGAAAACTGCGTCTCCTTCGGGCGTGCGAAGAACACTTGGCTCGCTCCTCCCACGAGCGCAGATTCCAACGCATGGAAAATCAGAGGCACATGCTTGATTATCAAACTAATCGAAGTCCGCCAGAAGAAGGATGCTCCCGATTCGCGGTGTTCCTGGGAGCCACCCGATGACAAACTGTGGAGGAGGGTGCTCTGCTGCGACTGGATGGCAGCGGAAGGTTGGATACTAAAGACGGAAGCCTACACCCAATCTGAGGAGCCAGCTTTACAGGGGAGATAGCTGCCCACGCACGCGGTGCCCGCATTAGGCCCAGGCTAAGGCTCAAGAAGACGTTGGCGGATCGCTGCCACCTCCGACTCGGAAAGCTTCAATCCGTCTCGCAGATAATTGGCGAAGGAGCCATAGGTTTTGCTGATTTTGTCAAGGGTGGCTTCGAGGGTCTCAGGTCTCGCAGTCATGATGGTTCTGACGGTGGAGATGTCCGGTGGCTCGGCGAGGCCGAAGGCGCGCTGAAGATCGGCGGTCGTGGTTGCGATTGTGTCCGGGGCGAGCAGGTATTCGTTGGAAAGCAGGTAGTCGTGGACAACAGTGTCGCGCGGGACACCTAGTGCGGTGAGAAGAATGGCGCTAAAGACGCCGGTGCGGTCCTTACCCGCGGTGCAGTGCTCGACGACGGGGAGATCGCCAGCAGCCATGCGGCGGAGGATTTTCGCATATTGTCCGGCGTAGTCAATGGCGTAGTCGTAGGCGCGAACGGAGTCTTTAGTCTCCGAGTTGATGGAAGCAATCCTGCGTTTCAGATCGTCATCGGTTGGCGTGGTAATCAAATTGGAGCCAATGGGGGCAGAGAAGAATTCCGGCGCATTTCCCGTCCAATGATCCGGTGCCCGTGCGCGTTCCCCGTCCGAGCGCACATCGCAGACCAGACGGATTCCCAAGCGGTTGAGATAGTCGGAGTCTCTTGGGGTCAAATTCACCAAGTGATTTGAACGGTAGACCATACCCCACCGGACGTAATGGCCGTCGGACGTGCGGTAACCTCCGAGGTCTCGGAAGTTTTTAGCGCCTTCAAGGGGAAGCCTGCGGACGGAGACGACGCGCGCGGATCCGGCAGCAGGCTTGAGATGAAAGTAGACGCGGCCGGGGAGATCAGGGACGAAGACTTCCGCGGGGGTTTTGTGGATCGTGAGGAGCGGTTTGGGCGAATCGAGCTGATCGGGGCGGGAGCTGGCAAAAACCTCTACGGGACCGGTTTCCGGCAAAACATGAAAACTGAGCCGGTATACGTTCGGCCGGATCAATTCGCAGGTGGGGTTCTCGATGCCGGCGACAACAGCCGAGCCGAAATGCGCCAGAAGCGGCGAAACGATTAAAGGGAATAGAAGTAGTACGCCGCGTGTGCGGGACTTCATAAAGGGTTCTCCTGAAGTTTAGCTGATCGGCGAATCGGCCACATTTCGCTTTCTGTCATCATGATACCTAGAAAATCGACATAATATGCCCGGAATTTCTGCGCAGCTCAGCAGGATCGACGGCTCGTTGGCGCGACCCGCAAACTGTTATGGCCGCTCTTGCCGTTCATCGCGAACACAACTTCGTTTTCCATCCTTAGAGATTCACTAAGAGGTTCAGTAACCTGCCATTGGATAACCCGGCAGAACGCGGAGAGTTTGCTAAGAAAAGAGAGCGCTAGCTAAAATTGTCGACGAGCATGATGTCGCTGTTTTCCTCATCGATCTGCGAATAAAGGAGCCAGCGGCCGTCCGGCGAGACGGACAAGCCGTCTCCAAAGCCTTTCTGGGTTTCGAAGATTTGCCGGATCTTTTTTGTGGCGAAATCGAAATAACGGAGGGACTTGGGCGAATCCGCAGGCACGAAATAGACACCCCGCGGAACGACCGTCCAGAGATTCTCTTGGATTATCGGAGGCAACCCCTCCACCGCTGACTCCGGGAAAGCGCCTTTCAGAGAAAGCATGCTAAGCCCTGTGTTGGCGAGCCGAGTTGCGAAATAGAGGACGTTTCCATCGAACGACTCCTGGGGAAGTGTTCCATCGGGCTGTCCTCCTAGGGCAACGGCGGTTCCACCCGTCGCCGAGCAACGGTAGATTTTTTGCCCCAAGGCTTCGTAGGATTTAAAGTAAATCCACTTCCCATCGCGCGACCAACTGGGCCCGGACATTTTTCGAATGTTTGTGACTAGTTTGCGAGGAATCCGTTCGGCGATATCGACGACATATATTTCGAGGTTGCCGAATCGGCGTGAATCAAACGCGATCTTTTTCCCATCGGGCGACCAACGCGGGATCCCCGTGTTGCTATTAAGCTTCGATACTTGCACCAAGTTGTTGCCATCGACATCACTCAGCCAAATGTCCCGGGATCCTGCCCGAGTGGACTGAAAGGCAATGTGTTTGCCGTCGGGAGAATATTGGGCATCGTCTTGCTCCCGGGTTGACGAGATAAGTTCTATAGCGGGAGATTCTGGGTTGAGTAGGTCCTTCCGCCATACGTCAGTCTTTCCGGAAGAAGCGCTGTAGGCGAGTTTGTCGCCCTTAGGTGAGACTGCCGGCCAGGCTGCGTCTACTGCAAAATCGAGGCGCCGGAGGGAACCTCCTGTTAGCGTAACTTCGTCCAGTTCGGGGCCGCCGTCAGCCGCCTGGGAAAGAATCAATCTGCTGTCGTCGGCAGACCACGAAATTCCCGGCGGAATATTTGAAAATGCGGTAATGAGTTTCGGAGGGCCGCCGAGGGAGGCGACGGAATACAGCTCGAATTCGTTAGTGCTGTGCACACAGATATACGCTAATTCATTGCCCCTGTGAGAAAAAGTAGGCAACGCTTCGTGAAGGCACTTGCGGTTATGAGGAATCTGGCGGGTCTCCAAAGTTTCCAAAGAGAGGAGGAAAATCCGGTCCCCGGGCTCTCTGGGCAAGGGATCCCCGAAGGCGATCCATTTGCCGTCTGGCGACCAGCTGATCGGAGCGGCGACCGGATAAGGTACGCGCGTAGAACGCAGCTTTCTTTCCTGGCCGCCCAGAGCTGGGACAACGTACACCCCCGTGTCGGTGCCTGCGATGCGGTGGAAGGCGATCTGCGTACCGTCTGGCGACCAAGCGGGGCTGACCCATTCCGAAGGATGCTGCGTCAAGCGGAGGAGGGTCTCACTGCCGATGGCCTTGACGTACAGATCGAAGCCCTTCCCTCCTGAAGCGGGATCGCCGTTCCAAGCAAATGCGATTCGTGAACCGTCCGGGGAAAAGGCTGGAGAAATCTCAAGTCCTGGTAAGGCCGTGAACGGAGAGGCAGTGAGAGTCGCCAGCGCTTGCCTGGGGCGTGACCATCGATAGGCAAACACCACTGCAAGGGCACAGACCGACACTGCGAGTATACCTGCAGAAATATCCAGCCACCTTCGACGAGAGGGCGTGCGGCGACGTGGTTCGGCGTGAGCAGGGGGCTGCCCCTGAAGTGTGAGCTCGCCGATGAAGCGGTATCCGCGGCGCGGCAGTGTTTCGACAAACCGTGGATGTTCCGCCGAATCGCCTAAAGCCTCACGGACCTTGTTGATCGCCGTGCCGAGACTGTGGTCAAAATCAACGAAGGTGTCGGCATTCCATAGCTTGCGGCATACCTGTGCCCGCGTCACCAGTTCGCCGGGGTGTTCGAGCAACAGCGCCAGTAACTGGAAAGGCTGCTCCTGCAAACGGACCCTGCGGCGGTTCTTGCGTAGCTCGCCGGAGCGCAGGTCCACCTCAAAACGGTCGAAGGCGATGCTCTGATACCTGGGCTCGATGGGGGTCATTACGTCCGTCTCGATTAACGATTGCGAGAGAGAGTAACAATTCGGGCAGCGGCCGTCAATTCGAGCCCCCCCGCCAATGCGGTATCTAACTCTTGATGCGTGATGCATCTAGCTGTTAAAGAGAAATTGAAGAGGAATTGAAGCGTGATGCATTGATTCTCTCGAACTGCTCCCCCAAAGTGCCCGCGAGGCGAGACAAGCGTGATTCGTCCCCGAGTGTTCAGATAACGTCTCAATCAACCGACAGAGGAGAGAAAATGAAGCCGATACGCTGTCTGACAGCTTGCAGCGGTCTTACCCTGCTACTTGTCTTGGTTTGGTCTTCAAGCGCCCGAGCGCAGGGTCCATCCGCAAATGTGAGCGTCTTCGCAACGGGACTAAACAATCCTCGCGGTCTGAAATTCGGACCGGATGGCAACCTCTACGTGGCGGAAGGGGGAAAGGGCGGCTCAACTTCCACTGTGGGCCTGTGCGATCAAGTCCCCGACGTTGGCCCGTACACCGGGGGATTCACGTCGCGAATCTCGAAGATCGATGAGCACGGTAACCGCTCGACGGTGGCTGACGGCCTTCCCTCGAGTCAGATCAATCCGTCGCAAGGCAGTCTGGTGAGCGGCGTCGCTGACGTGGCGTTCATCGGCCATACAATGTACGCGCTAACGGCGGGAGCGGGTTGCTCCCACGGACTGGCGCACACCACCAACGCCATCCTCAAGGTGTCTCCCGACGGTACCTGGAATATGGTCGCGGATCTTAGCGCCTTTCAAAAGTCCCATCCGGTCGCACACCCCAACCCTGCTGACTTCGAACCGGACGGAACGTGGTACAGCATGGTCGCGGTGCGAGGAGAACTCTACGCGATTGAACCTAACCACGGCGAGCTAGACGCCATCTCAACGAACGGGGAGATTCGTCGAGTTGCAGATATCTCCGAGACACAGGGGCACATTGTTCCTACCGCCATCGCCTATCACGGTCATTTTTTCGTCGGTAACTTGAACACGTTTCCGATTCAAGATGGGTCTTCGAAGATTCTGAAGATCACGCCGAGTGGGCATGTCAAAACCGTCGTGACGGGCGTGACCACCGTACTTGGCGTTGCATTCGATTGCGAGGGTTACATGTACATCCTCGAGAACACCACCGGAAATCCATTCCCGACTCCGTTTACAGGGAAGGTCTTACGCGTGACCGACGACGGACTCGAAGAGGTCGCGACGGGTCTGTTCTTGCCTACCGCAATGACTTTTGGACCGGACGGGGGGCTCTACGTATCGAACTACGGCTTTGGTCCGCCGCCTGTCGGGTTGGGTCAAGTCGTAAGGATCACAGTACCTCCGGTTTCACCGCATGAAAGGCGCGACCGGGTAAAGCCAGCGTTCGACATTGACGACTGACGCGGTGAGCTAGTTCAGAGCTCTCGTTTGCTTTGCCCTAATTGCTGAGGCCCTATCGTTCGGCACGTTATTGGAAGAGGAGACAAGAAATGCGGCTTTCGAAAAGATTTTGTCTATTGCTACTGAGCTTAACGATGCTTCTCTTGGTGTCATCAATCGCGCGAGCCGATGACGTCACTGACTGGAATCAGCACATGCTGCGCGCGGGAACGGTTGGCGGCACCTCACCGCTAGTGATGTCCCGCGTCGCCGCCATCGTCCAAGCCTCGGTGTTCGACGCCGTCAACGGCATCGACCGAAAGTACGCACCGGTCCACGTGCCACCGGGCGGTGGTGCCGGAGCGTCGCGCCGTGCCGCGGCCGTGGAAGCGGCATATACGGCGTTGCTGGCACTGTATCCAGCCCAAAAGAGCACGTTCGACGCGCGGCTCGCCGTGTCGTTAACGGCCATCGCGAGCGATCCGCATGAAACCAGTGCGGGCATCGCCAGCGGAATCGCCTGGGGCCAGACTGCCGCGAACGGCATCCTGTCCTGGCGCGCCACCGACGGATTCACGCCGGCTCCGGCTCCGTTCTTGGGTGGAACGACGGTCGGAGAATGGCGGCCCACACCGCCCAGCTTTTTGCCGGGCGCCGGTCCCCAGTTCGCGTACATGACGCCATGGGTGATTGGCGCACCGTCGCAATTTCGTCCAGGCGGTCCTCCACCCCTGACGAGCGCCCGCTATGCGGCCGACTTCAACGAAACCAAGTCGATGGGAAGCATCTCGAGCCCTATTCGCACGGTGGATGAGACGATCTATTCTTGGTTTTGGGCTGCGAGCACTTCAACCTACCTATGGAATCACCTCGCTGACTCGCTCATCGAGCGGGGCGACCGCGACGCGGACGACGATTCTGGCCGCTGGGGAGAGCGCCGCAATTCATTGTTGGAGAGTGCGCGGGTTCTGGCGCTGCTCGATCTTGCTATGGCGGACGCCGCCATCGCCTGCTGGGAAGCGAAATACCATTACGTCTTCTGGCGCCCAGTTACGGCGATTCCGCTTGCCGATACTGATGGAAACCCCGCCACATCGGCGGATCCTATCTGGGCACCCCTATTCGCGACTCCAGCGCACCCAGAATACCCATCGGGTCACTCCACGGTCAGCGGCGCGGCGGCGGTGATACTTGCTAGCTTCTTTGGCGAAAAGAGACGTTTCACAATGGACAACGATCTCCTGATTGGCGTGACCCGCTCGTTCGGGAGCTTTACGCAGGCGCTGGACGAAGTGAAGAATGCTCGAATCTTTGCTGGCATTCACTTTCGATCTGCGTGCGACGATGGTCAGATGATAGGAATTCAGGTGGCGAACTGGGTACTCGGGAATGCGCTGCTCCCCGTTCATTGAGAATCTCGCCGAAGGCCCGAAACACCCTTCCGCCCGACGGTTCCGCTGCATCGACAGCCGGCTCCATAAACGTTAGAGCTTTATCGGGCGCGCGTTCTCTCCAAGGCGTGATAGACTGTGCCATCTTCGGGGTTCACCCCAACCATTTCGGTCCAACTGCGCTCCAACTCAAGAGCGAGATAAATGGCGCATTCCCCTGTAAGCGACACCAGACGCGGCACTTAGGACTCTACTGCATACTTTGTTTGAATGAATCTATCGATACTTTCTTCTTGCGGGAGTGTCCCAAAGTGGGCAGACGGGGATCAGCTAAACATCTATTATCAAGACTCAATTGAGTGCTCCTTGCGATTCGGAGAACCGCGGTGTAGTGTCCAAGCCTCCGCTGTGGTTCCCTACCAGAGGTGTGCAATGAAACGTCTAGTACCGATTCCGAGTGGATGTGCCGATCGCCTGCATCGAGTCAAAGAGACAGGGATCGGTTATCAGGTTGTCTCGGTAGAACTCAAGGACGGCAGATTTTTCGACCAGGTCGTTGCGAGCGAGGGCTGCATCATAGAGGTCCGCGGGTATCAGGAAATTCCTTTTGCGCCTGATGACGTGGCATTGGTAACAGTCAATCACAAGCTTTGGAATTTCAGAGATGGGTCCGACGCACGGGCCAAGAGTAGGGCTGCGACGGCTTGACCTGCTTCGTCGATGACCCAGGATATGGGCTCCTGGAAACGACCGGCCGCAAGACCGGAAAGCCGCACCGTACCCCAGTGGGCAACGGACTCGTGGCGAGGCAGTTTCGGATCGAGGCAGAGCACGGGCCGAAAGCCGGGTACGTTCGCAATATTATGGGTAATCCGCACGTGCGCCTGAAACTGCGCGATGGGCTGCGGGCTCGCTGGTACACCGGGACAGCCACTTGCTTTCCGACGATGATCCACGCGAACGCCAACGATGGCTCGCGAATCAGTTGTCGAGCAGCGCCAGCAATGCCGCCGCAGTCCGCTTTTCGGTACTCAACTGCTCACGGTTCGCATTGATCAGAAGACCTGACACGTCAGGATGGAACTATCGCGCAGGCTTTAGCGATTTTGCTCGCATAACGGCGCAATCGAAAAAGGCGGGAGGACGGAATGTCGTCCCCGAGATCAACAGACGCGATTATAGTTCTTGCTTGTCAGTTCTTCTTCCGCACTAATGCAGCCTTCACCTACCAGCTTCCACACCGCGTTAGAGATGCTGCATAGTCGTGTTTGCAACAGAATGAACTTCGTTGGGCGGAAAGAGAATGCAAGCCAAAAAAAGTTTACAGTTGCCGGCACACTAACTGTCGTTCTTGTCTCGTTTCTGATTTCAGGCAGTTTTGCACAACGGCCTGAACAACTGAGTTCGGCACAGTCCAGCATCCGCGTGCAATCCTCCCTAGTCCTCATCGATGTCATCAGCCAGGACCCTAGGAACGGGCTGCCCGTTCGAGACTTCCAGAAGGAAGACTTCCGTGTCCTCGACGAAGGGAAAGAAGTCTCGATCGCTTCCTTCGAGGCCGGGTCCGGCCACAATACACGCCCCGTCGTTCTCTGGCTAGCTGTGATCTGCAACGAAGGCGGAAAAATCGGCGGCTCAAAGGAGTTTGTGGGGAAGGAAGCGTACTTTCGACCTGCGCTCGATCATCTCGATGAACATGACACCGTGGGCATTGCTCATTGGTGCGACAATGGTGAGACACAGCTCGATCTGCTACCTACCCAAGACCGCGATAGGTCCATTCGCATATTGGCCGATACGATCAAGCCCATTTCCTTCCACACCGGTGGAGACAGTGATGCCGTTGGGGAGGTCAGCTATCGAAAAATGCTGCGCCTCATCATCCAGGACGCGCATGGTAGAAATCCACAACCCCTACCGGTGATTGTTTTTCTCGACGGAGATCACGCCGGCCAACCGCGTTCCGATCTGGACCCGGTGGTGGACGATATTTTGGAGACCTCTGGAATTGTGTTCGGCATCAAAGACGAAAAGGCCCCGAGATGTTGCGGTTTGATGATCGGCGAGCAGGGTCAGATTTCACACTATGTGGCTGAGCGGACGGGTG
>Ga0210407_10003207_pt1 | contig 13427 bp, 8 predicted proteins | sample IncBWC27MmetaG_FD_150860 | JGI IMG/M metagenome (GOLD analysis project Ga0210407, IMG submission 150860) | Forest soil microbial communities from Barre Woods Harvard Forest LTER site, Petersham, Massachusetts, United States - Inc-BW-C-27-M | ecosystem: Environmental > Terrestrial > Soil >... | reverse complement strand
CCGTTGCTTCTCGTGCAAATCGCTGGTTAGTGCTACGTCGCCGTACCCAAACTCTTTCAGCGTCTGCTGCATGGGAGCGGTGGCAAAAGCCGATGGAAATCCCAGTTGATAAGTCGCAGCTCCTGCGGCTGCGAGCGACGTCGATTGCAGGAAGGTTCTGCGCGAAAATCTGTGTGAGAAGAGCATGGCCACTTTTTTATCGCTCCGTCCGCCGCGTTTGTCCAGACAATTTCCGCATTCAATTTTAACGCGACCAGAATCCGCGCATTGACAAAAAAAGCCCAAGTCACGAGAGCGAGCTCAATGCGAATGAATTCTCAAAAACATTCTCGTTCTGATGCGTCCGCAGCTCGAGCGGGAACCGATTGAACTGCGTATCGACCTTGTTCCCGATCTTCCTTCCATCTCCGGCGATTCCGTACAGCTGCAACAAGTTGTGCTTCTCTTCTGCGATTCCTAGCGGGCAAGTTGGACCCCAACAGCCCTCAAGAATCCAGCTGACGGGACTGGCAGCCACGGCCAATTTGCACTGAGGCGAGGAATCTGAGATGAGAATTGGTTAGTATGGGAACGCCGCGGTCTTGGCAATTGACTTATGGAGTTCCTATATGAAGAAGATTGTCCTCAGTCCCGTTGTTGTCTGTCTATTGTGCCCCATATTGGCGGTCGCGCAGGATCCCCCGGGGCAATCAAAGCGAGACGCCAAGGTCAAGCAAGTAAGCGCTCAGAACGCACCGTCGAAATCGACCACTGGCGGCAAGCCAGCCCCTGTAACGCGTGTCGTGGCCAATCTGGACGCTGCACCAAACCTCGCGAATCAGCCGACGCTGTACGTGGTCGCCTATGCCCACCTCGACACGCAGTGGCGATGGGAATACCCGCAGGTCATCAGCGAGTATCTGACCAAGACCATGCGCAATAACTTCTCCCTCTTTGAAAAGTACCCACATTACATCTTCAACTTTACGGGAGCAAACCGCTATCGCTTGATGAAGGAGTATTACCCGGCCGATTTCGCGCGGCTGAAGCAGTACGTCGCCGCCGGCCGTTGGTATCCCGCGGGATCTTCGATGGAGGAAGGTGACGTAAACGCCCCCAACGCGGAAGCCATCATCCGGCAAGTGCTCTATGGCAACAACTGGTTTCGCAAGGAGTTTGGCAAGGCCAGCGCCGAATTCATGCTCCCGGACTGCTTCGGATTCCCCGCCTCTCTGCCGACCATTCTGGCACATGCCGGAATCAAGGGATTTTCCACGCAAAAGCTCTCCGCTGCATGGCAGCCCGCTCCGCACGTCGGTGGGCCTGATTCTCCCGAGAAAACGCCTGAGGGCATACCATTCAACGTTGGCGTTTGGGAAGGCCCCGACGGCTCAACCGTTCTGGCTGCGCTCAATCCGTTGAGCTACGGCAGCAACGTGGACTACGATCTGAGCAAAACGCCACCGCCTCCTCCTGCGCCCCCGGCGAATGCGCCGTCCAATTTCCGGGTCCGCCCCTTTGAAGACTGGACCAAGCGAATCCAGATCAATGGCGACCTGACCGGTGTCTTTGCTGACTATCACTATGTGGGGACAGGAGACACGGGCGGATCGCCCACCGAAAACTCGGTCAAGCTCATGGAAGCGATCGAGACGAAGGGCACGACGGTGATTCCGCCTGTACGGTTCAACTTCTTCGGGCGCGGGCAGCAGGAACAAGCTCCGTCACCTCCTCCAGCACCGGTCAAGGTCGGTGATGGCCCCGCGCGCGTCCTGTGGTCCAATGCGGACCAGATGTTTCTAGACATCCTGAAGTGTTGCAAGACCGATCGCATGCCTCGCTACAAAGGCGATCTGGAGCTCATCAATCACTCTGCTGGCTCGCTGACTTCGGAGGCATATCACAAGAGCTGGAATCGCAAAAATGAACTTCTTGCCGCCGCCGCGGAGGAAAGTTCAGTGGCCGCCGATTGGCTGGGCGGCCGACCGTATCCCCAAAAGCGTCTTACCGATGCGTGGATGTTGGTCATGGGCGGCCACTTCCACGACAACATGGCCGGCACCTCCACGCCGAAGGCTTACGAGTTCACTTGGAATGACGACGTCATCGCCATGAACCAGTTCGCGGGGGTGTTGACCAGCGCAAGTGCAGCGGTCGCATCCGGCATGGACACGCAGGGCAGCGGCGCGGCAATCGTCGTGTACAATCCGTTGAATGTGGATCGCGATGACGTGGTCGAGGCCACGATTGCTGGCGCACCGCAGACGGTACGTGTCATCGGACCTGACGGTAAGGAAGTTCCGGCGCAGGCGGAGGCCGGCGGCAAGGTATTGTTTGTCGCCCAAGCACCTTCGATGGGCTACGCAGTGTATGACGTACAGCCTGGCGCCTCTTCCGCCGCTTCGGAATTGCACGTCAGCGAGTCATTGCTTGAGAACGCCCGCTACCGCGTGCAAATCGACCAAAACGGCGACGTCTCCGGTATCTTTGACAAAAAGCTAAACAGGGAACTGCTCTCGGGGCCGGTTCGGCTGGCCATCTCGACGGATAATCCGCGGCAGTGGCCTGCCTGGAACATGGATTTTGAGGATGAGCAGCGCGCGCCGCGCGTTTACGTTTCCGGTCCGGCAAAAGTGCGCGTGGCCGAAAATGGCCCTGCGCGCGTGGCTGTGGAAGTGAGGCGCGACACGGAAGATTCGCATTTCGTCGAGACCGTTCGTCTTTCCGCGGGCGACGCCGGCAATCGCGTCGAGTTTGCCAACGCTATTGATTGGAAGACCAAGGAAGCCAACCTGAAGGCCACGTTTCCGCTGGCAGCCAACAACAGGATGGCGACGTACAACTGGGATATCGGGACGGTCCAGCGTCCTAACGAAGACGAGCGGCAGTTTGAAGTCGCCTCACATCAGTGGATTGATCTAACGGATGAAAGCGGCGCTTTCGGAGTCACCATCCTCACCGATTGCAAAAACGGTTCCGACAAGCCTGATGACAACACTTTGCGGCTTACCCTGGTGCGCACGCCGGGAACTCGCGGCGGATATCCCGACCAAGGCTCCCAGGATTTGGGACACCACGAGTTCGTCTTTGGTCTGGCGGGACACGCGGGCGACTGGCGCGAAGGACAGACGGACTGGCAGGCCTACCGGCTGAACCAGCCACTTATACCGTTTGAGAGCGGCAAGCACGCGGGAAAACTGGGCAAGCAGTTTTCGTTGCTGAAGCTCAGCAGCGATCGTGTGCGTGTGCTGGCTCTGAAGAAAGCCGAGCTCAGCGATGAGGTGATCGTGCGCATCGTGGAACTCGATGGTAAGGCGCAGCCCAAGGTTGCGATTAGCTTCCCCAGCCCGATCGCGTTAGCCCGCGAGGTGAACGGTCAGGAGCAGCCAGTCGGCGGTGCTGCAGTGCACAACGCGCTTGTTACGTCGCTCGGGGCATACCAGCCGCGGACTTTTGCTCTCAAACTGGGGGCTGCGCCAGCCAGGTTGATTGCTCCAAACTCGCAGCCGATCCCGTTGCAATACGACTTGGCGGCGGCGACAACAGACGGCCATCCCGCGGAAGGCAGCTTTGACATTCTGCCCAACAATCCTTCGGCGGCGCAGGGCCGCGCGCTCCCCGCAGAGGCGTTGCCGCGCGACATCGAGATTGCGGGCATTCATTTCGCTCTCGCCGCGTCAGGAAATGGCCGGACCAACGCTCTTGTGGCGAAGGGGCAAAGCATCAAGCTGCCGCAGCAACACTTCAACCGCGCTTACCTTCTGGCCGCTGCCGTCGGCGATCAAATGGCGACCTTCCGCGCAGGTGATCGGCCGGTACAGCTCACCATCCAGAATTGGACGAGCTTTATCGGCCAATGGGATGACCGTACTTGGAATACGCGGCAAGAACCTGTACAGCCGGGACCCGGACAGACTCTGCCTCCGAACGCCCCGCGCGTTCGCGCCATAGAGGAGTTTTCAGGAACGCTAATTCCGGGCTTCATCAAGCGGGCGGACGTGGCGTGGTACAGCTCGCATCGCCATGCGCCCGACGGGTCCAACGAGCCGTACGCCTACGCATACCTCTTCGCCTATCCAATCGATCTGCCTGCGGGAGCAGCCACATTGACGCTGCCAGACAACGACCGCATTCGCATCCTGGCCATAAGCGTAGCCGACGAGGCTGACCGGGTAACTCCGGCGCAGCCGTTGTATGACACCTTGGAGCGGACAGGCAGCGAAACCGCGAACATGGCGGGCACCGGCGATCCATCGTTTCCTCGCCCCTGAGTACCATCCGCCATCCGCGAAAAAATGGTTTTCTCGTGCGAACCCCAGGTGCCGGTCACCGTCGGAAGGATTTAACCGAAGGAAGATGTGAAATTCTTCCCCGTCTACGCTATTTGATCGTCTAGCGGCCCCAGACGAAACCATTGCAAGTCGACGCCGTGATGTGGAACGGATCCTCGCTTCGCCCGTTTGACAACATCGCCAAGACAGGCGCTGGCGCTATCAGACGTTCAACACAGGACAAGGAGCGTCACGGGCTATTGCGTAGCTGAGATCCCGCAAGCGGCCCAGGAGGCCGGGCTGCGGACTTCTTCCGATCACTATCACATCGGCTCGCAATCTGCGCGCCGACTCGGTGAGCATGTCGCGAACCGGACCGATGGCGACGCTGACCCGTGCGTGCGAACTAGCAGCGCTTTGCAACGCCTCGATGCGGCGGTTCGCTGCTTCTCTTTTCGCCGACTGCAGGCGCTCCTCCAAATCGAATTCAACCGGCAGGTCCGGTCCGCTCGCAGGAATCACATGAACGAGCGTGAGATTCGCATGGACGGACTCCGCGGCCTGATTGGCATATCGAAGCACCCTTTCGGAATCTGAGTCCAAGCCAATGGCGCAAATCCATTCCCGGTGTTCGAGCTGTCTTGGTGAAATGGTCTCCGCGTGCTGCGTGGTCAACACCGGGCAATCGGCATCGTTCAATACCTTCGCAGTCGTGGAGCCAAGCAACGTCCTGCGGAAAAGGCCAGCGTGCGTAGGCATAATGATGAGATCGAATCCCTTGGTCCGGGCGAGCTGAGTGATCTGTGTCGCCGCGTCGCCCGACAACAAGATTCTCGGGCATTCACCGACTGGAAACTCAGACTTGAGGAACAAATCGAGTTTGTCTCGAGCGACGTTCTGCTGCTCTTCGGCAACCTCCGAGAGTGGCCGTACGTAGAGTTGGAATCCGTCGTGGCTGTAGAGATCGAAGACGTGAGCTAACGTCACTCTGGCCTCGAAAATAGCCGCCGATCTCTTCACGTAGGCGGCCACAGCAATGCAGGACGGCGAGAAGTCCACGGGAAACAGAATGTTCTGGATGGTCGTCATGGGTTCCGCTCGCGGAGTGAATTCAATTCCATGATAAGCCTGTTTTGAAACGCAATGAGTTCACATAAAGGATTTTTTTCGCGACCGTCTTGGCGTCGCCAATCAGCAGCGCGCCGGTAGTGCTCCTGCGTGCTTGCGAGAATTTTTAAGAGCAGATCGAGTTTTTCTGCAAAGAGCGAGTCGTAGTCTTCAAGACGCAGGCCGAAGAGGGGGTAGGTGACCGTGGTGCTCTCGCAAGCGATGTTCAGACAGACACCCAGGGGGCACTTCGCGCAAGACAGAACGTCTGGCTCGAGGTGGGTTGGTTTTGGCCTTGGGGCGAAGACGATTTCTGTTATTGTGCCGAAAGGACATAGAGATACCCTCGGATCTGGCAGGATTGGAATACTTACGTTATGAATCAGACCGCACTTAAAAGGGCGACGACGTACGTAAATTCGCCGAAGGTCTCCATGGATCGCTTTATTCTTGACGCGTTGGGCAACTGGTAACCATGCTCGCAATTGGCGTCTCATATCTGGCAGGGCTCACTCTGAAGGTGATCCGGCCGGATTTTGCTGAACTCTCGGTGACCTATAAGCTGCAAATGAAGCTATATGGTTGCAACTGAGCAGTGTCTAATGCAGACACGGAGACAGGAATTTGCCTATTCCTGCCGAAGGGCGACAACCGGGTCCACGCGCATGGCCCTTCTGGTGGGAATGAAGGCAGCCAATAAAGTAACCACGATAAGAGTCACTGCGACGATTGAAAATGCCAGCGGGTCGCTCGGTTTCACGCCAAACAGGAATTTCGCCAGCAGCCGTGTCAGACCATACGCCCCAGCTAAACCGAGAGCAGTTCCCACCATGGCCAGACGCAAACCCTGCCCCAGGACCAGTCTCATGATTTTTCCCTGGTCCGCTCCCAGCGCCATCCGGATTCCAATCTCCTGCAAGCGTTGCTCCACCGCGTAGGACATCAGACCATAGATTCCGACCGCCGCAAGCAGCAACGCAATCGAGGCAAACACAGTAAGCAGCAGCGTGTTGAAGTTCTGCCGCGCGTTGGCCTCGGTAATCATCCCATCCATGTTGACAACATGTGAGGGCGCCAACTGGGGATCCAGACTCTCGAATTCATGTCGGATGACGGAAGCCATGGAAAGCGGGTCGCCGCTGGTCCGAATCACCCAGCTCAACGGTAGCAGGCTTGCGCCGAGTCTGGTTAGTCCGTCTGTAATCTGGCTCTGAGGAACATACATCACGGGCACCATTCCGCCTGCCAGCCCGCTCTCCGTCACGCTACCGACAATGCCCACAACTTGACGTGCCGGCTCGTCAAAGTCGGTGCCCAGTCCTTTGCCGATCATCATGCGTTGCCCAAGGGGATCCTGGTCCGGCCAATACTTCTGAGCGAACGCTTCGTTGACGACCACTATATGGGCGGCCCTTCCCGTGTCGGTGCGGGTGAAATAGCGACCGCGAAGAAGCGGAATGCGCAGCGCCTCGAAATAGCCGGGGGAAACAAACCGCCAGTACTCGTCGCCCTCCCATTTTTCGTTGATCTTTGGTGTACGGCCCTCGATACTGAATGGCAAGTCGATGCCCACCTGGTCCATGGGCACAGAGACAGCGCAGCCGGCAACGCGAACACCGGGCAAGGCTTGTATGCGGTCCGTTGCCTGCCGCACCATGTTCTCCACTTGGTCTGTGCTGCTGTAACGGCTCCCGGAAATCGCCGTCCTCATAGTGAGCACGTTGGAAGGATCGATTCCCGGTTTGACGGAACGCAAACCGGCGAACGTGCGAATCATCAACGCAGCGCCGGCGAGCAATACCACCGCGAGCGCAATCTCACTGATCACCAGCAGTCCCCGAATCCGGCTGTGCTTGAATCCTGTCCCGGAACGGCCGCTGGATTCCTTCAGAACCGCATTCACGTCAAAGCGAGAGACGCGCAGCGCGGGAAAGAGCCCGAACAGCAAACCGGTGGCAAGCGAAATGCCAAATAGAAACACGAGTATGCGCCAATCAAGGAGCATCAACCCGTCCAGGGAATGTTCGGGAGCGTTGATACGCGGAATGTTCCCGGGGCTCAGTGCAAGTAGCATGCGAACGCCGATGCCGCCCAAGATCAGCCCTGCCGCGCCACCAGCCAGAGCCAGCAGCGTGCTTTCTGTCAGAAGTTGCCGGATGATGCGACTTCGGCTGGCGCCTACGGCCGTGCGAATCGCAATCTCTCTCTGCCGTCCGGTCGCGCGTGCAAGCAACAGGCTGGCAACGTTTCCGCACGCGATCAGCAACACAAAAGCGACTGCGCCTGCCAGAATGAGAAGCGCGAAACGGACCTCGCCGCCGATGGCCACCAGCAGCGGAACCACATCCACACTTTCGGACTTGTCCATGATGTCCGAGTGGGCTGCACGGAATTGATCGGCGATGACCGCCAGCTCGGCCTGAGCTGATGCAATGGATGCGCCTGGCCGAAGCCGCCCAGCCACGTAATAGATGTTTCCCTGATTCGTGCTGTCAGGATCGAATTGCCCCGGAAGGTAGAGATCGGTGGGTGGATCAGATTGGTAGTCTTCAGGCAAGACCCCCAGCACAACATACGGCTCTCCACTGAGGGTAATCGTCCTGCCCACAATATTGTGGTCCGCACCCAGGCGGTTCTTCCACATGTTGAACGTGAGTACGGCGAACTTGCCCGCGTTTGGCAAGTCCTCTTCTGGAGAGAATGTCCGCCCCACAAGGGGCGTGACACTAAAAACACCGAAGAAGTCCGCGGTAACGTGCATTCCATTGACTGGATTAGGGCGGTCGCTCGTTCCCAGATTCAGGCTGACGCTGCCGAAATCATAGGCTGCTATGGATTGAAATGTGCGGCTCTTTCGCCATGCCATGAATTTAGGGATGGAAACCGACGATCCGTTGCCGTTCGGGAACTTACGCTGGACGCGCATGATCCTTTCCGAATCCGGGAATGGCAGCGGGGCCAGCAAAACCCGGTCAATCACGGAAAAGATTGCCGTGTTCGCGCCGATGCCGAGTGCAAGGGCCAGCACCGCGACGATGGCGAAGCCAGGACTCTTGATCAGAACGCGAAAGGAGTGGCGGACGTCTGCCAGGAGCGTTTCCATAATCGCTTATACGGATAGGAATGCCAATTGGTTCCCTCCAAAAAGAGTCTCTTTTCGTCGCAGGCCTTCATTCCAGGAGGAGCCAGTTGAGTCCTAGCGCACTGGATTGTTTCCGAACAGGTCGATGTGAGGATCTTGCGGTCCTAGTTCTATCGGCCTACGAAGAAGCCCGTTACAATGCGTCTGGATTCCGATGTGACCGCTTAAAGCCGTGGCCGCGGTTATCAGACTAAGCCGAATTGGCTTGTACGGCGGGCCATGCTTGATGGCGATTGTGACGTGGCATTGCTGTATTATTGCTTCTTCTATGACCGCCACACCACTCCAAAGTAATCGCTCCGTGCGCGAGATCAAGAAGCTCTGCGTGTTCTGCGGGTCCCGCATGGGGACCAGGGCTGTTTATCGGCAAGCGGCGATTCAACTCGGCAACCAGCTGGCCCGTTCCGGAATCGGGCTCGTCTATGGGGGCGGCCGGGTAGGCCTGATGGGTGCGCTCGCTGATTCCGTTCTCGGTGCGGGGGGCGAAGCTATCGGAGTAATGCCGAGAGCGTTGGTTGAAAAGGAAATCGCCCACACGGCGCTGACTCATTTGCATGTTGTAGAGTCGATGCACGAGCGCAAAGCTCTGATGGCCGATCTGGCGGATGCCTTCGTTCTTTTGCCCGGAGGATTCGGCAGCTGGGAAGAATTTTGCGAGGTGGTTACCTGGTCCCAGCTGGGGATGCATCAAAAGCCTTGCGGGGTCCTGAACGTAGCGGGCTATTACAATCCATTGTTGTCGCAAGCCTCGCATGCCGTCGCCGAAGGGTTTCTGGGGCCGAGTCACCAGGAAATGCTGATCGTGGGGGACAGCGTGGAAGACTTAGTAGCACGGTTAGGTACTGCTCCGGTGCTGACGGAAGTAAAATGGGTGTCTAAGAAGCAGGGATGAAGGGCGACGGAACCGGCGGCAATGGCCATTCCCAACCGAGGGTTGGCGTCGGTGTTCTCATTGTCGATGAGCGCGGCCGGGTACTGCTGACGCTGCGAAAATTTCCTCCCGAAGCGGGGTGCTGGAGTATTGTCGGTGGCAAGGTGGATTTCCTTGAGGCCATCGAGGCCTGTGCCATCCGTGAAGCCTCGGAAGAGGTCGGTCTTAAGATTTCCATCGATCGCTTGCTTTGCATCACCGACCATCTTTTGCCCGACGAGGGCCAGCACTGGGTTTCGCCCGCTTACTTGGGGCGAATCTTGGGCGGAGAAGTCCGGAACTGTGAACCGGAAAAAACGCACGAAGTAGGCTGGTTTCTACCGGTTCAGCTTCCTCAAAACCTCACCATGACCGCACGAAACGCGATCGCGGCCTATCTACGCGACGTTCCGTGACCATGGAAAACTCCTTGATTCGCCATACCTGGTCGCGCCGGGTAAACGCAGGTGTGTGCGAGTCGGTCTCGCAGGCAGAAGCAAAAGCTTGTTCACGTCGGGGCGCGCCCTGGATTAATCATACAAACTGCGTGTGAGCCGCCCGTGTTTTCGCAGTCGCGGACGTTCGCAGCTGCAGCGTGAGGACGGAAATGCCCGACAGGACTGAAGCGCGAGACTTGCCACGCGGTTTCGCTATCGAGTAGCATTCGACAGCTGTGATCCAGATGACGGCAGAAACCACTCGTCGGCAATCGAGTTATGTCTGTGGTGCTTCGACCGCTACATTGGTCGGGCGCTGCATTGGGCAAATCCTGGACGAAGCTGCTGATCATTACCCCGAGCGAGACGCTCTGGTCGTCAAACATGAGAACCGTCGCTTCACCTATCGGCAGCTGAAACAAGAAGTGCAACTTGCCGCGCGGGGTTTTCTCAGCCTGGGCATTAAGACGGGCGATCGCATCGGCATCTGGTCGACCAATTCGTCAGCGTGGGTCATAACACAATTTGCCAGCGCGAAAATTGGCGCGATCCTCGTCAATATAAATCCGTTGAACCGCGCATTTGAGTTAAAGCATGTCCTTCGGCAGTCCGAATGTCAGACCTTGCTACTCATCGACGGTTTCCGCGATGCCAACTATGTTTCCATTCTTCGAGAAATCTGCCCGGAAATAGAATCGTCCCCACCGGGCGGCCTCCAATCAGAACATCTGCCGCACTTGCGGACAATTATCTTCGTTGGAGAAGGCGTTACAACCGGAATGTTCTCTTGGGAAGAGCTGCTTCGCCGAGGGCAGACAACCTCGCTTGATGAGTTATACCGGCGCGAATCGGAGTTGGAGTTCGACGACCCCATCAATATCCAGTACACCTCCGGCACCACGGGGTTGCCGAAAGGTGCGATGCTTTCCCACCATAACATCGTCAACAACGCGCAATTCATTGCGGCGGCTCTCCGCTTGTCACCACAAGATCGGCTCTGTATTCCTGTGCCTTTTTATCACTGCTTTGGCATGGTGCTCGCGAATATGGCGTGTGTGGTCAGTGGGGCCACTATGGTCGTTCCTGCGGCCTACTTCGATCCCGAGGCGACCTTGCGAGCGATTCACGAGGAGAAATGCACAGCTTTGCATGGCGTGCCTACTATGTTCATCGCTGAGCTCAGCTGTCCGAACTTCAAGGATTTCGATCTCAGCTCGCTGCGAACCGGGATCATGTCAGGGTCGCCGTGTCCCATAGAGGTTATGCGGCGGGTCGTCAAAGAGATGAACTGCCGGGAGCTGACGATCGCGTATGGACAGACCGAAGCGTCACCGGTCATCACCCAAACTACGACGGAAGATCCCATCGAGGTTCGCGTTACAACTGTCGGCAAGGCCATGCCTCACACGGAAGTCAAGATTATCGACCCGCTGACGGGCAAAATCGTTCTGCGCGGCGCCCCTGGCGAACTGTGTACGCGCGGGTATCTTGTGATGAAGGGTTTCTACGGAAACGCGGAGGCTACTCGCAAGGCGATTGACGCTGACGGTTGGCTGCATACGGGTGATTTGGCGGTGCTCGATGATCGCGGCTATTTCAAGATTGTCGGGCGTTCCAGGGACATGATCATTCGCGGAGGGGAGAATATCTATCCGCGAGAAATCGAGGAGTTTCTCTTCTCCTGCCCAAGCATACTCGATGTTCAGATCGTCGGCGTTCCAGATCGCAAGTACGGCGAAACGGTTGCTGCCTGGGTGAAACTCAAGGCGGGTGCGGCTCTCACGCTCGAAGATCTAAAGCAGTTTTGCAGAGGCCAGATCGCGGAGTACAAGATTCCCCGGTATCTTAAAGTGACCGACGACTTTCCCATGACGGTTTCTGGAAAAATCCAGAAATTCAAAATGCGCGAAATTTCGATTCAGGAGTTTGGACTCGAGCAAGCTGCCAAGACAGAAACGGCGTAATCGCCGTCCTTTTCCGCCAAAAGGAGAAATATGCCTGTACGCCTGCCCTCCCCGGACGAACTCCTGGAAATCGCCGCTTCTTTTGGCATGACCCTCGGTGCGAAAGATGCGGAGTCTTTTCGCGGCCTCATGGCTGGCTCGATCGCTTCGTACAATCGCCTCGACCAGCTGCCGGAGCCGAAGCTCTCCGTGAAATATCCGCGAACGCCGGGCTACCGGCCGGGTCCCGAGGAGAATCGCTTCAACGCATGGTATTGGAAGACCGACATTGAGGGCGCTTCGCATGGGATTCTTGCCGGTCACAAGGTGGCGGTGAAGGACAACCTCTGCGTCGCGGGCGTTCCGATGATGAACGGCTCTCGCTGGCTCGAAGGCTATGTGCCGGACGTGGATGCGACGGTAGTGACACGCGTCCTGGACAACGGTGGCGAAGTGGCCGGGAAAGCCGCCTGCGAGGATTTATGCTTTTCCGCTGGGAGTCACACCTGTGCTACCGGCCCGATTCGCAATCCTCACAATCCCGAGTACAGCACCGGCGGTTCCTCGGGAGGCAGCGCCGCTCTGGTGGCCGCTGGCGAAGTGGAGATGGCGCTTGGTGGAGACCAAGGCGGTTCCATTCGCACGCCTTCGGCATGGTGTGGCGTGTACGGATTGAAACCGACTTGGGGCCTCGTGCCCATGACGGGCGGCATGCCCATCTCTTACTCTGTTGACCATTGCGGCCCCATCTGTAACAGCGTCGAAAATGTGGCGCGGCTCCTTACGGCCGTTGCTGGCCACGATAGTCACGACCCCCGCACCATCAATGCACGTTCTGGCGATTACATGGCACACCTGGGGCAAGGCGCGAAGGGGCTGAAGGTTGCCATTCTCCGCGAAGGCTTCGGCCATCCCACGGGAGATTCTCGCTCTCCGGCGACCGACGCCAAGGTTCGCGAAGCTATTGGGGAGTTCAAGGCCCTCGGCGCTTCGGTCGATGAGGTGTCTGTGCCCATGCACCATGATGGGCCGCACATCTGGACTGGAATAATTTTGGAAGGCGCCGCCGAAATGATGATTAAGGGCTTCGCGATGGGGAACAATTGGATGGGTTATTACACGACTTCCTTGCAGCAGGCCTTCGCCCGGGGCTGGAAGGCTCGGCCCGACGACGTCTCGGAGACCGTGAAGCTCGTTCTTCTGCTCGGTGAATACATGCACCGCAGCTATCACAATCGCTACCATGCCAAAGCGCAAAACCTTCGTGTGTTGCTGCGCAAAGCATACGACACCGTGCTGAGTGACTACGACTTGATGGTGATGCCGACGATTCCTTTCCCAGCCACCCGTATCCCGCCGCCGGATGCGCCTCGCGAAGTCTACGTCGATGCCGCCCTCAACATGCAGCAGAACACCTGTCCCTTCGATGTTTCGGGCCACCCCGCATTCACGATTCCTTGCGCCAAAATTGACGGCTTGCCAGTCGGCATGATGCTGGTCGGCAAACATTTCGACGAGCCAACGCTGGTCCGTGCCGCCAGAGCCTTTGAGCTGGCCGCGGAATGGCAGCAACGCTAGTTCGCGATCACAGCGAGCGCTTCTCACGGCGATGGCTCTGAGGGACCTTGTCGGGAATAA
>Ga0210407_10003203_pt1 | contig 13437 bp, 13 predicted proteins | sample IncBWC27MmetaG_FD_150860 | JGI IMG/M metagenome (GOLD analysis project Ga0210407, IMG submission 150860) | Forest soil microbial communities from Barre Woods Harvard Forest LTER site, Petersham, Massachusetts, United States - Inc-BW-C-27-M | ecosystem: Environmental > Terrestrial > Soil >... | reverse complement strand
CATGAACCAGTGGTGGCGAAGATGCCGGTCCCCACCATATTCGAAACCACCAGCGCGGTGGCGCTGACGAAGCCGAGCTGGCGCAGGAGTCCGGTAGACTTGGCCGGATGAGTCTGGGTCGCCACGGGGTCTCTCGTGGCCATTGTGTCACAGCTGGCGGGCGAACTCCGGCAGATGTTTGCTCACCAGCTCGATCGGCAGGCCAACCACGTTGGTGTAGGAGCCGTCGATGCGCTCAATGAACTTCGAGGCGAGGCCTTGAATCGCGTAGGCCCCGGCTTTATCCATGGGCTCGCCGCTTGCGACATACTGCTCGATTTCTTCGTGCGTGAGTGGCGTGAACCACACGCGGGTCACGGCGCGGTCATGCAGCAGCTCTTTGCCGCGCCGGAAGCAGATGCCGGTGATGACTTCGTGCTTGCGGCCCGCGAGCCGTTCCAGCATGCGCGCGGCGTCGGCTTGATCGCGCGGCTTGCCCAGAATCTCTCTGCCGATCACCACCACCGTGTCGGCGCCCAGCACCACATCGCCGGCGGCGGCTTCAACCGCAATCGCTTTCTGCTCCGCCACGCGCCGGACGTAGTCTTCCACCGGTTCGCCGGGATGCAAGCTCTCATCTACATTGGCCGGTTTCACGACAAACGCAATGCCCGCCTGCCGGAGAATCTCGCTGCGGCGGGGCGACTGCGAAGCCAGGATCAGCATTACTTCGTTGAATGCTCGTGATTGAGTTCCCCTGCCTCAATGTCCACCTGAAGATGATTCTGCCGGGGAGGCAAAGGGCAAGTGGCGTAAGCTGTGAACGCGCACGGCGGGTTTTCGGCCTGGTTGAAATCGAGAATTACGTTTCCGTCTTTCGGCATACCAGTGTAAAGGAATCGCCCGGCGGGGTAAGTCTGCTTGCCGCTGGTGGCATCCTTGAAGATAAAAAACAGGTGATCACCTTCGAGCAAGGGCTCGATGCGGCACTCCTTGCCGTCCAGTTCAAACTCGGCATAACCCGGGCTGGGATTCTGCTCCGTGTCGCCGAGGATATTGAGAATCGGGATCATTTTGGGTTGAGGATATGAGACGAATTTTGCGGTGATACGATACGATTCCTTCGGCGGGAACCAGCGGGTTCCTTTGAAATCGCGACGCACTGCGCTCTGGTTGTCCCACAGCCGGATTCCGTAGCGACTGCCGCGTTGAATCACGATCATGCTCAGGTGGCCGATCGTAATGCGATCGGGTTGGCCGGATGAATCAGGTTTCAGCGCCGTCTCGGTGAGAACTGGGACTCCGTTCAGGAACGCTTGCACGCCGTGTTTCAACCGCAGCCGCGTTTTGCCATCGTGAAAGACAAAGGTTCCGGCCGATTCCGCCGCGGAGCCTTCGGGCAGGATGAGATCATTTCCCGTACCGGCGCCGAAGCGATTATCGCCTTCCTTGAGCCAGTAGAGGCCGGCGAGAGTCAGCCAGCCGTTATCGCGCTTGAGACTGTCCTCATAATCCGCCCGCCATTTCCGAATCTCCTCGCGATAGGCGCGATCCACACGCTCGTCAGCGGCGACGGACACGACCATCATCAGCCAGCCGATGTGTAGTAAATTACGAATGCGCACGTACGCATCTCCAGGCGAAATTTGCCGACCAGTCTAGCATACGCCCCATGTTAGAATGACTCATTCCGGCCAACATGGAACGCGCCAGCAAGGTTCTTAGGAAATTGAACCTTCCCGAAGGAACCGTTACTCAGGAAGCTATGGTGTGCGCTGTGTGGGCGAGTGCCGTTGGCAAGAAGATCGCCGCGCATTCCCGCGCGGTGAAGATGGTGCGCTCGCATTTGATCGTCGAAGTGGAGGATGCCGTCTGGCAGCGGCAGCTCTTCGTGCTGCGCCGGCAGATCGGTGGCAAGATCGAAGAGTGCATCGGCGCCGGGATCGTGGAGGATATTGAATTCCGCGTAGCGCCCCGGCGGATCGGTCCAATGCGTGCGCAGCATTCTACGGCGCGGGCCGATGAAGCCGATGGCATCGCCGACCCGGTTCTCCGCAGTCTTTATAAAGCGTCACGCAAGAGGGAACTGGCTTGAAGATCACGGAAGAGGAAGTTCGCTACGTGGCCGATCTGGCCAACCTGAAACTTAGCGAAGAAGAAGTGCGGAAATTCCAGGCGGACCTGGACGAGATTCTCATCCACGTGGACCGGCTCAAGGAGATCGATACCTCCAACGTCGAGCCCATGTCGCAAGTGTTGTACGAAGCCGATGAGACCGCAACGCTGCGGCCCGATCGCGAGCGGCCGGGCTTGGGCAGCAAGCTGGCGTTGGCCAACGCGGCGCTATCCGGATCCGGTTATTTCAAAGTGCCTGAAGTGATCAAGCGCTGACAATTCCGATGGATATTCGTTCGCTGACCATCGATCAAGTTCAGGACGGCTTGCGCACGCGCCAATTCAGCAGTGTCGAGCTGGCGACCGCCGCGCTCAAGTTTGCGCGTGAAGAGAATCCCAAAACCAACGCGTACCTCACTTTCTCCGATGATCGCGCGCTCGAAACGGCACGGCGCGTGGATGAACGGCTCGCGCGCGGCGAAGATCCGGGTCCGCTCGCAGGCGTGCCGGTTGCGGTGAAGGACGTGATCGTCACCAAGGGCTTGCGCACCACCTGCGGCTCGAAACTGCTGGCCAACTTCATCCCGCCTTATGACGCCACGGCGATCCAGCGCCTCGAGGCGGCCGGCGGCGTCATTCTGGGCAAGACCAATTGCGACGAGTTCGCCATGGGCTCGTCGAATGAGAATTCCGCCTTTGGCCCGGTGCGCAATCCGCACGCTCTCGACCGTGTACCGGGGGGTTCGAGCGGCGGCTCCGCGGCGGCCGTAGCGCAAGGCACCGCCGTTGTCGCGCTTGGATCGGATACCGGTGGCTCGATTCGCCAGCCGGCATCGTTCTGTGGCGTGGTGGGCGTAACGCCAACCTATGGACGCGTTTCACGTTATGGCCTGACGGCGTTCGCGAGTTCGCTCGACCATATCGGCCCGTTAGGACGAAGCGTGCGCGATGCCGCGCTCTTGTTGCGTGTGATTGCCGGCCGCGATCCGCTCGACTCCACCTCCGCTGAAGCCCCCGTTCCGGACTATCTCGCACACCTCGACGGCGACGTAAAAGGCTTGAAGCTTGGCTTGCCTCGCGAGTATCTAAAAGATCTGACGAGCGAAACTGGCGGTCTCATTTCGAGCGCCGTCGAAACACTGAAAAAGCTAGGTTGCCAGGTCCGGGAGATCAGCCTGCCGGCTACGGACTACGCGATTGATTGTTATTATGTGATTGCCACCGCCGAAGCCAGCTCTAATCTGGCGCGCTACGATGGCGTCCGCTATACGTTCCGCTCCAGCCTTTCCGGCACGCTCAGCGACATGTATCGAAACACACGCGGCGAGGGTTTCGGAGCCGAATGTAAGCGACGCATCATGTTGGGCACGTATGTGCTCAGCTCGGGTTATTATGATGCGTATTACTTGAAAGCTCAGAAAGTGCGCGCGCTGATCGCCCAGGATTTCACGAAGGCATTTTTCGAAGTGGACGCCATCGTGGCGCCGGTCTCGCCCTTTCCGGCTTTCAAGATCGGCGAGAAGATCGATGATCCCATGGCCATGTACCTGTCCGACATCTACACCATCACCGGCGACCTGGCGGGCATTCCGTGCATGAGTGTGCCCTGTGGGACCACCGCGGAAGGACTACCGGTCGGGATGCAAATCCTGACGAAGCATTTTGACGAGACCCGGATGTTCCGCCTGGCCGACGCTTTCGAACGCGCCGGCGGCGCACACGGGTAGCACCGCGAACTAAATCTATTCAAGGAGGCTATATGCCATTTTCAGTGCCACCCCTACCGTACGCTGCCGACGCTCTGGAGCCTCATATCGACAAGATGACGATGGAGATCCATCACGACAAGCACCACGGGGCCTATGTGACGAATCTCAACAAAGCGCTGGAGTCAGCGCCGAACCTTGCCAACAAGACGGTGGAAGAGTTACTCGCCAACAACTGCGCCATCGTGCCGGAAAACATCAAAACGGCCGTGCGCAACAATGGTGGCGGCCACATCAACCACTCCATGTTTTGGACCATCATGGGTCCGAAGGCCGGCGGTCCGCCTTCGGGTGCGCTGGCGGATGCCATCAAGAGTACATTCGGCGGATTCGATCAGTTCAAGGAAAAACTCAACGCCGCCGCAACCACCCGTTTCGGTTCCGGCTGGGCCTGGCTGGTGAAAGACGGCTCAGGAAAACTCGACGTGATCTCGACCGCGAATCAGGACAGCCCGGTCATGGAAGGCAAATTCCCAATCATGGGTATCGACGTTTGGGAGCACGCCTACTACCTGAAATACCAGAACCGTCGCCCGGACTACCTCGGTGCGTGGTGGAACGTAGCGAACTGGGCGGAAATCGGAAAGCGATTCAAGTAGCGCAGGGCTACCCGCGCTGTTTGCGGTGAGACCTGCGGCCTTTCATTCATAAGGAACAAAAAGCCGCAGGTCCCCCGCTAAAACTGGGCGTTGGCCCCGCGCTACAGCGCCATTTCCAGCAGCGTCACTGAATGCCCCGGAAACTCAAAGCTGAACTGTGGGCCGAAATCGCTGGAATCGCGCGTAGTGGTGGCCACCACATTGGGCTGCTCCATCGAGTTCACGGCATCGGGCGACGGGCCGTTGATGGTGAAAACCTTTCCCGAGCGTGTGGGGTTGACGCCGGAGACTTCGAACTGCGCTCCCAGCGAGTGGTCTTTGTGGCGGTTGACCACGCCGATAGCAAGACGCCCCGATGCCAGCGTCGCGCAGATGTCGAGATACGGCGTGCGTCCCGCGCTCGGCGAATCGTAGCCAGGCCCCTCCGCCCAGACGTGAACCACGCGGTCGCCTGAGTGGGCGCGATACAACTCCAGCGGGAAAAAGTTGGGCTCGAGGTACATGCCTTGCGGGTTGGTGTGAATAGGCGCAATAACGTTCACCATTTGCGCCAGGTTCGCCATCGTCACCTTGTCTCCCCACCGCTGGAACAAATGCAGCATTGAGGCGGTCCACAAGGCGTCGCGTAGATTGTACGGCTCTTCCAATTTGTCCTTGACGTTGCGGTTGCGGCCGTCGCGCCGCCGGTACCAGACGTTCCACTCGTCGAAAGCCAATTCGACTCGTTTCTCGCGCAGCGGAAAGTCTACGCTTCTCGGCTCATGGCCGCGAATCCGCGACATTGCAATCTCAATCGCGCTGTCGGCGAGTTGTAGCTGGTGCTCGGCGCGCTTCACCGAGGCCAGCGTTTCGTAATAGTCGTCGCTGCCCGTATAGAAGTGGACCGAGATGTAATCCACAATCGCCCCGAGCGATTCCAGTACCGTCAGATCCCATTGCGGATCGCCTGCGCCGCAAGCCACCAGGTGGATGGAAGGGTCGATCCACTTCATCATCTTGGCGGCTTCAAGCGCCACCTTGGCGTAATCCTCGGCACTCTTGTGCCCCGCCTGCCACGTGCCGTAAATCTCGTTGCCCAGCCCCCAATACTTCACGTTGTGCGGCTCGCGATATCCGTGCTTCCGCCGCAGATTGGCGTAGTGGGTGTCGCTCGTGCCGTTACAATATTCCACCCAGTTGGCGGCTCCTTCGATGGTCCCGGTGCCCAGGTTGATGCAGAAGTACGGCTCAGCCCCGATGGCGCGGCAATACTCGATGCATTCGTTGGTTCCGAAACGATTGGGCTCCACAGCGAACCACGCTGTATCAAAGCGCCGCGGCCGCTGGTCCTTTGGCCCAACTCCGTCTTCCCAGTGATACGACGAAACGAAGTTACCGCCCGGCCAGCGCAGGACCGGAGGATTGAGCCGTTTCACTGCGGACAACACGTCTTTGCGGAACCCGCGCTCATCGGAAAGCGGCGAGCCTTCTTCGTAGATGCCACCGTAAATGCAACGCCCCAGGTGCTCGATGAACTGGCCGAAGATCATGGGGTTTACGCGCGCGGTGATTTCACCGGCGTCAATGCGGACGCGGGCGACGCTGGGTGCGCCAGGGCCAGAGGAGTTCTCCTGTGCCCGCAACAAAGCCGCCGCGGGCAGAGTGGCTAACAATTTTCGTCGACTGAGCATGAATTTGTGTGAGACCTACCTGCAATTCACTGCTTCCGCTTGCCCCACCTTTGCGAGCACATAAGGTCCCTCGGGGATAACGGCAATCGAGGCGCCGGGCTCGAGCGATGCCGTGAGCGCTTCTACGGCTCCCGCCGCCGTCGGGAACGCGCGTCCCCATAGCGAAGTGTGAAATTCGGGCGGCATGCCCGGCACATAAAACAGCACTTCCGCCTTTTCCGCCACCAGTGCCAGCTTCTCGAGCTGCCACTGATCGATGGTGACCGGGGCATCCAGAATCCGGCGCAGGAACTCCTTGCCAGAGGGGCTTTCACGCAGCATGCGGCTGAACTCCGCCGCGCCCGCGCCTTCCTGACAGGCGGCCAGTAACAGAATCTTTCCACCCGGCTTCACGATGTGCGCCGCTGCGGTAATTCCCTTAATCGCCTGGTAAAACGTCAGGTCCAGGGGATAGCCGCCGGACGTCGTGATTACGGCATCCACTGGTTCGTCGAGCGTCTCCAGCATGACTTGTGAAACGAACTCCACGCCTTTCCGGTGCGCTGCCACCGGCTCCCCTGCAAATACGCCGCAGATAGGCCGGGCGCCCGGAGCCCCGCGCCCAAGCGCCACGTCCACCACGAAATCGTGCCGCGCCAAGCGGGCAATCTCCAGCAATTCGCGGTGCAGCGGATTGTCCTCTATCGATCCCTCCGACGCGCGCGCATCGCGCATAAACTTCGGACTGTGCAGGACTTTGATGGTTTCCTGCGCGGCCAGTCCCGGAGCAATCAGCTTGCGGCCGCCCGAAAAGCCCAGCATCAGGTGCGGCTCAATGAAGCCGAGGGTGATGTGTAGGCCGGCGGACACGAAACGTTCGTCTATATACACGGGGGTTCCGGATTGCGTAGCGCCCAGATGCCGGTGCTCCGTGAGCTTCCTAGCGTCATGATTCTCCACGTGATAGCGTCCAGCGACCGCATCCCCACAGATTTCGAGGATCTCGGCCTCGGATGCCGGCCGGTGCAGACCCGTGGCGATCAGAATCGTGATCCGCTCTCGACGAATGCCCGCCTTCTCCAGCCGCTCCAACACCGGCGGCAAGACCAGGCGATTGGGCGCCGGCCGGGTGATGTCGCATACGGAAATTGCAGCGCTTTGCCGCCCGTGTGCCAGTTGTTCGAGCGGCGCCGCGCCAATCGGGGTATCTAGCGCCGCCTCAACTGAGGCAACGGGATCCGCCGATGGGTGAGCCGAGCGAGGTTCGAGAACCCGGTGTCGGAAACCTGCCGGCAGGTCGGCAATGAGACCCGTCTTACCGAAAGCGAAATCCACTCGCATAGCGCAAACGTACCATAACTAAAGGGGGATAGAGGTTGAGTTTGCGTTGGAAGCTAAATTGCAATGTTCCGATGTGGAAGGTTGGTCTCGGGTATGTGGGTCGCAACGATTCTTGGGGGAATGGTTATTCTTTGCTTGTTCTTGTCCATGCTGTCCTCCCCACCGACAATTGGACGCTGAGACGCTTCGGCGGACAAGTTGACACAGGCGTGGATACGCGGCACGCCACCTTGTCCAGCATGCCGGCCGCAGTCTCAGTCAGATTGGAACCGACCGACCGCTGATTGCTCCGCGTTCTCACCCTGCTCTATACTAAGACCTTAGAGCAAAATGCCGAAAAGAACGTTTCAACCCAATCGCCGGCGGCGCGCGAAGACGCACGGCTTCCGTACGCGCATGAAAACCGCTGATGGACGGGCGGTTTTGTCTCGCCGGCGCGCTCGGGGACGCAAGAAGCTCACCGTCAGTTCCGAAAGGTAATCGAATCGCAGGTTTTCCGAAAAGTGTTCGGATCTTACGCTCCAAAGACTTCCGGCGAGTGTATGACTACGGCACCCGTTATGCGGGACCGTACTTCACTGCTTTCTACGTGCGCATGCCTGAGTCCAGCACAGGCCCCAAAATCGGGTTTACGGCGCCACGTGGGCTGGGTGGCTCGGTGGTCCGAAACCGCATTAAGAGGCGTGTCCGCGAGGCAGTTCGCCTGCGGCTCGATCGGTTGAGTCCGCATTGGGAAATTGTCTTCAATCCGCGTCGACGAGCGATGGACTCGCCATTCACGGAGCTGACTCGCGAGGTCGAGAAGCTCTTTCTCCGTTGCAACAATTTGTGATCGCCTTGCTGGGTTTCTATAAAAGATTTTTGTCACCGATGCTACCTTCTGCTTGCCGTTACTCTCCCACGTGCTCGGAGTACATGCGCGAAGCCGTCGAGAGGCACGGGGTCAGGCGCGGAGCTTGGATGGGCATCAAGCGCCTAGGCCGCTGCCATCCCTTTCATCCCGGTGGAGTGGATCGGGTCCCATGAGCGACGCGCCCAATAATCCTGGTCCGCCAAAAGAACTGTCGACCGAGATCCGCCTTTTGATCGCGTTCGCGCTCATGGGAGTAGTCCTGTTCGCGACGCCGTATTTTTTCAAACTGGTCTCACCGCCGCCCCCGGCGAAGTCCGCCGTTGTAGCACAGAAGACCGCGCCGGCAGCAGTATCCCAGCCGGTAGCGCCAGCAGTTTCCGCGCCGGCTGAGAGCGAAGAACGGCCGGCCACGGCCGCCGCGGGGCAAGTTGCGGCTCAAAAAGAAGAACGGTTTGTGGTTGAAACCGACCTCTACAAAGTGGTGTTTTCGAACCGCGGGGCGGTAGTCAAGCAGTGGATTTTGAAGCGTTACACCGACGAGACCGGCAAACCGCTCGAACTGGTCAACACCGCCGCCGAGCCTGTTGCCGGATCTCCCTTCGCGCTGGTCTTCGAGCAGCGCAAACCCGGTGTGGATCTGAATTCAGCATTGTTCGCCGCCAAGCCGGCCGATGATGGGCTGGGTGTCACCTACGAGTTTTCCGACGGAACGGTGGTCGCGCGAAAAACTTTTCATTTTCAGAAGAACCAGTACGTTGCCCAGGTGTCCACCGAGGTCTCCGAGAAGGGCGCACTCGTGCCGCACTTGATCGCCTGGCGCGGCGGATTCGGCGACCCATCGGTGCTCCCAACGGCGCAGCACACGATCTATTTCGATTTGAACGCCTCGAAGCTGGTGACGCACGATGCGAAGTCCGCCAAGAACGGGCCGGTCACTTCCGAAGGGAACTTCTCGTTTGCCGGCATCGAGGACACGTACTTCACGGCGGCCTTTCTGCCTGCCGCAGCTGGTCCGGTTAAGCTCCTTACATTTAGCGACACGGTGGCCACCGCCACCGACCCCAAAGAGCAGCCGCACGTCGGCGTCGGCATTGGGGGCTCGGGCCGCAACATCTTCTCGGCCTTCGTCGGCCCGAAGGACCTGGACACCCTCACCAAAGTCAACCCGAAGCTCGCCAGCATCATCGACTTCGGCTGGTTCTCGTTCCTGGCAAAGCCGCTGTTTCTGGCACTGCATTACGTTTACGAGAGGTGGGTGCACAACTACGGCTGGTCGATCATCATTGTGACGGTCTTCATTAACTCTCTGCTGTTTCCGCTGAAACTCTCCAACTTGAAGTCGATGAAAAAGATGCAGGCTTTGAAGCCGCAGATTGACGCCATCAACGAAAAGTACAAGGGCATCAGCATGCGCGATCCGCGCAAGCAGCAGCAGAACGAAGAGACGATGGCGCTGTACAAAAAGCACGGAGCCAATCCCATGGGCGGATGCCTCCCCATGATTGTGCAGATTCCGTTCTTCTATGCGTTTTATAGGGTGCTGGCTGTCGCAATCGAGATGCGGCACGCACCCTGGTTGTGGGTATCGGACCTGGCGGCTCCGGAACATCTGGCCATCCACATCCTGCCCATCGCCATGATCGCGACGCAATTCCTCATGCAGAAGATGACGCCGGCAACTTCCGTTGATCCTAACCAGCAGCGGATGATGCTCATGATGCCACTCGTAATGGGCTTTATCTTCTATAATTTGCCCAGCGGCCTGGTGTTATACTATTTCACTAGCAATTTGGTGGGCATTGGGCAGCAGGTATTCTTCAACAAGACCGTAACCATCGCTGATATGCCGCTGCCGCTGCCGCCGCCGAGTGGAAAGAAACCGAACGGCAGGAACAAACGGTGAGTGAGAGAAAATATTCCGTCACCTCGGTGAGTCCCCGCATCGACCAGTTTCTACGGCCCCTGTTGCGGCAGGCGGGATTCAGATTGGATTTCGAAATCGCCGAAGGTGAATCCGTGAACCCGGACTTCGAGAATCCGGAAGTGGTGGTCCGCTTTGCGGGTGCCGACGTGGATCTGGTGCTGGCTAACAAGGCGGAACTGCTGCTGGCGCTCGAATACATCACCATGGAAGCGCTGCGCATGCCCTCGGAGGACCACTCCCGCATCTCGTTTGATGCGCAGGACTATCGCGCTCTTCGCATCGAGGAATTACGGTTGAGCGCGGTTGCCGCCGCCGAAAAAGTGAAAGGCACGGGCGTTCCTTTCAAGTTCAATCCCATGAATAGCCGAGAGCGCCGCGTCATTCACCTGGCCTTGCGCAACGAAAGCGCGGTACGTAGTGAAAGTACCGGGCATGGCGGATTTCGCCAGGTAGTGATTTATCCTGCCGGGATGGCCAGCCTGCCGGAAGCGCCTCCGCCCGCCTACCAGCACGCTGGGGGGCGCCCCCAAGGACGCGGTGGTGCGGGACGTCCTCGGGCGCAGAGCCGCGGCCGGTCCTGACTCGTTGCCTGTCGCAGTGAGTTCGTTAGCATGACGCAACCGCTCCCTTTGGTCGCGGCTCAGTATCGGACCTCGCAGTAGCTTGAACCCTCACGACACTATCGTTGCTGTCTCCACGCCCCTGGGACGCGGCGGTCTGGGTGTGGTGCGGATTTCCGGAACCGATGCCGTGTCGATTGCGGGAAAGATCCTCCGATTCCCACATCCCCACAGGTGGGATTCCTGGAAAGCGGCTTTGGCTCAGCTGCCCGGCCCGCATGGCGCAGCCGTCGATCAAGTGGTCGTCACGTTTTTCGAACATCCGCGCTCCTACACCGCGGAGGATGTCGTCGAAATCTCGTGCCACGGCTCGCCGGTGGTGCTTCGGTACTGCCTGGAGCGAGCAGTGGCCGAAGGCGCACGTCTGGCCGAGCCCGGCGAGTTTACTTTGCGCGCCTATGTCAACGGCCGCATCGATCTTCCGCAAGCCGAAGCAGTGCGCGATCTCATCGAAGCCACCACGCTCTACCAGGCGCGTGTGGCCGCGCAGCAGGTGGAAGGATCGGTATCCCGGCGTATCGCGCCCTTCAAGGAGCAATTGCTGGAGTTGATCTCTCTGCTGGAAGCGGGAATCGATTTCGCCGAAGACGACGTGAGCGTGGCGCCTGCCGGTGAAATCCTGCGGCGTCTCGATCCCATCGAGCAAGGCCTCGATCGCCTGGCCGCGAGTTTCGCCTACGGCAACATCGTTCGCTCCGGCCTGACGCTGGCCATTGTCGGCCGTCCCAATGTCGGAAAAAGCAGCTTGTTCAACCGGCTGCTGGAGCAGGATCGCGCCATTGTCACCGACATGCCCGGTACGACTCGCGATCTCGTCTCAGAAGTTGCAGCCATTCGCGGAATTCCGGTGAAGCTTGTCGATACGGCGGGGATTCGTGAGGGCGGGGGACTGGTGGAGACGCTCGGCATCGAACGCAGTTTCCAAGCGATGGCCGACGCCGATCTGACGCTGGTTGTGGTGGACCTGTCGGCGCCAGTGGAGCAGGAAGATCACGATCTGATCGCGCGGGCCAGGTCACAGGGCCGCAGTTTGATCGCCGGCAACAAGGCGGACCTGCCGGTTCGAGCGGAGCTGCGTGATGCGGTAGCTGTCTCAGCGCTTACGGGAGCGGGCATCGACGATCTTCGGGAGGCGATTTTCGCAGCCGTGGCGCCCGGCGCCGCGGGAGAACCAGAGACGGGCTTCATTACCAGTCTGCGGCACGAGCAGCTCTTGCGGGAATCCCTCGGCTATCTTGCCAAAGCGCGGGCTGCGGCGCGAGATAACATTCCGCACGAGATGCTGCTGCTGGATCTTTACGCGGCGCTCACGCCCATCGACGCCATTACGGGCGCTACCACGGCGGACGACATCCTGAACCGGATCTTCTCGACCTTCTGCATCGGCAAGTAATGGCCGCGAATGAACGCGCGTTCACGCGAATCGGCGCGCCTTATGCCGGTTGGTTTGCCGCCTTTTGCTCGAGATTCGCGACCGCCTCGTTGACCTTGCCTTCGGCAAGGCCCGGGAACTGATCTTCGGGGTACTGGACGAAGTATTCAGCCAGCAGGCCGCAGTTGTAACTGACGCCGCCGGCGAACAACAGGTGGATTTCGCCCACGTTGACAGTGAAGGGGCCTCCGGAAGGAAATACAGGTATTTCGATCCAGCCGACCGAGTGAAATCGCTGGGACATATAGCCGGCTGTTTCGGGTGTTGCGAAGTAGTAGGGGTTCAACTGCCAGGATCCGCCATAGGCGCTGGTGCCGATGACGTCCTGACGAAACGTCGGGTGGAATGGCGGCGGAGATGGCGGTGCCACGATTGGTTGAGGCGCAGGTTTCGGGTCAAAGGGGTTCATAAGGGGATCCTTTCTGCTGAGAAAGAAGTACGGAGGGCAAACCAGACTTCTACCGCGATGGTATCACGCGGCTCCAAATTTAACGGGTGGCGCGGATGATGAAACGGCGCGCCCACCAGGTGGCGTAAGTGGAGAACTTGTAGCCGTGCCTGTAGTCGAATGTCCCGGCGGCCTTCATCAGGCCGTTGTTCTCTTCCTGAATTAATTCCAGGAGATGAACGGGGCCGTTCGCGTAGCGCTCGGCGACGGGGACAACCAGGCGCAAATTCGCCTCCACAAGCTGAACCTTTGCGGCTTCTGCTTCATGCGGCTTGCCGAACAGGATCAGCTTGGACAGCTCGATCTCTTTATCACGAGTCAGTTGAGGCACCTTACACATCTCGCGCAGATATACCTGCATCACATCATCGGTGTACTCGGCTGGGTCCGGCGCCTTGCCGACTTTGATATCCGGTGCGACGAGGATCTCGACGCCGGCGTTTTCGAGCGCTGAGAGGAGATCGTCGAGCTCGGGCCCACCCTCGCAGTCGTCAGGCAGCAGTTCGTCGAAGTCGGAGTAAAGGACGTAGCCCCGCTTTTTTCCGGTTTCTATGAGTTGAGCTCGAGTCAAACAAATATGATCTGGGCGATGACCAGATCGGGCAGGCTCTGGTTCCAGCTGTCCGGTATGGAGTCAAATGCCAGGCGAAAGCTCTTCGTGCCAGCCGGCGCAAGTGTGCCGGTGCGAGGGCCGACAACGGCCACGCGCTC
>Ga0210407_10003202_pt1 | contig 13444 bp, 6 predicted proteins | sample IncBWC27MmetaG_FD_150860 | JGI IMG/M metagenome (GOLD analysis project Ga0210407, IMG submission 150860) | Forest soil microbial communities from Barre Woods Harvard Forest LTER site, Petersham, Massachusetts, United States - Inc-BW-C-27-M | ecosystem: Environmental > Terrestrial > Soil >... | reverse complement strand
GGCGACGGGACGTTCACTCCGCTGGGCTCGGTGGTCGGGCCGGGAGCCGTTGGGTACATCCCAGGTGGAGCGGTTTCCATCGCACTCGCGGATGTAAATAACGACGGCAAGTTGGATGTGGTCGTGGCCAATCCAACTGGAGTCAAGGTGCAACTGGGCAACGGCGATGGGACGCTCCAGCTACCTGTCGCTTACAACTCGGGCGGGGCTTGGCCGATATCGGTGGCGGTAGCGGACGTGAACGGCGACGGCAAGCCGGATCTGGTGGTGGCCAACGAATGCTCCACGGCGACGAAGAGTAACTGTATGGGTTCGGGCACAATTGGCGTGTTGACCGGCAACGGCGACGGCACCTTCAAGGCGCCAGTCCGACTCGCTTCGGGGGGCAATGTTACCACTTCGGTGGCGGTGGCGGACGTAGACCAGGACAGCAGGCCCGATCTGGTGGCTTCGAGCGCTTGTACAGTCCTCAGTAATTGTGCAAGCGGCGTGGTTGGAGTGCTGTTGAATACGTTCACGGCTGCTGTAACCGTCAATGTCGTATCGGACACCAACCCCGCGGTGCTCAATCAATCGGTCAATTTTACGGCCACTCTGTCTTCAACCGTTCCCATTCCGGACGGGTCTGCGGTCACCTTCCTCGATGGCACAAATGTGATCGGTACTGGCACGACCACCAGCGGGGTCGCGACGCTGAGTACATCTTTTTCGAAGTCGGGAACGCATGTAATCCGAGCCAGCTACTCCGGCGACATTTATCACACCGCCGGTTCAGGGCTGGTGAAGGAAGTGGTCAATCGCTATGCTTCGACAACCATAGTCACATCGAGTCCGAATCCCTCGACCTCTATGCAGTCTGTGACCCTAACCGCTACCGTCAGCTCCGCCGCACCCGGCGGCGCGACCGGTACGGTAACGTTCCTAAGCGGCACTACTTACCTCGGGGCGAAGCCGTTGAGCGGGGGAACGGCCACGTTGACCACAAGCAAATTGCCGGTTGGGACGACGACGATCACGGCAACTTACCACGGAGATACGCAGTCAGCTGCGAGTTCGGGGACGACGACGCAGACGGTAAACTAGCGCAACCCGACGGGTGGCCCAGCCTTGGGCCATCCGTCATTCAAACCGCCCCCATCCCTAGCGGTGCGCGAAGGGTGGGGCAAGCATGGCTAACACTTGACGCCATCGGGTAGAATATATGTGCGTTTGACTCATGCTAGTACCCTGCAATTGCGACTCCCGCCTCGTGCGTGAACTGCCGGAGCAGAAAGTTCAAGCGGAAATTCAGCGCCATTTCAACTTCAAAGGAACTAAGCACTTACCATGGAAACAGGAACCGTAAAGTGGTTTAACGACGCCAAGGGTTATGGATTTATCAGCCGCCAGAGCGGAGAAGATGTTTTCGTACACTTCTCGGCGATTCAGTCGGGTGGATTCCGCAGCCTGCAAGAAGGTCAGCAAGTCCAGTTCGACGTAGTCAAGGGGCCGAAAGGGTGGCAGGCCGAGAACGTGAAGGCTGTCTAACAAACCACTTCACAATTCGAGCGAGAAGGCGATCCGCGAGGGTCGCCTTTTTGTTTGGGGGGCCATCGTGTTGGCCCCTTCGGCGCGCTTCGCTTGCTCAGGGCAGGCTAAGAACCGTCGTTGGTCGTTGGCAAACCGCAGAGTCCAGATATAGATCAAAGTCAAAGGCGTCGGACAAGAGTGTCCGACCCACACGGGTGCTGGCTAACGAGCGTTCTTACGTTCGTCTCGCTTGGACGATCACGGTGCCTAGTAGCAGCAACGTAATCAGGGAGATCGTGCCTAGCGAGATTGCGCAGTAGATGCACCAGACGCCTAGGACGTGGTTCTCGATGTGGGCCAAGTGGAGGGAGAAAGCCAGGCCGGCCAGGGCTCCGACGAGCATTAGGCGGTAGGCGCGTTTCAGGGAAAGAATCCCGAGGACTAGATAGCCGGCGATTCCGATTACTGCTACGGGAACGCCATGAATCATGGCGTACGGGCTGTGGTTGACGATACCGCAGTCCCAGCGCTCGTTGATGTCGCAAGGTGACTCGCCGTAGGGGCGATACTTCTCGCGCAAAGCGAGGGAGGAGGCAGTGATGCCGATCAGGGCCAGGACTAGCAGGACGTATTTCATGCAGGAATCATTTTCTCACGGATAGCCTGCATCGATGTCAAGGCCGGAGTCGCGGTCACGATCAAAGTCAAAGGCGTCGGACAAGAGTGTCCGACCCACACGGGCGTTGCTGATTCACGCGAGCTTGCCGATCCACACGATTAGCTGGCGGAGTGTTGGGCATCCACGGCGGCTTTGATTACATCGGCGGGCTGCCAGTCGTCTGGGTACCATTTGGAGATGCGGCCGTCGGGGCCAACTACTGTAGTACTCAGAGAGTGATTGATTACGACGCCTTCTTTTTCGTACACCAAGCCGAAGAAGGTGGCGATGGCGGGGAGGTCAGAGGCACGGGGGACGGCGAACTCCCAGTGCCGGAAGAGAGTCGCGCTTTTGCTGCCGGAGACGGAGAAGGCGTAGGCGCGCAGGGCTTTGGGGGTGTCGTGTTCGGGATCAAAGCTGATGCTGAGCAAGTGAGTTTTCGTGGAGAGCGCGGGATTTGCCTGGAGCTGGCGATTGATTTCGGCGAACTGACGGCTCAGGCGAGGGCAGAAATCTGGGAACGGGCATTGGGTGTAGATGAAAGTCAGCAGCAAGGTGCGGCCGCGATATTGGCGGAGAGAAATTTTACGGTTGTCCTGGTTGACGAGTTTGAAGTCGGGGACGGAATCGCCGGCGGCAGGGATGTGAAGTTCGGTGATGGGTTTGGGCGGGGCGGAGGTGTGTCCGGTGACGACTACGTTTTCGATCCAGGAATCGTCCCCCTGGACGACTACGTCGGCGGTGATTTTGTCGCCGGGAGTGAGTTTGTCGAGCAAGGTGAGGTCTTTGACGGTGTAGGGCATGGTCATGGCGCCCATGAAGCCGGGGATTTCGTCGCCGTCGATCATGACGGAGCTGCCGCGCTTGTCGCTGGAAACGACGCGTCCGGTAAGGTGGTAGCGTTTGGCGCCGGGGGTTGGCGGCGTTGCGTTCGTGGTTTGGGATGGGGTTTTGTTGCAGGCGAGCGTCAGCACTGTGACGAATAAGCAAAAGATTGAAGCGCGGTGTTTCATTTTTGCGTCTCCAGAAAACAAACCTTGGCGGCTGAAGCCGCCGTACGTCAACTCCGAGCACGTACCGCACGACTGAAGTCGTGCCCTTTCACGAACCCGTTTCAATAATGAAAACGATACCGAAACTCCACATAAATCTCACGCGGATTATTCCAATGGAAGCCCCCGAAGGTCTGGCTGTTGTCCAGTTCGACGCGGCGGTTGGCGACGTTGAGCGCATTCAACGATGCCGAAAAACGCTCGCCGAAATCCTTGCCGAGGGAGAGATCAAAGGTTGTGTGCGGCAGCAAATGGTCACCCGGATAAGGTTGCCCAACGAAAGCATTGCTGAAGCCGGAGCCGTAATAGATGTTGGTGGAGGCGAAGCTGCGCCAGGGAAGGGTAACGTCGCCGCCAAGGTTGAGGGTGTTGCGCTGGTCGTGGTCGAGCGGGAAGAGCGGGGTGGACGGCGCAAAGTTCGTCAACCCCCCAGTGATGGGTAAGGCGCCTTCGGCGATTTGATTCGAGTACGCCAAATGGACTTGCCCGCGGTGGGCGATACGCGGAGACCGCAGGGTCGTCTCCCAACCTCGCACTTTGGCTCTCTCGATCGTGATAGGTAAACACAGCCCCGATCCGATACAGCTGTGGTCAAAGAAGTTATGGGCGTTGCTTTGGAAATTATCCACGTCGAGGACCCAGCCGCGAAAAGGAATCGCGACTCCGAACTGATGTTCTTCGTCGCGCTCTCCAAACAGCGGGAGGAATCTGCAACTGTTGGCGCTGCAAAACTGCTCGAGCGGCCCCGAGACCGTGAGCAGCGGCGGCGCTTGGTAATAGTGGCCATAGAAGGCGCGGAAGGTCCAATTCAGGTGCGGGACGGTGACTGTGGTTCCGAAGCGCGGGCTGACCGCGTTCTCCGTGCTTCCGCCACTGAAGTGCGTGGGACGCATACCGGCGGAGAAGGTGAGCCAGCTAAATGGCTTGAATTTGTCGTCTAGGAAGAAGGCCCCTAAACCCCCGGACGCGTTATCGCTCTCGGCCAGGGGTGGAGTGCCGCTGCCATCGTTGAAAATAATTCCAAGAGACTGGCTGTCACCCTGGTGAAAGCCGTAGAGGCCCGCCTGTAGGTTATTCTTCGCGACGTTGGCGCTGAAGCTGACTTGCCCGCCCGCGTAGACCGATGTGTGGTGGTCGGTTGTAGCGAGGTCAACATCGGCGGGTGAACTATCGTAGTTGGCGACGTTGCGGTGATAGAAGGGCGAGACGGTCAGCAGGACCTTGGAATTGAACGTGTGGACCCACGAGAAATTTAGCAGCGCGTCGGATTCGTGGTTGCCGTCGCGGAGGCCGATGGTTGGGTACTGCGGGATGAAGCCGTTGCCGGCGATCGATCCGTTTTCAAGATCGTTGGGAAAAGGGTCGTAGGGGATCTGATAGTAATCCTGGCGGGCGGAGGTCACCAGGCGCAGTTGATTGGAGGGATCGACGTTGAAGATAAACGATCCGAAACCGCCGTAGCCATTGACGGCGTCGTGGACCACGTTCGCGACCGGCGGTTGCAGACCGAGGTCGCTGCGGTTTCCATTTAAGCTGGCGTAGTAGGCGAAGCGCTCGGTGTGACTGCCGAAGCTGATTTGGTCGTTGGTTTGATTGAAGTTGCCCGCGCTGAGAACGAGTTCCGCTTCATTGTTGCGCTCGAAGCCCGAGCGCGGAACGATGTTGAACACACCGTAAGTCCGATCGCCGAATTCCGCACTGTAACTGCCCCGATTCACTTCCATGTAGTCGATGTCTTTGGGATCAAACTGCGGGCCGAGGTTCGAGGCGATGTTCGTGTTGGGAACCGGAACTCCGTCCACCAGCCAGCTAGTCTGATGCCCGCCTCGAATGTGCAACTGGTCGTGGGTGACGTAGGATCCGGGAACGAAATTGGTAATCATGGCCATGCTGTTACTGCGGGACGCGCCGGGGGTCCGTGCGATGTCTTCGCGGCTGACCAGGGTGGTGGGGGTGGCGGAGTCTGTGGGAATGACTTCGGGCGCGCCGGAGACGTTGACCGTCTCTTTGGCACCGGCTACTTTGAGGGGAATATGCAGAACTGGTTCGGTGCCGGACTGCACTACGACGTTCTCTGTCCCCTGGCTGAAACCCGAAGCAACTGCGGTCACGGAGTAATCTCCGAGGGGCACAGCCTGGAACAAAAACTCGCCGTTTTGATCGGTGTTCGCAGTCATGGAGAAGTCGGAGGAAGCCGCGTGGAGGGTGACCGTGGCTCCTTGAATCGGGCGATGCTGGGGATCGTGAACGATGCCGCGGACGGATCCGAAGATGGTGGCGTGGGCGATTGTTGATAGTAGTGTCGCTATTGTGATCGAAAGAATAATTTTGCGAGCCATGAAGCCTCTCCTCCGGGAATTACGCACCTGCGCACAGGGTCGAATTCGCGCGGAAAACGAACTGCGACCGCGTGGAATTCATTGCAAATCAGTTCTGATTTAGAGGAGAGACAGCGGAGGGGCGCGGGCGCTCTGGTTGCGCACAGCGGCTTTGTAGGCGCGATCAAGAGGCGCGGGTACGAAGAATCCGGCGATCGAGGGCGTGGAAAGATTGAATTTTTCCGATTCCACCGCGGTTACGGTTGTGAATAGGACTGGCGTGGCGTAGGGACACTTGGTGCGCGGGGATTGGAGTTCTTTTTCGCGGGAAGATCCGGAAAACCTTTGACAGTGGTGCATCCCGTTTCTACGGCAGCAGGCGGGGGTGGTGGACAGATGGGCAGCGGTTACAAAGGGGGTAAGCACTCCAGCCCAGATTACGGACAGCGCGAAATAGGTGGAGAACCGCCGCATTCCAAAATGCTATCACGGTTGGGATTTCTTCGATTGGATGGGTTACCGCGAGGACGGAACAGCAGGTTCCCATTCGACTCCTTCCCTCCGGTCAGTCGCTCAGGGCAGGCTCTCGACTGCGAAGATCATCCGCAGTGCGGATGATCTTCTTCGCTCGGAATGACATCCTAATATTTAATGAGTCGGCGACAGGGCTTATTTAACGACAAACGCGCCAACATAAGGCAAGCGATATAATCCAACCCTACCGTGGTACTGACCTCCGGAACCAAACTCGGACCTTACGAAATTGTTTCTCCCCTCGGCGTGGGCGGGATGGGAGAAGTGTATCGGGCGCGGGATACGCGTCTGGGGCGGGATGTGGCGGTGAAAATTCTTCCCGAGTCGTTTGCGCGGGACGGGGACCGGCTGCATCGGTTTGAGCAGGAGGCGCGGGCGGTTGCGGCGCTGAATCATCCGAATATTCTGGCGATTTTTGATACCGGGCAGAATAACGGGTCGCCGTTTTTGGTTTCGGAGTTGCTGGAAGGCGAGACGCTGCGCGCGATTTTGGATGGCGGAGCCTTGCCGCAGCGCAAGACGCTCGACTATGGAGTGCAGATTGCGCAGGGACTGGCGGCGGCGCACGAGAAGGGGATCGTGCATCGGGATTTGAAGCCAGAGAATATCTTCGTCACGAAGGATGGGCGAATTAAGATTTTGGATTTCGGGTTGGCGAAGCTGGCGCAATCTGGGCCGGCAAGCGACAGCGTCACGCTGACTCATTCCCAAACCGCTGCGGGCGTGGTGATGGGAACGGCGAGCTACATGGCTCCGGAGCAGGTGCGGGGCGACGCGGCGGATGCGCGGACGGATATTTTTGCGTTCGGCGCGGTGTTGTTCGAGATGCTATCGGGGACGCGGGCGTTTCGGCGCGACACGACTGCGGAAACGATGACGGCGGTGTTGAAAGAGGACCCGCCAGAGTTGTCGGATCCGGGGCGGGCGATTTCTCCGGCGCTCGACAAGATTGTGCGGCGGTGTTTGGAGAAGAGTCCTGAGCAGCGATTTCAGTCGGCGAAGGATTTGTCGTTTGCGCTGAGCGCGCTTTCGGGGTCGGACACGGGATCGGGTTCGGGAGCGGCGCGGATTGGGGCTAGGCCGAGCCGGATCCCGGCTTATCTTTGGATATCAATTTTGGTTGCGGCTGCGGTGGCGACTGCGATCACGTGGTTTGGGGCGCACCGGGCGGAACCTAAGAAGAGGATGGAATTTGCGATTTCGGTCCCCGGCGAAGTGAGCCACATGGCGTTGTCGCTTGATGGCTCAACGCTGGCGTTTGTGTCTCCGGATGAAAACTCGGGACAGCCGGAGATTTACCTGCTGCATGTCGGCTCGCCGGACGCGACGGTGCTGGCGGGAACCGAGGGTGCGTCGTATCCATTCTGGTCGCCGGATGGGGCGAATCTGGCATTCTTCGCCAACGGCAAGCTGATGAAAGTTGCGGTATCCGGCGGCGCGCCGCAGGCACTGGCCAACGTTGAAGCGGCGCGCGGCGGAAGTTGGGGTAGCCGCGGGGTGATTGTCTATGCCCCGGATTCGGGAAGTTTTCTCTGGCGCATCAATGCGGATGGCGGCGGGGCGGCAGCGCTCAACGACCATCCCTTCACCAAGGACGATCAATCGCACCGCTGGCCGGTTTTTCTGCCGGATGGAAATCATTTTCTGTATTGGGCGGGCAACTTTGGAAATTCTAAAGACGATCGGGTCAGTGGCATCTATGCCAGTTCTTTGGACGGCAAGGAGAAGAACCTGGTGCAACTCTGCCACTCGAGTTTCGGTATCGATTCCAAGCACTTGTTTTATGCGGACGACGAACGGCACTTGGTGAGCGCGCCGATCGACGACGACAAGGCCGTGGTTACCGGGAACAGCGGCCAGATTGCGAACGCGGTGGGATTTCAGCCATCCACGTATTGGGTAGCGCTCACCGTCTCGGAGAACGGCACGTTGATCTACAACACCAGCACCGGGGCTACGCTTTCTCAGCTGACGTGGATGGACCGCTCGGGGAAAGAAGTGGGACGAGTGGGCGAGCCGGCGGTGCAATGCAATCCGACGCTTTCGCCGGATGGGAGCCGGGTCGCGGTGGATATCAGCGATCAGAAGGCCAATAACGTCGATATCTGGCTGGAGAATGTGAGCGGAAGCGGCAGTTCGCGTTTCACCTTTGATCCGGCGGAGGAAGTGGTGGGAGTTTGGTCGCGGGATGGGAGCCGGGTGGCCTATCGGACAGCGGGCGGCGGGAACGGGGTGGCGGGCCTGATCGTGAAGGCCGCCAGCGGCCTGGAGCGTGAAAAAATAGTCTTTAACTTTAATACCTCGGGCAAGATTTCCACTTCCGACGACATCGTTCCGAATTCCTGGACGGTGGATGATCAGCGCATCCTGAGCACGCACCAAACCGTGTCGGGGAACCATCTGGAGTTGGTGCCAGCCGACGGCACGACTTCGACTCCGCTCATGGCGGCGGCGGGAAATCAGAGCAACGGTCAAATTTCTCCGGATGGAAAATGGGTGGCGTACGCGTCCGATGAATCGGGGAACTGGGAGATTTACGTGACCACGTTCCCCGGCGCGGTGGGGAAATGGCAAGTCTCGCGGGGCGGCGGGACGGAGCCGCGCTGGCGCGGCGATGGCAAAGAGATTTTTTATCTGGGGCCAACGGGGACGATGACGGCGGTTTCGGTCAGCACGCTTGGGACTTTTTCTACAGGCACGGCGACGCCGCTGTTTCAGGTTCATGGGCGGGCGGCAATTTCTTCCACGGATGCGTTTAGTTACGACGTGGCGAAAGACGGGAAGCGGTTTTTGGTGAATCGGTATGTAAAGCCGGCTAGCATAACGCCGCTGACGATTGTGCTGAATGCGAGTGCGGAGAAGTAGGCGGGAAGGGCACCGGTTGGTCACCGGGATGCGAGCCTCTCCAACAGCGCTGGGACCGTTTACTTCACAATCTCCACAATGTTTGCGTCCGATTCAGTCCAGGCCGGGACGCCATCGCGTGTTAGTTTTCCCGCGGCATCATCCCAATGGAGATTGGTAATACTGCTTTTTCCTTTTTCATAGTCGTAAGTTTTGCCGTCGTCGGAATAGAGCGTGAAGTCAGTATTCGCGCCGGGATACACCATCACTTTGGCGATCTTCTGGTCTTCATTCGTGCTTAAGATCGGAGCACCAGTGGGGATGATGGATCCGGCGCGGACGAAGAGCGGGAGGGTATCAATGGGCGCGGCGACTCGAAGCAGTCGGCCTCCAGTGAAGCGCTGGTTGGTCCAGTAGTTGTACCAGTCAGCGCCGGCGGGGAGATAGACTTGGCGGCTGGTTGCGCCCTGCTCGGTGACGGGAGCGACGAGGAATGCGGGGCCGAACATGTATTCATCGCCGATTTCAGCGACGCGCGGGTCGTTGGGGAAATCCATGAACAGTGCGCGCATGGACGGCGCGCCGGTCAGGTAAGTCTGATATCCCAGCGAATAAATGTAGGGCAGCAGTTGATAACGCAGCTTCAGATATTTTTCGAGAATCGGCTCGGCCTGTTTGCCGTAGGACCAGACTTCGTTGGCGTTGCGGCTGCCGTGGGTGCGCATGATGGGCAGGAACGCGCCGTACTCGAACCAGCGGGTGAAGAGTTCGGGATAGTCGTCGTAGCCGCCGACGTTGTCGCGGGCGTCGGAAGGATCGAGCAACGGCGGGTGTGCGGGATGATGAACGCCGGGCAAGTACTGCCATCCGCCGACGTCGTTGGTCCAATTCGCGATACCGGACGCGGTGAAGTCTAAGCCGGTCGGAATCTGGCGGCGGAAAGCGTCCCACGTGGGATAAATATCCGACGACCAGAACATCGTCCCGTTGCGCTGCGCGCCAAGGTAGGCGTCGCGGGAAAGAATCAGGGCGCGATGGGGAACGTCGCGGCGATAGCCGTCATAGAGCGCGGCGGTGTGCACCAGCGGATAGACATTGAAATAGCGCGTGCCGGGGCCGACAGAAAAATAACTGCCGTTCGGAGGCAGGTCGGGCTCGGTTTCGTCGGCCCAGAGCGCGTCGAACCCTTTGCTGAGGATGTTGTCGCGGATCGTCTCCCAGTACCAGCGAGCGGCTTCGGGATTCGTAGTGTCGATGTCTGATCCGGCACGATCGTAGGGGAGGCCGTCGGTGGGCGTGCCGTCGGCTAGGTGCTCGAACCAGCCTTTTTGTAAAAGAAAATCATAAAAGCGCGAGCCTTTGGTGAAGCGCGGCCACACGCTGATCATGGTTTGGAATCCCATGTCGTGGAGCTGCTTGTTCATGGCGGCGGGATCGGGAAAATGTTCGGGAGAGAAATCCATCTCGCCCATTTTTGTGTAGTAGAACCAGTCGAGCACGAGAACATCGGCGGGGAGCTGGCGATCGCGATAGCCTTTGGCGACGGCCAGCATTTCATCCTGCGTGATGTAGCGCTGCTTGCACTGCACGAATCCGTAGGCGGCCTTGGGCATAAGGGGAGTTGTGCCGGTTAGCAGGCGGTAGCCGGAATAAATTTCGTCGGTGGTGGCGCCGGCGATTACGAAAAACGAAACCCGGTTGCCGACTTCGGATGTCCACTTGGTGCGCTCGTTGAATCCGGGCTCGATCGTCGTCTTCGAGGGATTGTCCCAGATCATGCCGTAGCCGTAATTGGTGACGACGAACGGAATGCACACGCTGGGCGCGGCGGTGGCGGTGTAGTTGTGCCAGCAATCGACGGTGTGTCCGCGATGGTCGAGATAGCCTTCGTGATTTTGGCCGAGGCCGTAGTAGTGCTCGTCGTCGGGAGAAACGAAATCGGCGCCGACTTGGAAGAAGGGCTGGTCGCCGGGGCGCAGGTCATTCAGGATTCCGGCGTTGCCGTCTTTGTGATTGGGGACGGACATGGACCAGCCGGTCATTTCGAGAAGCTTTTTGCCGTCCGGTGTGGTGATGGTGATGTGCGCGCCAGGGGTAGATCCGCTGAAGAATTTTGAGATGTCAACGATGGTCGGCGGAGGAGGGGGACTGGGATGATTGCCTTCGACTGTGACGATCATGCGCGAGGAGCGGTAAACGTCGTCGCCGTTATTCTGCTGGCTGCTCCAGTCTTTGTCCGATGGCGTACCCACGAAACCGAAGCCGGGAGGCGCGGTGGCCTGGTCTTTCTGCAGGCTTAGCGTGACGCGGATGATGTTGGGGGCGTAGGGCTCGAGGGAGATCGTCTCGCCGTTGCGATCGATGACTAGGGGCTGCTGGGCATGGGCGGGGATCGTGGCGATTACGCAGATGAAAAATCCGGCGGCAACGGATGCTGACAGGTAGTCGAAAAACCTCGAGCGGGGGAAAGAGCAGGCAGTGGGAATCATTTCAGTCCAGAATGCTACCACGGGAGTCAGGTGGCGCAAGCCTTTCAGTCCTGCATTAAGATTCGGCGCAAGCCTGAGGTACTTCCCATCAGCCGGCGAAGTACCTCAGCGGCTAAAGCCGCACCTTTTGCGGCAGTAAATGCAGGGCTGGAAGCCCTGCTCCACCCAAAGACTTGCCGGACCAAAACAGGCAATCTGCTATGCCAGCATTGTAGCCTTGCTCTTCTGTTCGCGGCGCAGGCGGGCTACGACCAGGCGGATTTCATCGTAGGTGATTTCGGGCGGGAGGGAATCTTTTAGGTTCTTAAGTTTCTCTATGCCAACTTGGGCGCAGGCAGCTTCGATGATGGATTGGCGGGTGGCGTCGATCCATGACGGATCGAATTCTAACTGGCCAGATTCGACCAGAGTAGCCACGGCGTTTACCACGGTGGTGAGTTGGCGGCTGCGGATTTTGGCAATGTCTTCGAAGCTGCGGCCTTCGGCGAGGAGGCGCAGAGTTTCTTCGGCGGGGAGAGTCTTTTTCGGCGGGAGCGGGGTGGCGCGGGAGCCGGCGCGGAAGCGGGTGAGGGCTTCGAGGATTTGCTGTCCGAACATTTCTGCTTTGCGCTCGCCGATTCCGGTGATCTGGAGCAGGTCGGTGATGGACTGCGGGACTCGGCGGCAGATTTCATCTAGCGTGGTGTCGTGCAGGATGATGTAGGCGGGGACGGCTTGATCTCGCGCGGTTTCGCGCCGCCACTCGCGGAGATATTCGCGAAGCTCTAGTTCTTCAAAACTCGGAGCGGCGATCGCAAGTGGAGTGTTGGCAGCTTGGGCGTTAGCGAGCGGGCCATACGCGGCCGCGCCGCCCGGCATCGCGGCGCTCAGAGGCAACTGCGGCGCAGAGTCCGGATCACACCTGGGGATGATTGCGACTCGGTCGTCTGGCGCAACTCGCGCTGTGTCGCCGAACTTCTTGCGTCTTCGCGGATCGGGAAGACAGTTCATCTTCAGCCACTCGGGGGTGCTGCCGCAGACGTCGCATGCGCCGCACGTCGCCCACTTCGGAGTCTCTCCGAAGTGGTTGCAGATTTTTTTGTGGCGGCAATCGTGCGACTCTACGAAGGCGCGAATGGTGTGATAGCGCTGCCAGGCGCGGTCGCGCTCGGCGGGGTCGGTGATCTGGTTGGCGAAAAATCCGAGCAGGCCAGCGTCTTGTTTTTGCCAGAGCATGATGCAGTCGGCGGGCTGGCCGTCGCGCCCGGCGCGCCCGGCTTCCTGGTAAAACTGCTCGATGGATTTCGGCAACGCCAGGTGGATGACGGCGCGCACTGTCGCTTTGTTGATGCCGAGGCCGAAGGCGATGGTGCCGACCAGCACACGCACTTCGTCGGACATCCAGCGCTCCTGATTGCGGCGGCGGTCGTCGCTGTCCATTTTGCCGTGGTAGCCGACGGCGGCGATGCCTTGGTTCTCGAGAAAATCTACGGTCTCTTCCACGCGATTGATGGTGGGCGAATAAACAATGACGTTGCCGTCGGGATAATTGCGCAGGACTTCGAAGAGCAGCGGAAGCTGCTCGATGCCCTCGCACGCGCGGACCAAGTAACGCAGATTCGGACGGTGAAAGCTGGCGATGTATTTATCCGGTTCGCGGAGATGGAGCTGGGTGAGGATGTCGGCGCGGACGTGTTTCGTCGCGCTGGCTGTAAACGCAGCTATCGGACGGTCGGGGAAGCGCTCGCGCAGGCGGCTGAGCTGGCGGTACTCGGGACGGAATTCGTGTCCCCATTCGGAGATGCAGTGGGCTTCGTCGATGGCGAAGAATGCGATAGGGACTTGCTGGAGCCATGACAACGTATCGGCGCGGGCGAGGCGTTCGGGAGAAAGATAGAGTAGGCGATAAGCGCCGGCGCGGGCGTCGCGAATGACTTTGGATTGCTGGTCGTTGCTTAGAAAGCTGTTGAGAACGGCTGCGGGGATTCCCATTTGCGCGAGCTGCGCGGCCTGGTCCTGCATGAGCGCGATCAGCGGAGAGACCACGACCGTGGTGCGCTC
>Ga0210407_10003201_pt1 | contig 13444 bp, 7 predicted proteins | sample IncBWC27MmetaG_FD_150860 | JGI IMG/M metagenome (GOLD analysis project Ga0210407, IMG submission 150860) | Forest soil microbial communities from Barre Woods Harvard Forest LTER site, Petersham, Massachusetts, United States - Inc-BW-C-27-M | ecosystem: Environmental > Terrestrial > Soil >... | reverse complement strand
TGGCTTCCGCTTTTTCCCGGGCGGCGCGCTCGGCAACGAGTTGCGCTTCAAGACGGGCCTTTTCGGCCTGCTCGGCCATGGCCTTGGCACGCGCTTCGCGTTCGGCGGCGGCCTGGCGTTCCTGCGCGAGTCGCTCTTCTTCGCGGCGCTTAACGGTGATGGCGCGCGCGTCTTCGGCGGTTTGCACGGCCTCGCGGGCGGTCATCTCGACCTGCTTCTTGTCGCCTTTGTGCTCGTGGAACTCTTCGGACTGGGCGAGCAGCTGCGAGGCTTTCAGGTAGCTGTCGGCGGCGTAGTGCTCGGCTCCGGCGGCTCTTGCGATGGCCATGGCGTTGCGCGCTTCCTGAAGTCCGAGCGGGATGCGAGGATCGGCGATGGGCTGAGCGTTCGCTTGCACGTAGGTGTACTGGCTGCGCTGGAGAAGATCGAATTTCGCGTCGATTTCTTCGACGCTGCCCATGGTGTCGGGGCGGACGATATTTTCTAGGACTACGACTTCGCTCGGCTGCGTGACCGCGAAATATGGCTCGGCGGTGACGATCAACGCGAAGGCTTGCAGCTGCGCGGTGACGTCGAGCTTGCTCTTCGATGACCCTTCGACCTGAATTTCGCCAAGATTGTCGGCGCGCCCTTCGGGCGAAACGGCCCAGAGGACGTAGGTGAGGAATTCGGGGCCGAAACGAGTAGCTGAGTTGAGCTTTTCGAACTGCGCCTGGATGCGAATCGCGCCTTTGCGTCCTTCTACTTTAGCCTCGCCCTTGGCGAAGGGCAGAAGGATGGTGCCGCGGAAATCGATTTTGGTGGCGCCGCTAAGATGTCGATAGTTGATTGCTTTGGTGGTGCGAGCCACGACCGTGACGCGATAGAGCGGCGTTGACTCCTGCTTGGGCACGTCGGCTTGCGGGGTGGTTTGCTGGGACGATGCAGCTGGCGGAGGCGCCTGCGCCTGGCCGAGCGCTCGCGGCGCCGGAATAACCAGAACCCCTAGGACTGCAAGAGAAGCCCACGCGGTTTTCACGTCCCACCCCTTCGCGCCTGATTTAGAGGCACGGTTACCGGTTCATTTCCGCACGGCGAAACACGCATCAATACCCACTGCGCCCACGACGGTCGAGCGGAGAACTTGCTAATCGGTCTTATTAGGCTAGCAAATTCGGAGAAAGACGGAGGAACGGCAGCGTTTTGCGGTATGCAAGTAATCACTAAGAGGGGTTTTCCGCGCCGCTGCAGTCGCTTACACCTTCTTGGCGCGCTCGTCTAAAACTGAAGGAGGACTGCTTTGCCTGCGCCCCGCCCGATTGCCAGCAGACGTCGAGCAACAATACTTTTATTCGCGTCTTCTTTTTTCCTGCTCTCTCCCACGCTCGAACCGCAGAGCTCGCGCCCGTCTGAGACAAGTGTTCTGCCAGCGCCCGCCGAAATATTTGCTGCCGCAGAGCGTGCTATGGGAAGTGTGGATGCTCTCGCCAAGATCCGGTCAATCTCAGCGATTGCGGCGTGCCACGGACCTAAGGCGGACTATGAGACGCGTATCATTTCAGACAGGCGCGGAAATTTGTCGTTTCAGCAGTTCTTTTCGGATCATAAGAACATCGCGGGAATCCTGAACGGACGGGGCTGGCAATTAGGCGACGACGGCCGTTACGAATGGATTGATGCATCGGAGACCTCCGTTCTACGCGGCCATGAATTCCAAATGATGGCCATTGATCTTAGGAAGCGCTTCCAAGATTTCAAGACTGTGGGCAACGCGGAATTCGAGGGCCAGCCTGCGATTCAGGTTTCCATGACAGATGAACTGGAGCATCCGGCGGGTGCTTACTTCTCGATGAGCTCACATTTGCTATTGGGGCTAACCGTGACAAACGCTCGCAGTGGAGGACCGAGTCTCCTCAAAATTCGGTTCGACTCGTGGGAATTGATTGGCGGTGTGAATGTCGTGAGCCACGTGACGATTCTCGCCGGTTCGCAGACATGGATCTTTGATTTCACATCTTTGAAGCTGAACGCGGCGAGTGAGAAAGCGTTCCAAATTCCAGACGGTCCAGCCAAGCTGTCCGAGTGAACCAACGGTCCATTCAATCAGAAGGAATCCTTCAGCTGACAGTCTAGAGTTATCACAAAACTCCGAACATTCGCTTCCTTGGTTTAGGCGGCGTGGAGGACTTTTCGCTGGCTAACGGAGTCGCCATCGCCTTTTTTCAATTCGCGGAAAACGATTGTGGAGAGGAGGGTCATGCAGCCTAGGACCAAGTATGCGCGGTGGACGCCGTGAATAAATTCTAGAGAATTGGAAGTGTGGCGATCGGGGATGAAGAACGCGGTGACGAGGGATGCCGAGGCTACGCCAAAACTGACGGCCATCTGCTGCGTGGTGCTGGCGATGGAGCTCGCGCTGCTGGACTGCTCTTCGGTGACGTCGGCATAGACGAGCGTGTTCATGCTCGTGTATTGCAGCGAGGTGAAGAAACCGTAGCAGAACACTTCAGCGACGATTAGCCACACCGGCGTGCTTTTGCCGATGGTGGCAAAAAGCAGAATCTGCACGCCGATGAGCAGCGTGTTCGAGACCAGCACGGCGCGGTATCCAAAACGGGCCAAAATTCGCGGCATCATCGGCTTCAGGCTCATCGCGGCGATCGCCTGCGGCATCATCAGCAGGCCGGATTGAATCGGTGTGAAGCCCAGGCCGACCTGATACAAGAGCGGGAAGAGAAATGGAATGCCGCCGATGCCAAGGCGGGTGAAGAAGCTACCGCTTACGGATGCGCGAAACGTGCGGATCCGGAATAACGCGAGACGCAGCATGGGATGAGCGGTTTTCGTCGCATGAAACCCGTAGCCTGCGAGGAACGCAATAGAAACTGCCAGAAGCCCCAGAATTTCCGCCGCGCTCAGCGTATGTTCGCCGAATACCTCGAGCACATACGAAAGAAGGCTGACTCCGGAGCCGAAAAGAATCAGGCCGGCGACATCGAGAGGGTCGGTGCGTTCGCGGTAGTCGGGGAGATGCAGGTAGACCAGGACCAAGCCGACGAGGCCAATCGGAATATTCACGAAGAAGATAAAGCGCCAGTGGAGGTATCCGACGATCAGGCCGCCGGCAATGGGTCCGAGCATGGGGCCGATTAAAGCTGGGATGGAAACGAAGCTCATGGCGCGGATGAGTTCGGATTTGGCGAATGTGCGCACGAGAGTGAGGCGGCCGACGGGAACCATCATCGATCCACCGCAGCCCTGAAGGATGCGGCATGCTACGAGCACGTGGATGTTGCTCGATATGCCGCAGAAAAATGATCCCAGCGTGAAAATGCCGATGGCCGAGGCGAACACGCGGCGCGTTCCGAAGCGGTCTGCCATCCAGCCGCTGATGGGAATGAATACCGCGAGGCTGAGCGTGTAGCTGGCGAGCACCGACTTCATGCTGAGCGGCGCGACGTGAAGCGCGGCCGCGATTGTCGGGACGCCCGTGTTTAGAATTGTAGTGTCGAGCGACTCCATGAAAAATGCGACCGCGATCAGCCACGGCAGGAGGCGCTTGCTGGAATCGGCGAGCGAGGTCGGATTGGGCGGATTAGGCGTCAATTTGCGAGTAGGGGATTATCGCCGATTTTGCGGCATTCGCAGGACTGCGAAATGCGGGTCGCATGGTAGAATAGGGATGCGTTTGTTGCTCCTGCTCATTTGTCCGAAGGACCCTCTCGGCAATACATCGGGGCTGCAAGACAGCGATTGCCGCCTCTTTTACTTGGCTGTGCAAAATTTGACGGAACGAGGTTTGGCCGCACGAGACTTAACCGGATAAGGTTTGGCTGACTAGATATGACGAAACCGATACGCAATATCGCGATTATCGCGCACGTGGACCATGGTAAGACGACGCTCGTCGACGCAATGCTGCGGCAGAGCGGAATTTTCCGCGCGAACGAGGCTGTGGTCGATCGAGTGATGGACTCTAACGATCTGGAGCGCGAGCGCGGCATCACCATCCTGGCGAAAAACACGGAGATCGATTACCACGGGACGAAGATCAATATTGTAGATACGCCGGGTCACAGCGACTTCGGCGGCGAAGTGGAGCGCGCGTTGCGCATGGTGGATGGCGTGCTGGTGCTCGTTGATGCGAGCGAAGGGCCGCTGCCGCAGACGCGATACGTTTTGCAAAAAGCGCTGGCTGCCAAGCTGCCTCCGATTATGGTGCTGAACAAAATTGACCGTCCCGACGCGCGTCCTGCCGAAGTGCTGGACGAAATTTACGATTTGTTCATCGATCTCGACGCGACCGAAGATCAGCTCGATTTCCCGGTGATTTATACGAATGCGAAGACGGGCGTGGCGCATCGCAAAGTGGGCGACGATTCGACGACGCTGCAACCGCTGTTCGAACAAATTGTGACTTCGATTCCTGCGCCCACGGGCGATCCAGCGGCGACGCTGCAGATTCAGGTGACGAACCTCGATTACAGCGATTTTCTCGGGCGCGTCGCGATTGCGCGCGTGTTTGAAGGAACGCTGAAGCGCGGCACGGAAGTGGGCATCGCGAAATTGAATGGAACGATTCAGCCGACGAAGATTACGAAGCTGTTCACGTTTCGTGGCCTTGAGCGCGACGAAGCGGAAGAAGTGGTGGCGGGCGATATCGTGGCGATTGCTGGCGTGGAAGGAATTCAGATCGGTGAAAGCATCACCGACCTTGCGAATCCGTCGCCGCTCGAGCCGCTGACGATCGACGAACCCACGTTGACGATGGTGTTCACAATCAATACTTCTCCTTTCGCTGGACGCGAGGGACAGTATGTGACGTCGCGCGACCTTCGCGCGCGGCTTGAAAAGGAATTGCTGACGAACGTCTCGTTGCGCGTGGACGATACCGGAACTACCGATGCGTTTCGCGTGCTGGGCCGAGGCGAATTGCAGTTGGCGATTTTGATCGAGACGATGAGGCGTGAAGGCTACGAACTGATGGTAGGGAAGCCGGAAATTGTGGTGAAGACGGAAAACGGCCGGCGGCTCGAGCCGCTAGAGATGCTGGTGGTGGATTGCCCAGAAACGTTTATCGGAATCGTGATGGAATCGCTCGGGACGCGACGCGGCGAGATGAAGAAAATGGTGAACCATCACTCCGGGCGCGTGCGGATGGAGTTCAGCATCCCGTCGCGCGGATTGATTGGATTGCGCGGGCAGTTGATGACGGATACGCGCGGAACGGCGCTGATTCACTCGTTGCTCGAAGGCTGGACCGAATATTCGGGTGAAATGGCCATGCGGCTAACCGGCGCGCTGGTGTGCGACCGGCCCGGCGTTTCGGTGGCGTACGCGATCTGGGGAATTCAGGAGCGCGGCGAAATGTTCGTGGGGCCGGGCGTGGAAGTGTATGAGGGAATGATCGTCGGCGAGAACGCGCGCGAAGACGACATGAACGTGAACATTACCAAGGAAAAGAAGCAGACGAACATGCGGTCGTCGTCAGCCGACGAAGCGATTCGGCTGATTCCGCCGCGCGACATGACGCTCGAAAAAGCGATTGAATTTATCGCGGACGATGAATATGTGGAAGTGACGCCCAAGTCGATCCGCCTGCGCAAGAAAGTCCTCGACGCAAAACGACGCCCCAAACGCTGGCAAGAGATTCGCGCCAGCATGGAATCGCCTACTTAGAATTTTTCCCTTCGGCTGGATTGCGATTCGCGACGAGTTACGTGACGACCTTCTCGGATTTCTAGGCTGTCCGATTGCGGGACAGTTTAGTCCCACGAGCGGGCAAGGGAGCGCATTTTGCGCCCGGAAATTCTCCGTAAGCCAAACAATACAGGTCACTTATTTAATGGGATATACCGGAAGCCCATTTGCGATGTATATATAGCAGCGAGGTAGCTTTCCCCGTGGACATCGTTCGCCCTGACGTCAAGAGAAAGAAAAACATTCGACGGGTAGCCTATGGCGTCGGCGGGTTGATTGTGGTGCTCATAATCACCGGAGCGCTCGCGCGGTTGAAACCGGCGGCGCCAACGGTGGACAGCGCGACGATCTGGAAGGATACGGTGAAACGCGGCCCGATGCTGCGCGAGGTTCGCGGGCTAGGGACGTTGGTGCCGGAGACGATCCGAGTGATTCCTGCGGCGACGGATGGACAAGTGGAACGGCGCTATCTACTTCCCGGCATGCCCGTCAAAGCCAACAGCATTATTTTCGACTTGATCAATCCGGAGCTGCAGCAAACGACGCTGGATTCGGAATATCAGTTGAAGGGAGCCGAGGCGGAACTCAACAACTTGAAGGCTCAGTTGCAGAACCAGTTGATGGATCAGCGCGCGAAGGCGGCGGTGATTCGCTCGGCGTACCATACGTCTCTGCTATCGAAAGAGACGAACGAGAAACTACAATCGCTCGGCTTGGTGTCGGATTTGATCGTGAAGACATCCCAGGTGCAAGCCGAGGAACTGGGAAAACAGAACGAGCTAGCCGAGAAACAAGTGGAGACTTTTGCGAATTCAATTGAGGCGCAAGTGGCTGTCCAGCAATCGAAAGTGGACCAGACCCGCGCGCTCTACGAATTGAAGAAATCGCAGCTCGAACGCTTGCACATCCGTCCGGGGATTGACGGCATTCTGCAAGAGCTGGATGTGGACGTCGGCGCGCGAGTGACGCAGGGGACGGCACTGGCGAAAGTGGCACAACCGACGTTATTGAAAGCAGCGCTGAAAATTGCGGAAACGCAGGCGAAGGATATTCAAATCGACCAGAAGGCCTCGATCGACACGCATAACGGCATAATACCGGGCCACGTGATTCGCATCGATCCGTCCGTTGTGAACGGAACGCGGACCGTGGATGTGAAGCTTGATGGCGCGCTGCCTCAAGGCGCGGTGCCCGACCTGAGCGTGGAAGGCACGATTGAAATCGAGCGGTTGACCGACGTGCTGTACGTTGGCCGTCCGGTTCACGGTGAAGCGCACAGCACCGTCGGACTGTTTAAGGTTGTGAACGATGGTTCGGAAGCCGTCCGCGTGCAGGTGGAGCTGGGCCGTACGTCGGTGAACACTGTTGAGATTGTGAAGGGGCTGCAGATCGGGGACAGCGTAATCCTCTCCGATATGTCGGCCTGGGATAATTTCGACCGGGTACAGTTAAAGTAAGGGAACATTTCCGGCCCCTGGAATCGTACTTAGAGAGCGAAGGAGTAACGCATGAACAGCGATACGAAAGCCATGATTTTGCTCGAGGGCGTGACGAAGGTGTTCTACACCGACGAAGTGGAAACACACGCTCTCGCCGGCGTGCATTTGGAAATCAAGACGGGAGAATTCCTTTCGATCGCAGGGCCTTCGGGCTGCGGCAAATCGACGCTGCTCTCGATTCTCGGCCTGCTCGATTCGCCGAGCGACGGCAACTACTGGATCAACACGCAGGCGGTTGCGAACCTATCGCTATCCGACCGCACGCGCATTCGCAACCGCGAGATCGGATTCGTCTTTCAGGCGTTCAACCTGATTGGCGACCTGACGGTGTTTGAAAACGTCGAGCTGCCGCTGACGTACCGCAGCATGGCGGCAGCCGAGCGCAAAAAGCGCGTGCAGGAAGTGCTCGAGCGCGTCGGTATGGCGCACCGCATGAAGCATTACCCCTCGCAGCTATCGGGAGGTCAACAGCAGCGCGTCGCCGTGGCGCGAGCGCTAGTGGGCCAGCCCTCCATCCTGCTCGCGGACGAGCCTACTGGTAACTTGGACTCGAAGAACAGCGAAGCCGTAATGGATTTGCTGCGGCAATTGCACCGCGAAGGCGCAACGATCTGCATGGTCACGCACGATCCGCGCTACGCCAGCATTGCGGACCGCACGATTCATCTCTTTGACGGCCGCATCGTGGAAGAAACCGTCGGCACGCGGACGGCAACCGTCTAACCGAGGAATTCCGACAACTCAACGGGGCGCAATCGCCAAGAAAACACCCTTGGCTCGATGGCGGTAGTGTGCTCCGACGCGGGAGAAACTTCCAATGGCCAGATTTCTACAAGGACTTCTGCAAGATATTCGTTACGGCGTCCGGATGCTCGTCAAGAACCCGGGCTTCACTGCCGTTGCGGTCTTGACTCTTGCGCTCGGCATCGGTGCGAACACGGCAATATTTTCTGTCGTAGACGCGGTGTTGCTGCGCCCGCTTCCATTTCCGGAACCGGAGCGAATTTTCGCCGTGCATCAGGCCATGCCGGAGAAAGGTATACCCAAGTCGGGAGCTTCCTATCCGAATTATCTAGACTGGTCACGGCAGAACCAGAGCTTCGAAAAACTCGCGGCGATGCGCGACACGAGCATGGCTCTGAGCGGACAGGGCGAAGCGGTATTCGTCGAGACGGCCGCGGTAACCGGCGGCTACTTCGGCGTCTTCGAGCAGAATGCCTTTCTCGGCCGGACGCTTCAACCGGCGGATGATTTGCCCTCAGCCGACGCCGTTGTAGTGATCAGTGAGACGCTGTGGCAGAGCCGGTTCGGTGCAGATCCGAAAATACTCGGCCGGACGATCTCGCTCGACCAGCATCCGTTTGTGATTGTCGGAGTTGTGCAAGGTAACTTCCGCCCTCCAGTGCCGGACTCCGACGCCAAAGCCTGGGTGCCCCTCGCGCAGAATGACATTTTTGCGCAAATGCACGAGCGTCGCGGAGGACACTACGTTGGGGTTGTCGGCCGGCTGAAACCGGGTGTCACGCGTCAGCAGGCGCAAGCGGAGATGGATTCGATCCAAGGTACTCTCCAAACACAGTTTCCGGACGACAATAAGGGCTGGAACATCTGGATCGTGCCGCTGCAAGAGGACGTCGTTGGCGATACGCGAACCGAGTTGCTCGTTCTTCTGGGAGCCGTGGGGCTCGTTTTCCTGATTGCCTGCGCGAACGTCGCGAGCCTGCAGCTTGCGCGCGCCGCGTCACGCGGAAGGGAAATTGCCATTCGCGTCGCGCTGGGTGCCGGGCGCGGCCGGTTGGTGCGTCAATTTCTCACGGAATGCGTTCTGCTCGGCATTGCTGGCGGAATCGCAGGCCTCGCGCTCGCGTATGCGACGGTGCAGGGGTTGACGTCATGGATTCCCGCGGATATTCCGCGCTTGTCTGAAATCCACGTGGACGCGAGAGTTCTTGCGTTCGGCACTGCGCTCTCAATTGCCTCGGGAATTGTCTTCGGTCTCGCGCCGGGTTGGCACGTCGCGGGCGCTCGCTTCTCGGATGCTCTGAAGGAGGGGGCGAGAGGCGGTGGAGAAGACAGCCACCGGCGCGGACTTCGCAATGTAATCGTGATTGCGGAGACAGCGCTTGCCATGATCCTGCTGACGGGCGCCGGGCTTTTGATTCGGAGCTTCGAGCGTCTGCAGAATGTGAACGTCGGATTCAACGCGTCCCACCTGTTGACGGCGCAGATTGACCTTCCGAAGGCACAGTACGCGAAGCCGGAACAGTGGGCGGCGTTTGAATCGCAGCTCCTCGAACGGTTGAACGGCATGCCCGGCGTGGATGAAGCTACCGCCGGGCTGCCGCTTCCTCTCATCGGCGGATATATCAATCTCGGTTTCCAGGTTGAAGGGGAACCTCCGAAATCGAAAAGTGAAAGTCCCACGGCGAACTTCGCGACTATCAACCCCAACTATTTTCATGCAATGCAGATTCCGCTGCTGCAAGGCCGGGAGTTTAAGGTGGCCGACCAGCCGGGCGCGCCCCGTGTATGCGTGATCTCCGCGACGATGGCGAGGCGGTTTTTTCCGAATGGCAACGCGATTGGAAAGAGGCTCGTGGTTGGTTTCCCGGAAAGTGTGTTGCGCGAAATTGTTGGAATCGTAGGGGACGTAAAGGATAGGAATCTCGCCGATCCGGATCCTACGCAGGTCTATGTGCCTTTCTCGCAAAATCCCTTTTGGGCAATGACGCTGGGAGTGCGCACGCATGGCGATCCGGCTCAGCTGACCGCAACGATTCGTGAGCAGGTTCGCGCGCTCGATCCAGCGCTGCCGGTGGAGAACCTCAAGCCAATGACGGAAGTGGTTGCGGAATCCGTTGCCGAGCCGCGCTTCCGTACCACATTGCTGGGCCTTTTTGCTGCGGCTGCGCTTTTGCTTGCCGCCGTCGGAATCTATGGTGTGATCTCTTACAACACCGGCAGGCGCACGCGCGAAATCGGCATCCGCGTGGCGTTGGGTGCACAGAGGGGCAACGTCTTGACGTTGATTCTCAAGGAAGGGTTCATCCTCGGCGCGGCCGGCGTAGCGGTGGGCATTTTGGGCGCGGCGGGACTGGCGCACTTCCTGGCGACGCTAGTGTTCGGCATCGGTACGAGCGATCCGATTACTTACCTGAGCGTCACCGGCCTACTGCTTGGAGTTGCGCTTCTGGCCTGCTACATCCCAGCGCGGCGAGCGATGCGCGTCGATCCGATGGTTGCGCTGCGGTACGAATGATTCGCGAACACTGAGGTCGAGGGGCTGAACTGATGCAAACGCTTCTACAAGACATTCGTTATGGCGTACGGACGCTCATCAAGAATCCTGGGTTCACGGCCGTTGCGATACTTACGCTTGCGCTCGGCATTGGCGCGAACACCGCAATCTTTAGTGTTCTGAATGTCGTGTTCCTAAAGTCGCTGCCGTATCGCGACCCGGGCCGCATCGTTCTAATCTGGGGTGCCACCAAAGATAATCAGCGCAACCAGGTTTCCTTCACGGATTCAATCGACTTCCGCGCGCAAAACCATGTGTTTGAAGACACCGCAAGCTTCGGCAACTGGGATCCGGTGCTCACAGGCAGCGGCGAGCCCGAACACATCCCCGCTCTTCTCGTCACCGACGGCTACTTCAAAGTGATGGACGCACGTCCGTTACTCGGCCGAACATTCCTGCCGGAAGAGAACTATGACGGCAGGGACTACGAAGCAATTCTTACGTATGGGCTGTGGCGGAATCGCTTCGGCGGCGACCCGGGCATCGTGGGCCGTTCGATCGTGCTCAACGGCCATCTCCATACGATCGTCGGCGTGATGCCCGCGGACTTCGCGCCGCTCCCACAGCGGCTTTCGACCAACGAGCCTGCGCAGCTCTACCGTCCGGTCGGCGAAAAGTACGACGACAAAGAACGCTCATCTCGCCATTTGCGCGACATCGCCCGCCTTAAACCGGGAGTTACGCTGGCGCAAGCCCAGGCGGAAATGGACACGATCATGCGCCGCATCGAGCAACTTCATCCGGATACGAATACGGATGTGGGGGTGCGTGTCGTTCCGCTGAAGGAAGACCTTGTCGGCTATCTTCGCCCGGCGCTCCTGCTGCTGTTCGTCGCGGTCGCTTGCGTGCTGCTGATTTCCTGCGCCAATGTTGCCAACCTGCTGCTCGCTCGCGCCGCAGCAAGACAGAAGGAAATCGCCGTTCGCGCCGCGCTGGGCGCCGGCCGCGCGCGGCTTGTACGCCAATTCCTGACGGAAAGCGTGCTGTTGAGCCTCGGTGGTGGAACGTTGGGACTTTTGCTTGCGATATGGGGCACAGAAGTCCTGGTGTTGAAAGGCGTTAAGGCGATTCCGTTCTTGACTACCGTGCGCCTCGATTACGCTGTTCTCGGATTCACGTTTGCAGTTTCCCTGCTCACCGGCGTTTTCTTTGGCGTTGTTCCCGCGCTGCGAATTTCGCGCCCGGACTTGATAGAAACGTTGAAAGAAGGGGGCCGCACAACCGACCCGCCATCCACGCGCAGCGAATTGCGCTCTGCACTCGTCGTGGCCGAGTTGGCCATAGCCCTGGTCCTGTTGGTAGCTGCGGGACTAATGGTCAAGAGCCTGCTACGTCTGCGTGCAGTTAACCCCGGCTTCAATCCCGAAAACATTGTCACGATGAGTTTCGGATTGCCCAGCACGCGCTATCCCGATCCCGGGAAGAAGGTTGCGTTCTGCAATCAGCTCCTCGAGCGCGCCGCACGCATCCCCGGCGTACGATCCGTCGCATTGTTCCATCCGCTGCCCTTGAGCACGGACTTTGACCAGACTGGCGTCGAGATCGTCGGGCATCCTTTCCCCGTCGGCCAAGAGCCGAGTGCGGACCGCTACATGGTCAGCTCGAACGCTATCGCGGCAATGCAGATTCCTTTGCTCCGCGGCCGCGAATTTTCCGAGAGCGACACCGCCGATTCCCCGGGCGTGGTCGTCGTCAGCCAGACGATGGCAAAAAACTTCTGGCCCAATGAAGACGCCATCGGCAAGCGCATCCGCCTACCCTGGGAGCCGGGCAACAAAATCAAGGAACGCTCGGTGATCGGCATCGTTGCGGACATTAAGCAATACGGGCTCGACACGGCCAACATGCCGCAGCTCTACGTTCCAGTCGCGCAGTACGCCGCCGTCGGCCCTGTCTTGGTCGTGCGGACCGCATCGAATCCATCTGCCGCCGTCCCGGCGCTTCGCGAGCTCATTCATTCGATGGATAAAGACGAAGCTGTTTCCGCGGTGGCGACCTACGACGAGTTGCTCGCTGATTCGATCGCGCTTCGCCGCTTCACCATGCTGCTGCTCGGCGTTTTCGCGGGCGTCGCATTCCTGCTCGCGGTAGTCGGAATCTACGGAGTGATGTCCTATCTCGTCGCACAACGCACTCACGAGATCGGCATTCGCGTGGCACTTGGCGCACAAACACGCGACATATTGCAACTCACACTGGGTCACGGTTTGCAGTTGGCGCTATGTGGAGTTGCGATCGGCACCGTCGCGGCGCTTTTCTCAACTCGCGTGATAGCCGGCCTGTTGTTCGGTGTTCGCGCAGCGGACCCTCTTACATTTGCCGGCGTTGCATGCTCGCTCACGGTTGTGGCTCTCGTAGCCTGCCTTGTCCCCGCGCTTCGCGCACTGCGCGTGGACCCGATGGTGGCGTTGCGGTGCGAATGATTCGCGAATACTGAGGTCGAGGGGCTGAACTGATGCAAACGCTTCTGCAAGACATTCGTTACGGCGCCCGGATGCTCCTCAGGAATCCAGGATTCACGGCAGTTGCCGTGCTGACGTTGGCGCTTGGCATTGGAGCGAACACCGCGATTTTCACCGTCGTTAATTCGATGCTTCTGAGCACGCTGCCAGTGAAAGATCCGGCACGGCTGACGGTGCTCACGAACCCGGACGCGCACGGCATGTCCATAGGAGCGCAAGATGGAGACCGCGACCTTCTCACCTACTCAGAATTCCAAGCCATCAGCGAGCACAATCACGCTTTCTCTGGCGTCCTCGCGCTGCAGAGCGGGCAGCAGAAGGTCAATGTTGCGACGGAAGGCCAGAACGACCTAGGAGCGCCCGCCTCGGTGAACATGGTGAGCGGATCGTATTTTTCCGTGCTGGGCGTGAATCCCATTCTGGGGCGGGCATTCACCACTGACGTGGACAAAGTGCGGGACGCGAACCCGGTGGCGTTGATCAGCTACGCTTTCTGGCAGAGCCGT
>Ga0210407_10003200_pt1 | contig 13449 bp, 10 predicted proteins | sample IncBWC27MmetaG_FD_150860 | JGI IMG/M metagenome (GOLD analysis project Ga0210407, IMG submission 150860) | Forest soil microbial communities from Barre Woods Harvard Forest LTER site, Petersham, Massachusetts, United States - Inc-BW-C-27-M | ecosystem: Environmental > Terrestrial > Soil >... | reverse complement strand
GACCGTGATCGAGCTGACCGCCTCGACCGAGGAGAACTGCGCGGCTTCATAGACGTTACCCATCATCTGCGCGTCGCGGGCACGGATGTTGAGCGCATCGAACTCGCGGCGGCTTTCGCGCTCGCGGGTAAAAAGCTGCACCACGATCATGCCTGCCAGAGATTCAGACAGGTAGGCGTTGAGCGCCGCGAGACGGTCGCGAATCTGCCCGTAAATGATTCGCGATTGCGCGGCCAGGTAATAGATGATCAGGGCAAGCGGCGGAATCGCGCACAGCGCCCACAATGCCAGCCGAGGACTCAGCGAGAACATGATCGCCACGATTCCCACCAACTGCAGTCCGTCCATGAACAGAGTCAGTGAACCCGCGGCGAACATGTCGTTGATCGCGTCGATGTCGGTGGTCATGCGGCTCACCAGCCGGCCGACCGGGGTGCGATCGAAAAACGACATCGGGAGCCGTTCGATTTTGCGAAACAACGCGAGGCGCAAATCGGACAGGCTGTACTGCGCGACCATCATCATCAAGTAGAACTGGCCGTAGAAGAATCCGAATTCGCCGATCACCAGGAGCAAATACAAAAGCCCCATCACGAACAGGCCGTGTCCGCCCGACGCTTTGAAGAACATCGCCAGCCATGCGGGCGGCTGCGCGCCGTGTTTGCCGGAAAGAAACTCGTCGACAGTGAGCTTGATGATGTAGGGCTGCGCGAGCAGAAAACCGATGTCCAGCGGCATCATCACCACCGACGCCCAGAATAGCCGCCGGTACGGACGCACGAATTGCCACACCCATCGCAGCAGTGCGACGTCGTAGATTTTGACCAGCGCCTGTTCTTCGGAGACCTGCATCTTCAGTACTGGCTCAATTCCTCTTCGAGCAACTGGCGGCGGAAAAGTTCCGCGTAGATTCCATGGCGCCCCATCAGCTCTTCATGAGTGCCGCGCTCTGCGATTTCGCCGTCCTCGAGAACGACTATCTGATCGGAGTCGCGCACTGTGGACGCGCGATGTGCCACGACGATCGTCGTGCGGCCCTGCACGCTCTGCTCGAGACTCTCGAGCACTGCCTTTTCAGTTTCGGTGTCGACACTTGAAAGTGCGTCGTCCAACACCACCACCGCGGGGTTGTAGGCGAGCAGCCGTGCGATCGTGACGCGCTGCTTCTGCCCGCCGGAGAGCGCCATGCCGCGCTCGCCGACGACGGTATCGTAGCCGTGTGCGAGCGTCGCGATGTCCGGCTCCAGGCCGGCGATTTGCGCCGCGTGTTGAATGTCACTCGGTTCCGCGTCGGTCTTCCCGAACGAGATATTGCGCGCCAGCGTGTCGGAAAAAAGCGTCGGCTCCTGTGGCACCATCCCGACCGTTCGCCGCAACGCGCCGAGCGGCAGCTCGTGGACGTCGCGTCCGTCGAGCATCACGCGTCCTTCGGTCGGTTGCAGCAGGCGCACCAGCAGCTTCACCATCGTGGACTTTCCCGATCCGGTGCGCCCCACGATCGCCAGCTTCTCGCCCGCGCCAACTTTCACGTTGATGTTCTTGAGCGCGTAAGGAATCTTTCCATTGGCGCCGTTGCCATCGCCCGCGAAGTAACTGAACGACACGCCCTTCCATTCGACCGCGCCGTTTACCACGAGCTTGAGGTCGCTTCCCTCAATGCTGTCCGCTCCGCGCGCGTCGAAGATCTCGTCGAGGCGTTTCATCGACGCTTTGCCGCGCTGATATATCGAGAGCATCCAGCCGAGCGAAATCGTCGGCCACGCCAGTTGTCCGAGATAACTGAGGAACGCAACCAGCGAGCCGATCGACATGCGCCCGTCGATGACCATCGAGCCGCCGTAAATCAGCACGACCATCGTAGCGGTTGCCGACGCGCCGCGAATCATCGGCATCATCGCGCCGCGGGTTCGCGCCAGCGCGAGCCCCGATTCGTTGTAGGTGTCATTGATCTTGCGGAACAGGCCGGCCTCGTGCTCTTCGAGCGTGTAGGCTTTCACGACGTGGATTCCGGCCAGGCTCTCCTGAACTTTCGAGCCGATTGCCGCAAGCCCTTCCTGCACCTTCAGACTTCGCGACATCATCGCGCGCATCAGCCAGCGAATAGCGACGAACAGGACGAGGTACGGAACGATCGCGAAGAAGGTGAGCCGCCGGTTTAGCGAAGTCATGAACCCGATCCCGAGTCCGTACGTCAAAGGCGTGTTCGCGATAGTCAACACGAACATACCGACCATCATCCGCACCGCGGCCAGGTCGTTGATCATGCGGGACATCAGGTCGCCGGTCTTGAAGCGCTGGTAAAAATCGGAGTTGAGGGTGGTCAGATGCTTGAACAGATCGTTGCGCAGGTCGTATTCGATGTCGCGCCCGATGTTGAAAATGACGAAGCGCGAGAACCATCGCACGATTCCCAGAATCACAGCGAGCGCGATCATCCACTCGCAGTAGTACGCGACGAGGTACATGTGATCGGCGCTGGTCGCATTGATCGCGTCGCGCAGAAGCAGCGGGATCGTCATCGCGATCCCTCCGGTTGCGAACGTGCACGCGATTCCGAACGCGTAGCGCACCCAGTAGCGGCGCATGTAGGACAACAGTCGTTTCATGGGCTAGTGCATTAAACTATCAGGTCTCACGCGCGAGAAAAGTGCTCGGCGGTCCTAGCCGTCCTGCGCATTGCGCGACTTGAGCCGGCGCTCGTACAGCTTTGCGTATTTCAAAAATACGTAGAACGCCGCCGCCATCGATGCGTACAAGCCGCGGCCGCCGTCGCGAAAGCCGCCGCGGACAAAATAAAAATTGAAAAAGCGCCACGCCGGATTCGCGATCATCTTGAACGGAGTCATCGCCGTCGGCTCCTGCTCCATCGAAGCGCGCGAGCTGAAACGGTTCATCGTCGCCACGTGGTCCGAGATATCGCGATAACTGAAGTGCAGTATTGAATTGCCCAGTCGCTCGACACGTCCCTCGATCACGACCTTGTCATGCGGATCGCGCCCGCCGATATGTCCTCGCTCGCGCCGGAACAACCGCACCGGCGTGTCGGGATAAATCGCGTGCGAGTAGTAGTGCCCCAGGTGGTACAGGATGCGCCGAATCCGGTAGCCGTCCGCCGCGTCGGGCGATGACACCGTGCGAATAATTTCCTCGCCCAAATCGTGCGTCGCCTGCTCGTCGGCATCCATCAACAGCACCCAGTCGCCGGTCGCGCGATCGAGCGCCATCTGCTTTTGCATCACATAATTTGTGAACTCATGCTGTACGACGCCGGCGCCCAGGTCGTGCGCGATCTCAACCGTCTTGTCGGTCGAGAACGAATCGATCACGATCTTCTCGTCGCAGAACCACGCGCTCTTCAAACACTGCCCGATAAGCGCTTCTTCATCGCGCGTGATCGTGATTAGCGAAATTTTCGGTCTATCGGTCATGCCCTGAGCGATCGAGCTCTTCGATTACTTTTGCCGCGATCGACTCGAACGCGACGCTCACTCTGTGCGACGGGTTGGACGTCACGATCGGACTCGCCTCGTCTCCGCCCTCGCGCAGTTCGCGCACCAGCGGCAGCTCGCCAAGGAACGGCACCCCGAGCGAGCGCGCCAGCCGTTCGCCGCCGCCGTGCGAAAAAATTTCGTGTCGATGATTGCACTTGCGGCACACGTAGTAGCTCATGTTCTCCACCACGCCGAGCACCGGCACGTGCACCTCCTCGAACATCGCGACTCCGCGTTTCACGTCGAGCAGCGCAATCTCCTGCGGCGTCGTCACGATCACTCCGCCCGCCAGCGCCACTCGCTGCGTGATCGTCAGCTGCGCGTCTCCGGTCCCCGGCGGCAGATCGAGCACCAGGCAATCCAGCTCGCCCCATTCGACGTTGAACAGGAACTCAGTCTCGAGCTTCGTGACCATCGGCCCGCGCCAGATGATCGCCGTCTCATCGTTGACGAACAGGGCCATCGAAATGTACTTGATGCCGAACCGTTCAAGCGGAATGATCTTCCGCTCCGGCGTTAGCGTGACCGCCTTCTCGACCCCAACCATCATCGCGACGCTCGGCCCGTACACGTCTGCGTCCATCAGCCCGATTCGCCATCCGAGCCCGCGCATCGCGAGCGCGAGATTCACCGCGACCGTCGACTTGCCGACTCCGCCCTTGCCGCTCGCAACCGCGACGATGTGCTTGATGCCCGCAATTGCCCGAGGTCCCGACATCGCGCCGGCCGCTTTGGGAGCCGTCGGCGACGGTTGCTCGATCTTCACGTTCACCGCCGGCACGTTCGCCATCGCCGCGACGGCCTGCTTGACCTCCGCGACGATTTGCTCGACGACCTCCGGCTTTGCCGACGCCATAGTCAGCATCACCGTCACGCCCGCGTGCGCAACTTCGATATCTTTCACGATCCCGAACGACACGATGTCGCGCGTGAAGCCCGGGTACTTTACTTTTTTCAGTTCAGCGAGAATTTCATTGGGACTCGGCATTGTGCGGATAGGGCGTTTTCAGTTTGGATGTGGCCGCGTTATGAAAGCCTGCGGCTCATGTTATCATTCCCCAACCGCCGGAAAAACGACGGTCAAAGTCATCCGCTAATAGCTCGGGAGTTCGATATCGAGTGAGCAAAGCAGGCGCCGACACATCAGCCTACCCGCGCATCCGCTTCGGCGGCGGCGATGCCGTAGTCGCGACGCTCGCTGCCCGCGATCTCTCGACCGGGCTCTCCGCAATGCTCGGCCGCGAGGTCGCCGCTTCCGCCGACGCATCGCTCGATCGCGCCGAAGTTATTGTTGACCTTAGCGACCGCGCCGAATCCACTAATCCCGAGCGCACCTCACTCCAGGGTGACAGCTACGAAGTCTCGCGCGGCACCGGCTCGATCGCGATCCGCGCGGGCACTGAACGCGCACTCATCCGCGCCAGCGCCGATCTCCTCGAAAAGCTCGGCGCGCGATTCGCGCCCGGCGTCGCGCCATCGTACCCGCAGCTCGATGCGACGCGCTTCGCCGCAATCGAGCCCTTCCGCGTCACGCCCTGTTTCAAGCGCCGCGCCTTCGTCTCCGACATCATGACCTGGAACTACAATCTCCCCGATCGCCTCGAATTGCATCTTCGCCACGATCGCGACTTCATCCCGTGGATGGCCCGCCGCGGCGTCAACGCGTTCTCCTACATCCGCCACGCTCACGATACCCAACTCAAAATTGACGAGATCGCACCAGCCCTCCGCGCGCGCGGAATCGACGCCGAGTACGGCGGCCACGTCCTGCAACTTCTTCTCTCTCGCGATCGCTTCGCTGAAAATCCAGATTATTTTCCCGCCGACGAGAACGGTGCGCGCATGCCCCAGGGAAATCTCTGCGTGTCCAATCGCGACGCACTCGCGCTGGTCCGCGACGGCGCTCTCGCCTACGTCCGCGAGCATCCCGAAAATGCGCTCCTCCACATCTGGGGTGCCGACGTCCGCAAGGGCGCGTGGTGCCGGTGCCCTCAATGCCGCGCGCTTCCGCCGCAAATTCAATACATGAACGTCGTCAATGCGATCGCCGCGAAACTCGCCGACGCCGACGACGCGCCGCCCGTCGCGTATCTTGCCTATCACGACACCATCGATCCGCATCCGGCGCTGAAGCCGCTTCCGAACGTGTCGGTCGAATGGGCCCCGCGCGAGCGATGCTACTCCCACGCGATCGACGACTCCGCGTGCGAGACCAACCCGCGCTATCTCGAGTCGCTCAAACGTTACCTCGAAATTTTCGACGGCCGCGCTCACGTCTTCGAGTACTACGCCGACGCGATTCTGTGGGGAGGCCTCGCCTTCGCGACTCCCGCGATCATCGCGCGCGATCTCCGATGCTATCGATCGCTCGGCATCACCAGCATCTCGTGCCTCACCTTCGGCGCGTACAGCGTGATGGCCTATCCGGTGAACCTTGAGGCGTTCGTGCGCGCGTCGATTAATCCCGACTTCGACGGCGACGCGGCGCTGCTCGACACCGCGTCCAGCCGGCATCCGCAATGCTCTCCTCAAATGACAACGGCTTATCGCGCAATCGAGCGTGCGTCGAAGCTGTGCCTCGACTATGGCGACGTGATTTTTCCCGCCAGGGCCGCACGCAAACGCGACGATCTTCGCGAGGCCGCGCTGACATTCAATGAAGCGATTGCCGCGGCCGACCAGATCGCGACGAACCTCGACACTCCACTCGCCGCTGCCGAGAAAGAACTCTGGCGGTACAGCAGCGATGTACTCGCAGGCCTCTCCGAATATCTCGCCGCGCGCGAAGATCACGGTGACGGGCGCTTCGCACGCGGCGAGGCCGCGATCGCAAAAGTCACCGCCGCGATCGAGCACATCCGCAAAATCGATCTCGAAATCAAGGGAACCTGGGGCGCGTACGATCTCGAATGGATCCGCGAGTTCTGGATGAGCGCGCTCCGGCGCGGCCTCGACGGCGCCGCAAAACCCGCGGAGGATTTATTCTGATGGACACCGGATTCGCAATCTCATCTGAGCTCGCCGCGCTGCGCGATCAGGTCGGCAAAATTATCCGCGAGGAAATTATTCCGATCGAAGCGCGCATCGATCCCGACGCCCCCGAAATTCCCGAATCGGAATACTGGCCAATCGCCAAAAAAATCCAGGCCGCCGGGATGTGGTGCATGGGCGCCCCGCGCGAGTACGGCGGCGGCGGCCTCGGCACTTTCGACATGTGCGTGCTCACGGAAGAGATGGCGCAGCATCGCATGGGCCTCTACAACCCCGGATGCGGCGTCTTCGGGCGCACGCCGCCGCCGGTGATTTACGCCGGCACCGACGAACAGAAGCGCACCTACGCCGGCGGCACGATCAAAAATGCGTGGCACACATTCTTCGCGATCACCGAGCCGTCGGGCGGCTCCGATCCCGCCGGCGCGATCCAATGCAAGGCGGTTCGCCAGGGCGATACCTACGTCCTCAACGGCACCAAAATATTTATTTCGCACGCGCACGAAGCAGAGTGGGGCGTCGTCTTCACCCGCACCGATCCGAAAGCCGGCCGCAAGGGAATCACCTGCTTCATCATCAAGAAGGGCACCGCCGGATTCACTCCGCGCCCAATTCGCACCCTGCGCACTTCCGCCGTCCCCAACGAAGTTCATTTCGAAGATTGTGTGGTGCCGATCGAGCAGCGCCTCGGCCCCGAGGGCGAAGGCTTGAATCTATGCCTCGATCTGCTGACCCGCCTACGATTCCCTTACTCCGCATGCAACGTCGGCGTCGGTGTCGCCGCGCTCAGGATGGCCATCGATCACGCCAAGAATCGCAGCACCTTCGGCGAGTTGCTCTCGAAGCGGCAGGCGATCCAATGGATGCTCGCGGATTCGGAAGTCGAACTCCGCGCTGCGCGATGGCTCACGTGGGAGGGCGCATGGAAAGCTGATCGCGGCGAGGACTTCCGCACCGAGGCATCGATCGCCAAACTGTATTCGAGCGAAGTCCTCGGCCGCGTAATCGATCGCGCCGTCCAAATCCACGGCGGCTACGGCGTCAGCAAAGAATTCCCGATCGAACGATGGTACCGCGAGGCCCGCATCCGCCGAATCGGCGAAGGCCCCAGCGAAGTCCACCGAATGGTAATCGCCCGCTCAATCCTGAGATGAATATGCTGCTCTTTCCTTGCGTCATTCTGAGAGTTTGTGAGTTTTTCAGTTCACGAGAGACTCCGCGCTCTTCATCGATTGTTCCCCTTCCCACATGGGAAGGGGTTAGGGGTTAGGTTTGCACGCATCGTTCGCAAAGCACGCCGACGCTTTTTCTTGTGTCATTCTGAGCGCAGCGAAGAATCCCGGATCTTTCTCGGCGCAAAATACTTCGCCTCCACTTGGGGCGTGCGATGCCGAGCCGCTTGATTGGAGCGTCCGATGACCCTCCCCCTCGACAACATCCGCGTGATCGATCTCGGCCAAGTCTACGCGGCCCCGTACTGCACCCTGCAACTCGCCGCGATGGGTGCCGACATCATCAAGATCGAGCCCCCGATCACCGGCGAAGTGCTCCGCCGCCCCGAGCTGCCGCCCGGCGGCGCCGGCTACTCCTTCCTGATGCTCAACGCGAACAAACGCTCCGTCACCATCAACCTCAAAGATCGCCGCGGACAGCAAATCATCCTTAAACTCCTCGAAGACGCCGACGTCCTGGTCGAGAATTATCTCGACGGCGTGATGGAATCCTTCGGACTCGGCTACGATCAGATCGCGTCGCGATTCCCGCGCCTAATTTACGCGTCGGGCAAGGGCTATGGCTCTGGAAGCCGCTATGCGAAACTCGGCTCGATGGACAATACCATCCAGGCGTCGTCGGGATTTATCAGCATCACCGGATTTCCCGACCGACCGGTGAAAACCTCGGCGACTTTCATCGATATGGGCACCGGCAGTCACCTCACCAGCGGAATTCTCGCCGCGCTGATTCATCGCGGCAAGACCGGCCGCGGACAGCATGTCGAAGTTGCGATGCTCGACGTTGCAATTCCCGCGCTGACCAGCGCCGTTGCACCGGCACTGCAAGGAATGAAGTTCAAGCGCCTCGGCAATCGCCATTGGGGCGCATGCCCGACCAATATCTATCCCGCGCGCGACGGCGAGATTTTAATTTTCTGCCTGACCGAGGCGCATTGGCGCACACTCGCAAACCTGATGGGCCGCGAGGAATTGATTTCCGATCCGCGATGCAAAAATCACGGCGCACGCCTCAAGATCGCCGACGAACTCGACGCCATCGTCGCCGACTGGACGCGTCCGCAAGCGCGCGACGCAATCGTGCAAATTCTGCTCGAAGCCGGAATTCCCTGCGCACCCGTTCGCAACGTCGAGGAAGTGATCGCCGATCCCGAAGTCGCCGAGCGCCGGATGCTGATCGACAGCGACTATCCGAATCGCGGCGCGATCAAAGTCTCCGGTACGCCGATCAAGCTCTCCGATGCGCCCGACTCCAGCCAACCGATGAGACGGCCGCCCCAACTCGGCGAGCACAACGCCGAAGTCCTCGCCTCGATCGGAATCGGCGCCGACGAATTACAAACCCTCAAACGCGACGGAGTCATCTGACCCGATGCGTCGCGCGCAGCCGAACTTCCTCGCGCCTCTGGCGCTAGCGTTCTCGATTGCCCTCTCAAGCTGCGGCACGGTCGAGCAAACGACAACTTACTATCCGCTAACAGATAAGACCGCCCCCTCCGGCAAAAACGCACTCGACATGTCGCCAACGAAATTCACCGCCGACTTGGTAACTCCGGCCGGCTTCAAAGTCAAAACCAACGGCGAATATAAAACCGACGAACAAAGGAAAGCGGCCGCCGCCGCAATCGATCGCTACTGGAGCGAAGTCAGCAAATGCGCAACCAGCGCGATTAGCGCCCCCGGCGCCGACAACGCCCCCCAACTAATCGCGGAATTCCCGAGTCATCTATCGATCGAAATCGCCAACACCTGGAAAGTCGTCGAGGGCCCAATCACCCATCGCCGGATGCAAGCATTCCCCTCGCTCGCCCGCCCCGGCACCTGGTCCACAGCCCGCCGCGAAGAAGACGAACTCTACATCCTCGTAGTCCCCGAACTAAACGGCCTCGGCCAACAAATGTCCGGCGAACTAAACCTCTGGCTCACCGCCCAAGTCACCCTGATGAGCAGCCTCGCCACCACCTGCAACTCAGTCCCCTGCGTAAAATTCCCCTACAACAACACCCCAAGCCAAGCCTTCAACGAATGCGTGAACTAAACGCCCTTCACCCCTAAGCCAGTTTTCAGGAAGCGACCCACTCCTACTTCTACGGTTGTTCCCCTTCCCTTAAGGGAAGGGAAGTATAACGAACTTGACACCACGGCTCGGGAGCCTAGATAATGCGTCGTAGTGATAGGCGTCGCGCTCGCATTCATCGCAATCGGGTTGGGTCTATTCCAGTGGTACTACACTGTGGTCACCGGAACTAGCCCGCATCCGATTTTGGCCACAATTCTATTTGTCAGTGGTGGAGTCTGCTTCACTCTCGGAGTCGTCGCTCTTTGGAAATGGTTACCCATCGAATTTCCAAGCAAACCTAGACAAAGAAACCTCCCGCTCAAACAGTCCAAGGAAACGCCTCTCGTTATTTCATCGCCACAGATCAGGACAACGAGCTGGTTAGACCCAAATGCAATCGCGTCGATTGTACTCGCTATGACTATCGCGTCATTTACGGTTCTCTTTCTTCGGGCATACTTGAATCAGCGCGGACTCCCTAATCTACTTACGCAAGAGCAGGGAGATTACGTGGCGGATTCACTAAGGGACTACGTGAGTGTATCCAAGGCAGATGAAAAAGTTCAAATTTACAGACTTCCAAACGCGAAATGCAGTTTCCTTGCTATGCAGTTTGAAGCAATTTTCAAATTAGCCCATATTCCCGAGCTGTCGCCGCCAATTACCCCTACCTCGGGATTAACACGCGGATTGTTCATTTTCTGCGAGCCAGGAGACAGAGTTGCGGCCATGTTTAGTTACACACTCAGTAAAGCAAATATTCCGAATGAAGAGATTGAGACGATCACACTCCATCGAAAGGGTTACTTCATTGTATCGATCAGCGACCAATGGTTTTAGCACGTTGCTTTCGCTTCTTCTTGCGCTTGGCCGGATTCACTGGCGGAGTTTTCAGCATCCGCTTCAAGACTTCCTCGAAACTCAGAGGATGCGTAACAACCGGCTTGTCATCTTCTTTTTTGGGCATTCAACCACCTCTGCCGCCTCATAAATCCAAACTCCAATTGTTTCGGACTGGACGCAGTATGCAGAAGCGTCCGCCAGTTCGGACGCCTCAGCATCCTCTTAGAGCCGCGATGAAAATGTCAGGGTCTTTTCGATGATTGAAGCGCCACTGAAATTCGTTCAGGTACAGCGGCAGATATTTCTTGCTGACGTTATGATATGTGCCGATGATCCCGCGCTTTAGCAACGCCCAAAACGAATCAATATTCTGTGTGTGAACTTCGCCGCGCACGTATTCATCGGCGGAGTGTGTGACTACCTGATGCGGATATGGCGCCCATTTGAGCAATCGGTATCCGGAGTGTTCATCTGTAGCGACCAGCGAAACTTTATCGCTGACGGTCTTGCGGACGAATCTGGTTAGAGTTTCAGTGTCAGCGTTTTCGATCATCTTGCAGACGACGTTACCTTTTCGAGCGATAGCGCCGACTACAGGTATTTTCCCCGCCGTTCCCTTTCCGCTCTGCTTTTTGTCCCAGTGGCGATTCTTGTTTTTCCCGCCGATGTAAGTTTCGTCCACTTCCACTTGACCCATTAGCGGCCCGAACTCTGGATTGTCGAGCATCGCGCGAACACGATGGCAGATGTAGAAGGCAGTCTTGTATGCGGTCGGGCGTCCGTTCTCTTTAAGCATCCGCTGAATTTGTAGAGCGCTCATTCCCTTCTTGCTCTGAGTGATCAAGTAGATCACTTCAAACCAGACGGGCAACTTATAATTTGTGTTCTCAAATACGGTGCCGACCAGAGGCGAGAATCGATAGCCTTGCTTCTTACAGACCTTCACTTCGCCAGTTTGCATATCGACCGTTTCCTTACCGCTCTTGCAGACCCAATTCCAATCGCGATGTTTGATCTTGAATACCTTGTCGTTGCCGCATCGCGGGCACTTCACGCCGTCTGGCCAACGCAGACTGACCAGCAGCGCCATGCACTTGTCTTGGGTGTCGAAGTGTTTGTGAATTTGCTGAAGGCTAATCATAAACGGACTTTACACCAAATCCGTTGACGGTGTCAAGTCCGTCAACGTGGAATTTTATCAAAAGGGATATCGTCTTCTTCAAGGCCGCAATACGGATTTTCCCCGAAACCCAAATTGAACCGATATTCTTGCCGATCAGCGCGACCATCGATCGTGAATTGCACGATAGCTCTGCATCGAGTGCCGGTTGGAATTTGTAGAGGCACGCCGCTGCCGTAACCGGCGCTACTCAGAACATTCGCGGAACCTGAATCGCTATAATCCTCAAAGGCGAAGAACTGTCCTTTGTAATCCTCGCTTGCAAGAATCAGCCGCCGAAGTGAGTTCGGGTTAAAATCAACTTTGTTAGTTCGCCATTGCTCGCTGTCTTCGATCCAAATGCCCTTAGTCACGCGAGCAAACTCAACGTCTTTGTAATAGTAGATGATGGAAGCAGTGACATTCTGTGCAGAACCAATATTGCGCTCTGAAAGCGGCAGATTGTGGAATATGGCGATGAACACTTGAAATCTTCGCAGCCGTTGTCGATAAACGCCGCTTTCATCGTCCAACACTCTTTCATAATTCTTTGGAAGCCACTTTATCTGACCGCGAACAGCAATGATGTTAGGCAGCGGGGCAGGCAATGGCGTTGCCGCTGGCTCCGTTTTCGGTGGATCAGTTTTGACGATGTCCTCGGAAGACTTTGATTCTGGAAGGGGTTGCGTCGGGGTGTCAGTGTTTTTCTGGAGGTTGCCGTATCGCTCGACTCTGACGGCGCTGACTATAGCAGCGCCCACAACTCCGACACAGGCAAGGACAACGGACACCGCTATTGGATAGTGGATCGCGGTTTTAAGTAAATCGACGATCTGTTTTTCGAGAGCCGGATTGCCCAGAAACGATTTCGTATAACTGACTGCTTCGTCCGCCAAAAATGCATTGATGAGGTATGAGGTGATCATAAAAATCACGACAACCCCGATCCAGGAAACGAAATAGACGCTAGAAAGCGATGCCGTGAAGGCTCGCGTAAAAGGACGGAAGGCTTGTAATCTTGGCGGACCCACTCGCCCGAATTTAGACGGGCGTGACCGATGGTGTCAAGTTCGTTATACTTCCCTAAGGGAAGGGGTTAGGGGTTAGGTTAGCGGACCGGTGCAAGATGTAAGGGCGTCCGCTTGCGTTCCGGTTTCGAGTTGCCGCGTCCGATTTGTTGTCATTCGAGGGCACCGCTCAATGCCCCATCGACAGTACAATCGCTCCAACCGCGATCGTCGCCCCCGCCACGATCCTCCCCACGGTCAATTTCTCTCCGAGAAATATTCTCCCCATCACCACCGCGAACAGGATGCTGGTTTCTCGCAGCGCCGAGACTTGCCCCATCGGACTCCGCGCCAGCGCCCAGATGACAATTCCATAACCCAGCATCGACAACACTCCGCTGCCCGCCGCCTTCAAGGTTTCTCGATCAAATGGCGCGATCGCGAGCCTGCCGCGCATCATTATATAGATGAAGTACATCGGCACGCCCTGAACCAGAAATAGCCACGCCGCGTATGATTGCGGATGCCCCGATAAGCGCGAGCCGATGCCGTCGGAGACGGTATAGCCCGCAATAAACAAACCCGTCGCTAGCGCCGCCAGCATCGACTTCGAATCTGGACGATGTCTCCCAAACGCCATCGCGATGATTCCCGCCGAAACCATCAC
>Ga0210407_10003199_pt1 | contig 13450 bp, 9 predicted proteins | sample IncBWC27MmetaG_FD_150860 | JGI IMG/M metagenome (GOLD analysis project Ga0210407, IMG submission 150860) | Forest soil microbial communities from Barre Woods Harvard Forest LTER site, Petersham, Massachusetts, United States - Inc-BW-C-27-M | ecosystem: Environmental > Terrestrial > Soil >... | reverse complement strand
CGGAGCCCTCGAAAACGGCCTGAAGACCTCGGCAGGCGAATACATCGCCATTTTCGATGCCGATTTCATTCCCGAGCCGGATTTTCTCCGGCGCACCATTCCGTATTTCGTCGATCCCGCCAACGGCCCCAAGATCGGCATGGTCCAGACTCGCTGGACTTACCTCAACCGCGACTACTCGCTCCTTACGCAGGTCGAAACCATCCTTCTCGACGGCCACTTCGTCGTCGAACATGGCGCGCGTTCCCGCCGCGGCACCTTTTTCAATTTCAACGGCACGGCGGGCGTCTGGCGCCGCAGGGCCATCGAAGAAGCCGGCGGCTGGGAGCATGACACGCTCACCGAAGACACCGATCTTTCCTATCGCGCGCAGCTCAAGGGTTGGAAGTTTCTCTACCTCCCGCAGATCGAGTGCGCTTCCGAGTTGCCAGTCGATATGAACGGATTCAAAGCCCAGCAAGCTCGCTGGGCCAAGGGGCTGATGCAAACCGCGAAAAAAATCCTTCCCCGCGTTATGAAATCCGACGCGCCCTGGCACGTCAAAGCGGAAGCGTTCTTCCATCTCACCGCCAATATCAGCTACCCGCTCATGGTACTTTTTTCCGCGATGCTGCTGCCCGCCATGATCGTCCGCTTCTACCAAGGCTGGTTCCAGATGCTGGTCGTCGACCTGCCTCTTTTCCTGGCGTCCACCTGCTCCATCTCGAGTTTCTACATCGTCGCGCAAAGGGAGCTCCGTCCGAAGAACTGGTGGCGCACGTTTCTCTACATGCCCTTCGTCATGGCCACCGGCATCGGCATTTCCCTCCGCAACGCGCAAGGTGTTCTCGAAGCCATCGTTGGCAAGAAGAGCGAGTTCACACGCACCCCCAAATTCAATATCGCAGGCAAAAAAGGCACCTTCGTCGAGAAGAAATACAAAAACAAAGCCGGCTGGATGCCCTACGCCGAAGTCCTGCTGGGTCTTTACTTTGCAGGCACCATCGTCTACGCCATCCTGAACGAGAATTACGCCACGGTGCCCTTTCTGCTGCTCTTTGTCTGGGGCTACCTCTACACCGGCCTGATGTCCCTCGGCCAAACCTACTTCGCCCATCTCCGTTTGGGCGTCAACGCCCCGGAAATGCGCCCGGCCGCCACCGGAGCCCCCGGCTTCTGAATTCCGGCAGCGCGTCGGCGTATTTTCCCGCCTCTTCGACATTCGAGGCGGTAGCCCCTATTGCGCTTCCCAATCTCGTAGCCTGATCTCGGGAATCGTAAGCGAACGCGTGAAGTGGTTTTCCGGCTGGTACGCTCGAATGACGACGCGTGATTGCGGAAGCTGCGGCCCGTCGACTGGAAACTTAGCCAGGCCAGAGCTGTCGCGGAACGGAATGTTCGCTCCAAAATGCGCCATGTTGTCACCGATATACCATCCGGAATAGGGTGAATAATCGCTGTGACAGGAAGATCTCGCCGGATTTCTTTGTCCGGTCGCCTTATTTTCAAGGAACAGCGTCGCACAGGTTGGTCCCTTGCCCGGCTGCATGCAGTGAAGTTCAACGACCGTTTCCGCCTCATTCATTTTCGTCTCGCACCAACCGAAGCCTGGCATGCGCTCATCACCGCCCAATGCGCGTATCGAGTAAGACGCCTCGAGTCCGAAGAGCGTCCATGAATAGTCAACCTGAGCCCGAAGCGGCTGATCCTTGATGTCTCGATAGACCGATGTGGGTACCTGGATCTCTTGGTAGGACGACTTGTTCGGTCCTTCGTCGGCGAACTCTAGCCTTTCGCCTATTCCGTGGTACGCGGTTTTTCCGTCCATGCCGATAAAGCGCACTTCCACCCGGTCGGTTAGCAGAAAAGCGTCTGTGTGGATACCGGCAACCTCGAGAGGCAAGTACACGCTCGAGTGTTCCCCTGCGTAGTATCGCCGACCTTGTTCCGAGGAAGCACGCAATCCGGAGGGCGATGGGAATTTTCCCAGGGCGGAGTCAAACGCAACAACCGCATCTTTCCCGGCGTTGGGTTTCATCGAGAGTCTCTGCTCGATGGCGAAAGCGGGCTTCCACGGAAGAAACTGTGTTGCCAGAATCATAAAACCGAACAGGACAACCAGGAACCGTGAGACAAGCGTCTTTCGCCGGAAATACTGAAGCCCAAGAATAGTGATCGCCGCGGCCACGACTAGGACAAAGCGCGACGTTTCTCCCACCCAGCCGACTCCGCTCCAGGGGATGGGTTCCAGTGTGCCGTACGCGCGGGCATTCAGATAGCTCGCGATGGTATCGAACACCAAGATAAGGAAGGCGCAGCCACACCCAAGAATGAACGCCTGGGTCATGTTTTGCGTGACCGACGCAAAACTGAAAAGTGGCAAAGTGAATGCAAAGAAAAGAAAACCAACTTCCCACGCCGCGGCCACGAGAGACAGGCGGAAAGAAAACCCGTTAGCAAGCCCTTGAAGCAGGACTTCCGCGAAGATCGGACCATTCACCATAAGCACAACAAAGAGGAGCTTTTCAAGCACTAAATCGCGACGCGCGATCGGCCGTACGAGCCAGTCCTGCCGTACGCCGGGAATCGTGTCTAGGTGAACAATCGCGCCAATCAGGAACATGCTCCCGAAAAGAGCCAACATGGGGACAGCCTCAGCAAGCATTCCAAGCATGGGATCTTCGCCAAACAGCCCCAGTTTGTGGACAATCGCCGCAGCGATCCAATGGACCAGGGACACAACGAGCACAAACACCCACGCCAACTTCCAATCTTTTTTGAAAATGTGCCAGACCATTTCCCCCGCCTTTCGCTTAGGTTCGGCCGTCGCGGGCCGCGCGCGCCAGTGTCGTAAAAATGGATCGCAGCGTCATCGGCTCGGCGTCGATACCTCGCACGCCTTCGATTCGCGCACGAATTCGCTCGCTCAGACCGTTTTCGTCGAACCGCGTGTCGACAAACGTCAGCACGTTTCCGAGGGCCCGCATTTCGATCCACTCCTTGGGCACCTCAGCCGGCCGCGCCGCTTCGATTTCGAGCGTGACATGCACTTCGCGGAAACGGCCCGTCAGGTCGCTCATCGACTCCTGAAACAGCAGCTGGCCTTCATCGAGGAAGGCGACGTGCGTTGCGACTCCATCAATTTCGCCCAGTTCGTGTGACGAGATCAGGATGGTCATTTCGCCGGCCTGCTCGAGCAGGCCTTCCATGAATTCGTCACGCACCAAGGGATCGAGACCGCTGAAAGGCTCGTCGAGGATGAGCAGCTTCGGCCGGTAGGGCAGCGCGCACATCAGCGCCATTTTCATGCGCATGCCATGCGACAGGTCGCCGATCTTTCGCTCGAGCGGCAGCCGCAACTGACGCGCGATCGAGGCTTCCAGATCGCGGTCCCAGGTAGGATAGAACGGCCGCAGATAGGCTACATACTCCTCGACCGTGAGCCGCGACGGCATGTCCTGGTTTTCGGAGACGTAGCCGATCTGTCGAAGCTCCCGGGGCGAGATTTTCCGCGAATCGACGCCCAGCAGCGTCGCGCTTCCACGCGTCGGCTCGAGGATGTTCATCAGGATTTTGATCGTGGTGGTCTTCCCTGCTCCGTTTGCGCCGATCAGCGCGAAGGCGCTTCCAGGGGGCACGTCGAAACTTAATCCGCGAAGCGCATCGAAGCGCCCGAATTTCCTAGAAAGACCTTCCACGCGGATCATTTGCGGCTTACCTCCTGAAGCATTTCGAGCTTTGCCCATTGGTCCCGAATGGCCTCAATCACTTCGTCGATATCGAGTTTCAAACGCTTGGCCTCGACCACGAGTTGCTCCACCTCGCGCCCCAGGAGACGCTTGCGGTCACCCCGCCGCGGCTCAGGAATCTCGGCGACCACCGTTCCAATGCCGGGACGCGCTTCGAGCCAGCGCTCCTGAATCAGGTGCTGTACAACCTTATGCGCCGTGTTGGGGTGAATTTTGAACTCCGCCGCCAGCGTCCGGACAGACGGAAATGCCTGCCCGGTCTCTAGTTCACCGCTGACAAAAGCCTTCTTGGCCGCAAACACAAGCTGGTCGAAGATGGATTCTCCCGGGCCGAGACTCAGACGGAACAGTGTCATATCCGTACTGTGACGCACGTAACTGTAATTGTCAACGCTCGGGACGTTTCGCCCTACAGGCCCGTTCGACGATCGAGACCCGCGATTTACCGACGTTGCCGGATCTTGCTTCCGAAGGCACGGCCCTCCAAGTCTTTACAATTCGCCATTATCGCTTTGGGACCACTCCCCCCGTCCCGCCGGCCCTCACGCTAGACTATTGAGACAGCCTTTCCCGGAGTGTTCATGCGGAGCAAGACTTCCGCCGCCTCTTTCCTGATGATCTTGGCAGTTCTGGTTCTCGGTTCCTTTGCCGCGGAGGCAAAGCCCACCGAGACGCCTGTGCTTTCATTGCCCCGAAGGCCGCACTACGTCTTCCAGCGTGTCGGCGAAAACATCGGCCTCGGCTCTTTGACACCATCCTCGATCCTGCAAGACCAGGACGGCTTCATCTGGATCGGCACGCCCGACGGCCTCCTGCGCTTCGATGGCAATCACATTCTGCGCTTCGGCCTCGAGCAGGGCTTACCCAGCACCCATGTAGGCCAGCTCGTTCTTGCTCCGACCGGCCGAATCTGGGTGGTCACCTCCCGTGGCATCGCCTACCTCGAAGGCGGAGTCCTCCACCAACTCCCACTGGCCAAGGTCTACAATTCCTTTCGGCGCCCCTCCGCACTGGCCCTCGATTCCTGGGGCAAAGTCTATCTCGCCACCGAAGCTGGCCTGCTCCGCATCGATCCGGAGCGTCCCAACGATTTCCGTCTCTGGTCCCTTTCCGAAGGCCTGCCCAATCTGGAAGTGGAGTCGGTAAGCATTACCCCTGAAGGCCGTGTCTGGTTCGCTTCCGGACACCGTGTCGGCTGGCTCGATTCCCAGGAGCAGGTGCACATGTTTCCGGCCGAAAGCGGCCTCCCGCACGAACAGGTGATCAGCATCCTCGAGGACTTCGAGCGAATCCTCTGGATTCGCACTGCCGCGCATCTCTACCGCCTCAATCCGGGCGCGACTCACTTCCTACTCGAGCTTCCAGATCTGCCCCCCGCCAACGACTATGGTTCGCCGGCTCTGGACCGTTCCGGCAATCTCATGATCCCGACCGTCGCGGGACTCTATCGGCGCATCTCTGGCCAGTGGGAAGTGATTGATCAAAGCCGCGGCATGGCCGTCAACGCCACGTTTGCCATCACGGAAGACCGCGAGGGCGCGTATTGGATTGGCCTGGGCGGCGCGGGCATCCAGCGTTGGATCGGCCGCAGAACCTGGTCCAGCTGGACGCAGGTCGAAGGGCTTCCCGACAACGTCGTCTGGTGTGAATTGCGCGATAAACGCAAGCGCCTCTGGCTCGGCACCAACAATGGCGTCGCCATGTGGGACCCCCAGTCCGATCGCTGGCGAATCTGGAAATCGAAAGACGGCCTCAACGGCACCCTGGCCCGCGAAATGATTCTCGCGCCCGACGGAGCGGTTTGGGTCCTCTGCTATCCCGGCGGACTCACTCGTTTCGACCCTGGAACTCTCAGCCCCGAAAAAATCCCGACTCCCGATCCCATTCCGACCGGCATGCACCTCGCGCCCGACGGCCGCATGTGGATCGCCAACGCGCAGTATCTCAAAGCAACCCGTCCCGCCGAGCGGCCTTTGGCATTCGTGGATGTGCCTTTGCCTGCGGAAATCCACGAGGGCATCGGCCGCTGTGCATCCAGCCCGGACGGCGTTCTCTGGGCCGTTGGCCGCAGCGGTCTCTCCCGCTTCGATGGCAAGCAGTGGCTGCATTTCACGACCGCCAACGGTCTGTTGCAGGACGAAGTTGTCGAAGCCGCTGCCGTCAGCCGCGATGAAGTTTGGTTTCGCTATTCCGACGCCCTGGGATTAAGTCGCCTGCGGCTCGTCGATGGAAAACCGCAGATCACTCACTTTGGCTTGGCAGAGGGCCTGCCCTCTCTCAACGTCTACATGCTCGGCGCAGATCACGAAGGCAACATCTGGGCTGGCGGCGCCTTGGGCCTCACGGAATTCTGCCGCGATGGCCACACGCTTCGTTTTACACAAGCCGATGGCCTGATTTGGAATGACCTCAGCGAGCGCGGCTTCTTCGCCGAAGAAGACGGCACTCTGCTCTTTGGAACCAGCGGCGGCCTGGCCCGCTACAATCCCATCTCCGCGGACGAGCGCGTCGAGCTCCCGCCCCGCGTCGTGATTACTTCCGCACAACTCGGCTCGCGCGACCGCGTCGGCGAGCGCCATCCCGAAGCGCTGCGCAGCGACAACACTTTCCGCGTGGACTTCGCGGCTCTCACCTATCGCGATCCGGGAAACGTCCGCTGCTCCTATCGCCTGGCGGGTCTCGAGAGTGAAACCAATGAAACGGCGGGGCGCGAAGCGCGCTATCCCGCTCTACCTCCCGGTGACTACCACTTCACCGTCTCTTGCCGCTCCGCACGCGGCACTCTGAGTTTCCCCGCCGAATTCTATTTCACGGTAATCCCTGCGTGGTGGCAGCGCTGGTATTCGCGTGGTTTCGCCGTTCTTCTCGGCATCTTCGCTCTCTATTACCTCATGAACCACCGCTCGCGCAAGCTGCAGGGCGAGCACTTCCGTCTCGAGCAGGCGGTCGCAGAACGCAGCGAAGCGCTCGCACAAGCCAACAAAGAGCTCGAGGAAATGTCCCTCACCGATCCGCTCACCTCCGCACGCAACCGCCGCTTTTTCCAAGCCACCATCGAGAGCGACGTGAGCCAGGCGGTTCGCGCGTATTCCTCGCCCGATCCCACGCGCAGCCGGCGCAATCGCGACATCATTTTCTATTTGATCGACGCGGACCATTTCAAAGAAATCAACGACCGCTTCGGCCACGATGCCGGCGACCAAATGCTCATCGACCTCACCGCGCGCATCAGCTCCGCCATCCGCCTTTCCGATGTCCTGGTCCGCTGGGGCGGCGAAGAATTCCTGGTGGTCTCCCGTTTTTGTGAACGCAAAGAGGCCGCCACTCTCGCCGCCCGCGTGCTCGCCGCCGTGGCCAGCGAACCGTTCAAGGTCAAAGGCGCCGGCCTATCTCTCGACCGCACCGTCTCGATTGGCTGGGCGGCCTTCCCTTGGAACGTAGCTTTCCCCGCCGACGTCAGCTATGAAGAAGTCGTCGCCCTTGCCGACCGCTCTCTCTACAAAGCCAAGAATGCCGGCCGCAACCAAGCCATCGGCGCTCTCCTGCCAGAATCCGCCACCGAGTCCCACACCGCCGTCGTCCACGGCGATTCTGAAGCCCGGGTCTCGGAAATCGCGGCCACCGCCGCCTACGTCACGACTCGCGGTCTAGAAACCACTTCCATCACCTAGCCGGATTTTAAATTAGTTTCTTCCTCGTGACGTTGGCCTTCCTGCGCCTTGGACGCCCCCTCTCACTCCGCTTCCCCGGCGCCCCTCGTTCAAGGGTAAACTCTCGACTTGTGCCTGCCACTCTCGAACACTTGACCTTTCACAACGGCGCGTGCGAACTCCACGCCGTCGCTTCCGGCCCGCCAGACGGCCCCGCCGTCGTCCTCCTCCACGGCTTCCCGGAATTCTGGTATTCCTGGCGCCAGCAAATCGAACCGCTCGCCGCTGCGGGCTTCCGGGTCATCGTTCCAGACCAGCGCGGCTATAACACCAGCAGCAAACCCCGCGGGGCCGCCTGCTATGCGCTCTCGGAACTCACCTCGGACGTGCTCGCCATGGCCGACCAACTCGGCCAACAGCGCATCTTGCTCGCCGGACACGATTGGGGCGCCGCCGTCGCCTGGAGCGTCGCCCTCCTCCATCCACAACGCATCGCGAAACTGGCCATCCTCAACGTCCCCCACCCCTCCGTCATGCGTCGCTACCTAAGCTCAAACCGCCGCCAGCTTCGCCGCAGTTGGTACATGTTTTTCTTTCAGCTTCCCTGGCTGCCAGAAGCCGCATTCTCGGCATTCGATTTCCGACTCGGCGTCCGCTCTTTAGTCCGCTCCAGCCGCCCCGGCACTTTCTCCGCTAAAGATCTCGCCCAATACCGCGCCGCATGGGCCGAACCCGGCGCACTTACCGCCATGATCAATTGGTACCGCGCCGCCTTTCGCTATCGTTCCAAATTCCCCGACTCCACCGTCCACGTCCCCACGCGCATCCTGTGGGGCGAGCGCGACGCCTTCCTCCTCTCCGATATGGCCCACGACAGCCTCCGCTACTGCGACACCGCCGAACTCTACACCCTGGCGAACGCCTCCCACTGGCTCCAGCACGAAGAACCTGGGCGCGTTTCCGAACTGCTCATCGATTTCTTCCGCAAATAGCGGGAGCATCCCGGCTGTTTTTCCCGGCAATCAGCCAACCAAACGAATCGCCGCGCACTCAAAAATGGTACGATTTGCCCCCATGAGATCATCGACCACAAAAACCCTGATACTCCTGACCGCCGCATTTGCACTCCTCGCCGTAGCGGCCTCCTCTTCGTCGGTTTCGCCGCAGCTCTCCGCCAGCAATCTCCCGAGCGTACAAGCGCCGGACCGGCAATCATCAACTGCCGCACGCGATCCCGCGCTCGCCGCGCGCATCGCCCGCATCGAGTCCGGCCTTCTTCCCGCCGTGGTAATCAAAGGCCAGCCACCGCAAGCGATGACCATCGCCGACCGCATGGCGCATCACAAGGTCCCCGGTGCGAGCGTGGCCTTCTTCGACCACGGCCAAATCGTCTGGACTCGCGCCTACGGCCTCGCCGACGTGGCCGCAAAAAAACCCGTCACACCCGATACTCTTTTCCAGGCCGCCTCCATCAGCAAACCCGTCACCGCGCTAGCGGCGCTTCGTCTAGTCGAAGACGGCAAGCTCAACCTCGATGAAGACGTCAACGTCAAGCTGGCCACTTGGAAAGTCCCCGAAAACGCCTTAACCGCAAAAGAAAAAGTGACCATCCGCCGCATTCTCAGCCACAGCGCAGGCCTAACCGTTCACGGTTTCCCTGGCTACGCTTCCGACGAACCCATTCCCACCGCCGTCGAAATCCTCAACGGCGAAAAGCCCGCTAACACCGACCCCATTCGCGTCGACGTTGTCCCCGGCACACTCTGGCGCTATTCCGGCGGGGGTTTCGTAGTCCTCGAAACGCTGCTCTCCGACGTCACCGGAAAGCCCTTCCCGCAAATCATGAGCGAATTGGTTCTCCGCCCGGCCGGAATGACCCACAGCACCTACGAGCAACCACTCCCAAAAAATCGCGCACCGGAGGCCGCCACTCCCTATCGAAGCAACGGCGACCCAGTAAAAGGCGGCTCACACACCTATCCGGAAATGGCTCCCGCAGGCCTGTGGACCACGCCCTCCGACCTTGCCCGCATGGCCATCGAGGTCCAAAACGAATACACCGGAAAATCCGCAAAAATTCTTTCTCAGGGCATGGCGCGCCAGATGCTAACGCGCCAAATGGGCGTGTGGGGTCTGGGCTTCGGGCTAGAGTCCGCCGGCGACAAGCCGCATTTCGGTCACGGCGGCGCCAATGAAGGCTTCCGCTGCAATATCGAAACCTATACTGACTCCGGCCAAGGCTTCGCCGTGATGACCAATTCCGACAGCGGCGGCGAATTAACCGAAGAAATCTTCCGCGCAGTCGCTCGAGAATACGGCTGGCCCGATTATCATCCGGCCGAGCATGTCCTAATCAAAATCAATCCCTCGACCTTCGCCACCTATCCGGGCACCTACGAAATCCCGAGCGTAGGCAAACTGACCATATCCATGAAACCGACCGGACTCTTTGTCGAAGCGGAGCCCTTCGGCCCCCAGCCCCAAGAACTCCTCCCTGAATCCCCCACCCAATTCTTCGTGCTCTCGGGCGACATCACCTTCACCTTCGACAAAGACGCCCAAGGCACCATTACCGGCCTGACCCTCCACGCCGGCACGCAAACCTTCGAAGCAAAGAAAATCTCCTAACCCTCGTCCACCACCGCTCGTGGCGCCCGAAGGTTTATGCTGCCATCGTTCCGGCGTTTTCCTGCCTGCCAGCGCTTATAGAGTACCGCGCGTGCTCTCCGTGTGCGGGATGTGGGTAGGCCAAAAAAGTGCCGTAAGACTAAACCCGCTTTCCTGACTGTTCAATATTGAACAGACGCTACAGCCGTGTCACCTTTATGGTTTAAGTGCTTAGAGAGTATACTTTCACGGGAGCCAGCAGGGCATAGGAAGGACTGGCTCCCGTGAATTTTTTTCGAGCTTTCCCATGGCTTCCACCTCCCAGGCCCGCCTCAAGCGTGATGCCCCCGCCGGATCAGAAGGGCGACATCCGCCTCTACACATCCTCTTTCTTCACAGTCACCCCAGGCAAGTGGAGCGCTGCTTGCGGGAGCTCGACAAGGTGCATTTCACGGTCAGCGCGGAGATCGTCGGAACGCCCGAACAGTTCAGCGAACGTCTGAGTTCCCACCATGCCTATGACGTGGTTGTCGCTGAGCACGCCATCCCCGCTGGTCGGGAAACACAGGCACTGGAACTCCTGCGCTCTTCGAAGAGGCAGATTCCCCTTATCTTCGTCGGAGCTGCCCTGCAACGAGAGTCCGTCGCGGAGCTCATCACCAGAGGCGCCTACGATTGTATTGAGATGGATCACATTGGCCATCTTCCTGTAGCCATTCGTCGGGCACTGGACGAGAAAACATTGCGCGAAGAACGCGATCGGGCCGAGATCGGCTTGCGGCATTCTGAAGCCCGTTACCGCGCCTTGGCAGGAAATCTAAGTTACGGAATTTGCCGCTGCAGCCTGGACGGCCAGTTTCTCGAAGTGAACGAGGCCATGGTGAAAATGCTCGGCTATGCGTCCAAAGAGGAACTCTTGGCGGTAAACCTTGCCAGTGACCTGATTCAAGATCCTGACAGGCGGGCCCAATTGTTGGGACAACCTGACTCGCAAGGTTCGATCGCCCCTATCGAAATAGAATGGAAACGCAAGGACGGCACAACCCTGAAGGTCCGGCTCAGCGGACAAGAAGTGTTGGGTGAGCAGGGCGAGGTGGACACTTTTGAAGTCATCACCGAGGATGTCACCAAGCAGCGCCAGTTGGAGGATCATCTGCGTCAACTGGCGGCTCGCGACCCGCTCACAGGATTGGCCAACTACCGGCACCTTGCGGAAGTACTGGATATGGAAATCAAGCGTTCGGAACGCACGGGGCGGGAGTTTGCGGTGTTGCTCTTTGACCTGGATGGATTGAAGAAAATCAACGACCGCTATGGTCATATGACGGGAAGCCATGCGCTCTGCCGGGTGGCCGATGTTCTGAGCTTCTGCCGTGATATCGATACGGCAGCGCGCTACGGCGGCGACGAGTTTGCCGTGGTTTTACCGGAGACCGGCGCGGAGGCGGCCAACCAAGCGGCGGAGCGCATCTGCAACAGCATCGCCAATGATGGCATGGAACCAAAGATTTCCGTCAGCATCGGCGTTTCCGTTTATCCCCGTGACGGCGAAAGAATTGAGGCTCTCTTACGCGCCGCCGACGTGGCGATGTACGCGATGAAGGCCAGAAAACACGAGCTTCTCGATGACCAGGAATAGGTGGTCTCAGAAATGCACCCGCAGCATCCCTCCTCCAGGTGACGGCGAATGACGTTATCCAGGGTGCTGCTCGTAGATGACAATGACGAAATTGGCGCGGTGTTCCAAGAAGGTCTGGAAAATTACGGGTTTGACGTGGTCATTGCATCGGGCGTACGCAGGGCCTTGAGTCTGATCACTTCGGAGCAGTTTGATGTACTCCTCTACGACTTGCACACCCCGGACGCTTCTGACGTCTTCGTTGTCGTTAACGCCCTGCTTCACGTCCACCCCAACACCGTGTTACTCGTACTCAGCCGCTACCCCGCATTGCAAGGAGGTTTGTCCGCCCTTCTTCTGAAGCCTGACGAAATCCTTTTAAAACCCATCCGAATCGTGGCCATCACACAACGGATCCGCAAGATGCTCGAGAATCCTACGGTCCATCGATCTGTGACTACCGAAAATGTGGCTGCCATACTGGAACGCGACCTGGAAACCACGATTCACAGCTGGATGAGGCAGGTGGAGCGCAATCAAGAACTGTGCGCCGTCGAATTGAATTATGCGGATCGGACAGCTCACCTGCCGAACCTTTTCCATGAACTGATCTCCCGCCTGCGGTCGCCGGCGGAGGCGAGTGTTCGGCTATCCACTGCGGCGTACGAGCATGGAATTCTGCGGTGCCAACAAGGCTACACCGCCGCTATGGTGGTTGAGGAGTCGAGGATCCTGCAGCTCAGCATCTTCAAGACGCTGCAAGACAATCTGCGCAGTGTGGACTTCAGCAAGGTGCTGCTGGACGTCAGAACCATCGCAGACGAGGTGGACTCGCAATTGAAGCAGCAGATACTCGGCTATATGAGCTCGCAGCCCGCGAAGTCGGCTGCCGCTTGAACTCCGTGTCCGCACTCGGAGCGGCCCGAGGTCCTGGACGAACCGGATGGAAATCGCAGCACTGCAAGTCCCGTGCCAGGTGCGGTCGGAGGATCGCCGCAGGGAAGGCTTTTCACTTGGCTGGCCTCCTCGGCCCGCGGAGCGGGCGTAGATGGAATCCCAGCTACGTGTATCGCCCCGCTACGCATTTTACGCTTCGGCGGAGTTGACGGGGTCGCCTTCCGACACCCCAACCACGGCCCATACAAGCAACCTCGGCTCCAACGGTTGTTTTCTAGATACCAGCGACCCGCTGCCGGAGGGCACTATCGTCAACATTCAAATCACCTATCAAGGGCAGGTCTTCGCGGCTCGAAGTGTGGTGGCCCACTCGCACCCGGAGACCGGAATGGGATTGAAATTCATTGCCCTCGAGTCGGGCTGCGCCTCCATACTTGAGGCCTGGCTCGACGAAGCAGCTTTAGCCTAGGCGAAGACCAACCATGCAGAGACCCTACTTTCTGAAATGATCAATTCGATCGGTACAGAAAGCACCAAGCGGCGGAAGCGGACTGAAGATCAAGATGACACTAGCCAAATGCGAAGTAGACGACGCGGCCCGCGCCTTCAAAGTGCTCGTAGCCGACGATTCACGGCTTTACCGTAAACTTGTCGAGCACAGTCTATCGGATAAGCAATACGATTTGCTGTTTGCAAAAAGCGGCCGCGAAGCCATTGCCCTTTTCTCCGAGCATCAGCCTTCCATCGTGATTACGGACTGGATGATGCCGGACCTCAGCGGGATAGACCTTTGCGAGCACATCCGCAAACAGTCGCTTCAACCGTACACCTACGTCATCATCCTCACGGGAAACACGGAGAAGGCTAAGCTGGTGACCGGGTTGGCGGCTGGTGCTGATGATTACCTCACAAAACCGTTTGATCGCGGAGAACTGCTGGCTCGCGTGGGA
>Ga0210407_10003198_pt1 | contig 13450 bp, 11 predicted proteins | sample IncBWC27MmetaG_FD_150860 | JGI IMG/M metagenome (GOLD analysis project Ga0210407, IMG submission 150860) | Forest soil microbial communities from Barre Woods Harvard Forest LTER site, Petersham, Massachusetts, United States - Inc-BW-C-27-M | ecosystem: Environmental > Terrestrial > Soil >... | reverse complement strand
ACGGCTGGCGCAGCTGCGAAAAGTGTAAGAGCCACCAAAACCAAGGCAAGCGGGGCCCAGAGCGTTCTATAGAGGGGAGAGATCATTGGTTCTCCTCGGCTCGCGAAGACCATTGTCTGCCACAAAAACATTCGAATTCATGCGAACCTTATTTGCAATCTCTTGTAACATGAATCCGAGGAGTATGATTTGTCAGGGCACACTCCTCTGTTAGCAAAGAGGTACGTGGACTCGAATCGGTCTCAAACCTCCCAGGGGTTTCTTCTCGCCGACGTGGACCGGCCACAAGCTCGCGGTTGGGTGGACCTTATGTCCAACTCCTTAACTTAATGCCATTTTCGAGGCAGGGATTAACTCTTCCGCACGGTGTCCCTTGACGATTCAACGACACCGAATCTAGCCTTAGAGAGAGAGGTGGTGGGAAGCAGTATGGGCGCAATGGCAAGACCGGTCGTGGATAAGCGCCGCTGTGTATTTTGCGGCAAGCACATTGCGGGACACTTAACGCAGTGCCCCTTTTGCCGTGAAGCGGTTCCGCAGGTGCAGTTGTCCCGCCGCACCGGCCCGGACGGCAAGCACCAGATTCGCCGTGGCCTCCTTTACATGCTTCTGGCTGGCGTCATTCACTATTTCGCTGCCGGCTACGCGGCTCCCTTTCAGATTCCTTTGCCGGCTCCCATGCTCCCACTCGTGACGCAATACGGCACGCCGCTCCTTTTCCTCGGAGGCCTTGGCATGACTCTTTACGGCCTCATTCTTCGCTTGAAGTCCTGACCCACCCATCCAGCGGCACGATCGGGAAGAAATTAAGGCTCGAAAAAATTGACCTGTACGAACGGCCAGCGTGACCGATTGGGGGAGTACCACTTTTCGAAAACGCATTTTTGGCCCATACGCGTGGCCTACTGTGGGTGAGGCCGCATCCCCTAGCCTTGTCCAGAGATCTTCCATTGAGGAGTGACTATGAAAAGATCATTGTTGGTTGTCGCTGTCTTGATTCCAGGTGTTTCTCTTTTCCTGACCGTGGGCGCCGGGCGAGCGGGAGCGCAAGGCCCTGCGGGTGCGGGCGCATCCACGGCAGCACAGGGAAATTCGGGCTCGTCCGGTTCCAAGAGCGGGCATTCGCTCAATCCCATCAAGTGGGTCAAGAAAGATAAGGATTCAAAAAATTCTCCCGATTCGAACGGAAGCAGAAGCGACACCGAAAAGAAGCTCACGCCAAAATTACAGACCCAGGGACTTTTGCCGGCCAATGCAAACGCCACCGATGCGTGCGCACCCTTCGTGGCGCTGCACGACTGTCTCGCTGTGCTCCACGTGAGCCACAATCTTGGGCTGGAGTTCAACTGCCTGCGTGCGGGCGTGACGGGCGTGCATACCAGCGCTGATTTGTCCGGATGCAAGATGGTCGACGGTGAGAAAGCGTTGTCCCTGTACAAGGCCATCCATCAACTCAAGCCTGATGCCAACGCCAAAGAAGCCACAAAGAACGCCGAGCAACAGGCCAAGGACGATCTCAAGGATCTAGGCGCGTAAAGGCCAGAGCCGGAGAAAAATTTCAACGGGGCTGAAGAGAATTTCGACAAAGGTCGAAAAAATCCGCGAAATGGAAACGGGCGAAGGCCGGCGACTATGGCCTTCGCCCTAATTTTTTGAATTCCAAACCCGCCGGAAAAATCTTGTGGGCGCGTGCGTCACAATTGCGTTTAGTTGGATGCAGGGGAAGCAGGCGGCGTGGAGACTGTTGGTGAAGCGGCGGAAGCAGCAGCCGATACAGAGGACGACGATGAAGCGGACAACGGAACATCGGTGTCCGTGGTGGCAGCAACGGCGGCGGCGCGGTAGCGAACGATGAGAAGCGTGAGGTCGTCGGCCTGGTGAGCGCCGCGGGCAAAGGTTTCAACGGCTTCGAGGACGCATTTCTGAAGTTGCTCAAGAGGACACTCAAGCTGGCCGGTGAGGAGTTCCTTGAGGCGCGTGATGCCGAACATCTGCTCGCTGGGATCCATCGCTTCGGTGACGCCGTCGCTGAAGAGAACCAGGGTGTCTCCCGGCTCGAGCTTCAGGCACACGGCGGTGTATTCGGCCTCGGGAACCAGGCCAACGGGATAAGAACCCTCGGTAAAGGCCTCTTCGGCGATTCCGCGGCGGATGAGGATGGGCGAAGGATGGCCGGCGTTGATGAATTCGAGATGCCCTTCCTGATCGAGAATGCCGAAGAACACGGTGGCGTAACGGCCAACCTCGGAGTGATCGCAGAGAAAACGGTTGACATGATTGAAGACGCGCGCGGGATCGATGCCCAGAGTCATTCCGGAGAGCGCGCCCTGAAGCATGGTGGTGACAATCGCGGCGCCGAGTCCCTTACCTGAAACGTCCGCGATAAGAAACGCGGTACGGCCGTCGCCCAGCGGGAAGACATCGAAATAATCTCCGCCGACCGCCAAGCAGGGGAGATTAAATCCGGTGACGGAAAGATGCGGGTATTCGCGGAAATCACGCGGGAGAAGCCCTTGCTGAATGTCGCGGGCGATATTGATTTCCTGCTCGAGGCGCTGGCGCTCACGCTCGCGCTCGACAAGGCGGGCATTGTCCAGAATGTTCGCAGCGTCGGCGGCCAGGGCGTCCAGGATCTGGCGGTCCAGTTTCGAGAAAGCGGCGGGGCGGCGCGAATCCAGATAGAGAATGCCGAGGAGTTCTCCGCGCCGGATATTGACCATGGACTCTTGGGTATTCGCGCGCGCCATGGCGAAGAGCGGAATCACCACGACCGCTCGCAGACGTTGCGAGACGATACTCTGTGCGGCCTGCAGGTCCATGTCCGCTTGCGCCAGGTCTTCGGTGATCACCGGTGATTCCTGTTTGAGCGCAAGTTGGATGGCCGTCTTGCTGGGCGTCACGCTTTCTGGTGGCAAGCGCAATGCGCCGTTGCGCCGGGCGAGTTTTACTTTCAGACCGTCCGCCGAGTCCCTTTCGAGAAGCAGGCCGCGATCCGCATCGGTCACGGACACGGCGTGATCCAGCATGTGGCTCAACGCTTCGTCGAGAGGAAGCTGAGAGTGCAGCAAGGCACTGGCTTCCAGCAGGCGCTTGAGCTTGATCAGTCCGCCGCCTGTCGGCTCCGAACTGGTGATGTGCTCCATGCGCGTGAGCAGTTGCGGAAGGGAATCGCCATCCGCGCCTTTGTCGGAGCGGAAGATAATCTCGTAAGAGTCGTCGAGACCGAAAGTGATCGAGTCGCCATCCTGCAATTCGCGGCTATCCACTTTCTCCCCGTTGACGAACAGGCCGCGGCGCTGGCCGCGATCTTCCACGTAGAATCGATTGGCTTCGATGACCACGGCGGCGCAGTTGCGGGAGATGCGGCGGTCGGAGAGCTGCAAATGGTTCCCCGTCTCAACGCCGCGGCCGATCATGAAAGGCGTTTGCGTGATGCGGGCGTACCGGCGCGCGCCGTCCGGAGAGACGACTTCGAGAACTGCTTCACCGGCAAGAGGTACCGTGTCGGGCATGGGTGAGTCCCAATGCCGGAATTGTAACACGCGAAAGGACGCAAGGAGGCTCGGACGTAACGATGCAACGCGGATCAAAAGGCTGTTGCTCGTAACCTCTAATGACTAGTCACCTGACTAGTCAAGTCATAGTGCGTCATATCGTCCTCCACCCAATGCACCGAGGCGACGGCTGACTAGGCGGCCGACGGCGGAGGCGCCGGAGTCTTGATTTTGACGGGTTCAAGGTTGGGAAGAAAAGCGGTGAGGATGCCGATGGCCGGCAGAAACGAGCAGACATGATAGACGAAGTTGAGGTCAGTCAAATCGGCCAGCTTGCCCAGCAAGGCCGCGCCGACTCCGCCCAAGCCAAAGGCAAAACCGAAGAAAAGTCCGGAGACTGCCCCCACTCTTCCGGGTACTAGTTCCTGAGCGTAAACCAGAATCGCGGAAAAAGCCGACGCTAGGATGAATCCAATTACCACACTGAGAATGGTTGTCCAGGGCAAGTTGGCGTATGGCAAAACCAATGTGAACGGAAGAACGCCGAGGATGGAGCACCAAATGACGAACTTGCGGCCGATCTTATCGCCCACAGGCCCGCCGATAAAAGTTCCCGCGGCAACGGCGCCAAGAAACAGCGAGAGATGAAGCTGAGCGCTATGCACGGACAGATGAAATCGGCTCATCAGATAAAAGGTGTAGTAGCTGATCAAACTGGCCAGATAGAAAAATTTCGAAAACATAAGGGCCACCAGGATGGCCAGGCAGAACGCGACCTTCCCCCTAGGCAAGACTTGATGCGGATGAGCGGATTCCACGGAAGCTAAGTGCGCAGGATCATTTGGAAAGGACTTCAACCCGTAGGATCGGCGCTGGCTCATCCACGTGCCAATGTTTGTGAGCAACACCATGCCCAGCAGAGCCACCAGCGAATACCATGCGATGCTGGATTGCCCTCGGGGAAGAGCGAGGGCAGCGAGTGTCGGACCCAAAGCCGTGCCGGCGTTTCCGCCAACCTGGAAAAGCGATTGGGCCATGCCGTGTTGGCCACCGGAAGCAAGGCGCGCAACGCGGGAGGACTCCGGATGAAACACGGCGGAGCCAATGCCGACAAGCGCCGCGGCTACCAGGATGGTGCCAAAACTCGGGGCCATCGAGAAAGCCAGCAGACCAATCAACGTGATTCCCATTCCGACTGTCAGCGAGTAGGGCTGTGGGCGGCGGTCTGTGTACAACCCGACAAGAGGCTGGAGAAGGGAAGCTGTCACTTGCGAGGTCAGCGCGATCAAACCGATTTGCCCAAGATTCAAATGGAATGAGGTGCGGAGAATCGGATAGATCGCGGGAATCAGCGATTGCACTGTGTCGTTCAGGAGGTGGCAAAAGCTGATCGCCAGAAGAATCTTGAAGACAGTCTTCTCGCCAGCGTCTGCAGGAGTTGCCGCTCGAATTGCAGTCAAGTTTGTGTCGCTAGCCATCTAAAGCCGGATTCCCTGAAGCATCGGTGGAAGAGCGCATTGGTGTTACCTTGCTGCAGAAGCGAGGCGGCGCGAGACGTAGTCACCAACGTAGGCGTCGAAAAGCTCGTTGAGGCGCTCGCAGACGGGGCCAGGAGCGGGAATCCTAGCGCCGGCGACTTCACCGGCGCTGATGAGATTGCGGTTCGTAGAAGAAATAAAGACTTCGTCGGCGGAGTGGAGGTCTTCGGGCCGCAGCGCCTGCTCGAGGACGGAAACTCCGGCCTCCGGCGCGATTTCCATGAGGATGCCGCGGGTGACGCCTTCGAGGCAGCCCGAGTTGAGCGGGGGCGTAAGAACCTTTTCGCCCCGGACGACGAAGATATTCGCGGAAGTGCATTCGGTAACTTCGCCGCGCTCGTTCAGCATGATCACTTCATCGAATCCTTCTTTGACAGCTTCACCAACGGCCCAAACATTGTTCAGCCAGGAAATGGTCTTGACGCCGGCCAAGGGAGATGCGGCGTGGCGGCCGTGTTCACGGACGGCCAGGCGAACGGTCTCGCGATGTTCGGGGAGACCTGCGGTGTAAATAATCAGATCCACCTGCGGATACTTTTCGTCGCTCTGCCAGAATCCGACGGTGTTGTAAACCAGATAAATACGCGCACAGCCCTCTGTGACCTTGTTCGCGCGAATCACCTCGTGGAGATGGACACGCACTTTTGCCGCGGTGTAGGGCATGGGGAGACGCGTTATGGCGGCGTCTTTTTCGAGGCGGCGCCAGTGGCGTTCGTAGGCGAAGGCCTCGCCGCGCGAGATCCGCAGCGTGGTAAAGATGCCCCAGCCACAGATGAGACCGGCCTGACCGGGAGAAAGGCGAGCTTTCTCGATAGGCAGCAGCGCATCGTTGTGAAAGACGTTCGGGTGAATCACTCGTCGATCCCTCTGGTCAATATTGTAACGGAAAGCCGGGCCGGAGTGGCCGCTTTGTCCCAAGGCAGGGAAGAGGGATCAGCCGCAACCGTGCCTGGTCACTGCTTCTTGAGTTCAAGGATCGACAAATACGCAGGCACACATGAAGCGCATGCAACACGATTCTGCCGAGTGGGAAAGGCAACCGGGGAAAGGAACCAATCCCGTCCTCCCCCGGTCGTCAGAATTCGTGCTCGTTGCTGTCCAAACAACCCAATTAGAAGGAATAGCGGAGTGCGAACTGGAAAGCCCTCGGCCCGCCCGAGCCGAAGAACTTCCCCGCTGTTTCGAGCGCGCGGTTAAAATCGCTGGAAGTCAGGACGTTGTTCACGCCCGAGTAATTACGGTTGGTTGTCCCGCGGATGTTGGTTACGTTGAATAGGTTGAAGACTTCCGCGATGGCCTCTAAGCTATGTGTTTCCTTGAAATGAAAGGTTCTGGAGACTCGAGTATCAAACGAATTGAAGGCATGGCCGAAGTTGAGTTTTGGATTCACCAGTGGCAAGGCTATGGGCGTCAAGACTCCATTCACTAACGCTCCCTGATTGCATGGGACCGGCCCGGCGGTGTTGCCACTCGTTAAGCACAAGGGCAGGGTGTTAAACGCCGTGATCGCGGCGTTCAACTGGGCGCCGTTCTGAATTTGGCGTCCCAAAGCGTTCCGCGGAATGTTGGGGAGCCGACCATCGTTTAGTGCCGGGACATCCAGATTCTCGGGAATGCTGGAAGACCAAGTCCAAATGGGCGAAACGTTCAGCTTCCAGGGTATTTCCATGCTTCCATAGAGCACGAAACGGTGCCGTTCATCGCTGGTCGCATAGCCTTTTTCGATCTTCAGACTATCTACGTGCATGGCGTCAATTGCGGGATCCTCCGTGGGCGCTCCGCTGGGACTCACTTGGTCGTCTTGCTGCTCGTCGAAAGTTTTGGAAAGGGTATAGCTGACGTTGTATCCAGGGTGCCACGCACCGCTTTTTGGCCGCTTCTGGAAACTCACCAGGAGGGCGTCATACCACGTTCTCGCCGAAGACCGAATGTCGGTAATCGACTGGCAGCTGGGATCGGCAGGGCATCCGGTCGCCGCGGGCTTGCCGGTAGCAGGATCAATTACGGTGCAAGGATCTCGCGGATTGGGACAGTCGATGAAGGGAGTGGAAACTCCTGGCGGCAAGGTGCGCAGAAACCTGGGAATCAACTGGCGCGTTCCGCGGGTGAGTATCCCGTCCACGGAGACCAGATAATCGTTTCCAAACTGGTGCTGCACGCCCAAAGTGAACTGCTGCACCAACGGCGTGGCCGCTTTGTTGTCTATGAAGGTCACACCGATTCCGAAGGGGCTGGGACCGCCTCCGAATGGATTAGCCAGATTGACAATCTTCCCCGTGGTAGCATCGGGCGCGAACCTGCTGCCTACGATAGTCGAGCCGTTGAAAGCAACGATCGGCACCGCTCGTCCGTTGAGCAGCTCTTCCAGAAGGGCAGGCTCGAGAATGACTCTGTCGTAGTAAATGCCGTAGCCTCCCCGCACCACAGTGTTCTTCAGGCCGGAAGGCTGCCAGGCAAAGCCCACCCGCGGGCCGAAGTTCTTATATTTAGCCGACGAGTTGTGCGGACCCAGAAGGTTGCGGATGAACTCGCAGTGGATATTCGCCGTGGTCAAGTTCGGACAAGGCTTGTTCTGCTCGGTCTCTCCCAAGGAGTTGAAATCTCCATCCCAACGAAGTCCCAAGTTAACGGTCAGGCCGGGTCTCAGTTTCCAGTCATCCTGCACAAACAATCCAAGATATTTGTTGTGCTCATAAGGTGCAGTAGGAGGTTTAACCGGCGCCCCGCTCTTTAACGCGAAGGAAATCGGAATGTCCAGGTCGTTAATTACGCCATCGCCGTTCAAGTCCGCGGTGGGGAAATCCTGGGCCAAGTAAACGCTTCCACTTCCAAAAATGTCAAAGAGGATGTCGGAGCCGTAATACTGGAATTCCCCGCCAAAGCTCAAATTGTGCTTGCCCAGAGACCAGTAGAAGGTGTCGCGTATCTGGTCACGAGCCAGCCGGGTGCGTTGCGGGATGCGGTAATTGGCGCCGTCCTGAAGATCCGGGAATCGGAGCTCGTTGCCAAGTGCCAATCCGCCCGGATTGGTCACTGGATCGTTCGGGGAAAACGCCGGAATTTGGTTGATGAAATAGTTCTTCTGGTAGCTCAGCGTGTTGACCTGCGTGGAGGAAAAACTTTTCGACCAGCTGGCGAGAAAGGAATTGTACCGGTTAAGAGACTGCTGGCGATTGGCCGCTCCGCCCAGCGGCCGTATCTGGAAGCCGTTGTCCACATCGAGGGAGCGTTCAAAGGAGTAGCGCAGAGAGATATGGTCATTGGGATCAGGCACCCAGTCGCCTTTGGAGGTGATGCGCACGTCGTGCACGAAGGCAGTCGCGGAGCCACCTGACACGGTGTTTGTGGCAAAGTTTCGCACGCCCACGGGAACGGCGTGATCCTGATTGAGATATTCCCCCGCAAAGAACGCGAAGAGCTTGTCGGTGATAAACGGCCCGCCCAGCGAGCCGCCGAACTGTTCGCGGGCAAAGCGCGGCGTGGCTCCCCTGCGATCGAAGGTTGCCGGCAATCCCTGCAGAGCCTTGTGGCGGAAAAAGAAGTACTCCGAACCGTGCACGTCATTCGTCCCTGACTTCGTGGCCACGTTGATGATGCTCGAAGAGGAACGCCCCACTTCTGCCGTAAATTTGGTGGCAATCTGAAACTCCGCTAGTCCATCTTCCGGGAAATTCATCAGCGTTCCGCCGACCACTTCGTCGTTGTTGTCGGCGCCATCGATGATGATGTTGCCCCCTCTTCCATACGCCCCTGCCGAGGAAACTTCCACGGTGTTTGTCTTGGTGGGGTCAAAGCGCGGTGCGGGGCGGTTCCCTGGAATCAGAAAAGCCAAGTCGAGAAAGTTCCGGCCATTCAGCGGGAGGTTCTGAATTGCTCCAGACTGGATCAGCCCTTGCACCTCGGACTGTGTGGTGTTCACGGCAATCTCGCCCCCGGTCACTTCGATAACTTCGCCAGCCTTAGCAATCTTGAGCGAAACGTCCAAGGTGGTAGCGCGCCCCACCTCGAGACGAAAGTCTTTGAATTCGCTAGTGGCGAACCCTGAGGCACTGACTCGCACCGTGTACTGTCCAGGAGTCAGATCGGTGATAACAAAGGCACCGTCGCTGCCAGTGGTGGTTTCCCGGCTCGCGCCGGTTGCGGCGTTGATGATTACCACTTTTGCGCCAGCGACCACCGCGCCTTGCGGGTCCGTCACCGTGCCGTTCAGCGTGGAGGTGGGAAGTTGGGCGACTGCGGTCAGCGAAAGGACCAAACACGAGAGACAGCAAATGAGCGTGCGGTACATGGTTCCTCCTGATGGCGACAATCCAGCGTGCCTATGGAAACCCTGCTCGCCGCTGAATGCGGGTTAAATGGATGACTCTCAGGAGATCGAGTCCAGAGTGTCGCCCCCGTCACTCTGTGCGAGCAATCGGCGGCATCCTATTCCAATTAAGTAACGGACGCCACAAGATTCTCTTTGGGGAGGTAGACGCGCCAAAGCGTGAACTGGGCGGCGGACTGCCCGATATTTATTTAGAACCTAGTTAGATCTGATGGACAGAAGATTGAGGTAATGCTGTTTGTTTCCCGTCAGGAGAGTGTAGGGCTGTTTAGGGATCACAACGGGCCGGCAGGAGCAGCGATTGGCCTTCATAGATTAAGTTGACATCGTGGACGGCCGGATTTGCCCGAGCGATGCAGGACCAGTAGGAGGCGTGGCCGAACTGGGCCCGAGCGATCGACGTTAGCGTGTCACCCTTTTTCACAGTGAACTTCGTCGCTGTCCGTGCCGAACTGACCGTCGCCGGCAGGTAAATCTGCGAGCCCGCTACGATGCGGTTTGCGTCAACGATGCCCGGATTGACCGAGAGCAGTTCGTGCCAGCGAAGTCCCTTGCCTAAATTCTGTTGCGCGATTTTCCATAACGAATCCCCAGGCTTCACGATCACCGCGCTGAGTTTTACCGGGCTATTGGGAGCCGCAGGAATGACCGGTGCCACGGGCGCGACCGGAGCCGAAGCCGGTGGGTGCAACGGCGTTGCGCGGACGGCAAGCGGAGGCGAAGGCAAAACGCGTGGAGGGGCAGACATGAAAACCCTTGGGCGCTCGAAAGGAGAGCGCCTTACCGGCGGCCGGTAAGGAACGAACTTTGGCGGAGCAGGTTTCAAAACCGGCGGACGCAGCGGCTCCACTGGAGGCTTAGCCGAAGCAAGAGCAGGAGCTTCGGCTAATGGTAGATGGAACTCCGCGGACCGCTGAAGCTTTTGCGATTCCTTCTGTTTGCGGAAACGGCGGGCGACGTCGCCGAGCGGAGCGTCGGGAGCAAGTGACTGTGCGTCGACGGCATCCGACGGTTTTGCCGCGGAAGGAGGGACCGTCTGGTTTTTCTTCGCTTCCACCTGCGCGCGATCTTCCGGCGTGAGGATTTGAGCGCGCTTAAGATCCTGCTCGGTGTAGACGTGCTTGGATTTTTTCTGCTTGCTTTCCTTCTGAGCGCGTTCCTGGCGAGCCGCTTCGGCGACGTCCTGAGCGGAGCACTGAGCGGCGCCAAAAACGGCGGACGTGGCTATTAAAATCGCGGGGAAGTACAGGCTTCGCGTACGAGAGGAACGCCTCATCGGAAATGAGAGGGAGGCCAAGGCTGGGGTCTCGAGATCAGTTCGTTGCATGCTAAACCGACCACGGGGGGGACACCGCTTGAGGGAAAATATAGCAAAATCCCGGCCCCTTGGGAAGGTGAATTTTTGGCCAGACTCGCCACTCCGGGGCCTGCCAGAATACGAACTGCGTGTTCCGGGAATTCCGAATTTCGAGCTATAGCGGCACGCCAGTTCAGTGTTAGATTCATAAGCGGTCCGAAGGCAATGAGATTCCCAATCCTCTGTCTATTTGGCACTGCTCTCTTGTTGGTTCCACAGCAAATGATACAGACTCCCGCAATAACCCCCGGCCGTCTTACATTTTCATTTGAGGGCCGCGTAAACGAGGGCGAAGAGTACACTCGGGAGCTGGGCGGGGGATTGAGGATTCGACTTTTGCCGGGGCAGAAAAAGTGGGGATGGGTGCTCCAAGTCCAACCGGTGGACAGCACAGACGATTACGCCTATCCCGTTAATCCTCCTTATCGTTCCGGAAACTCTCAGTGGCTAGCTACGGGTTACGGCGAAACCGTGGAACAGCAGCTAAAGTGCGAGCACGAGATATTCTTCGTTTTGAATCAGACAGAATACGAACACGCAATGAAGCTGGTTGACGATGCACTCTATAGCACTGATCCCGAGGTGCCTCAGAAATTCTTGTCTACTCTTCCCACGCTAAGGTCGGCCGTCCTGAAAATTAAGCCTATGAAGTATGAGACTGCTGATGAAGGTCGCAGCGTTAATTGGATGGAATTTAGCGTTAACGTAACAGCACCAGCCAACTTCGCGGTTCCCTCCAGCTTCGACGCAAAGAAAATTCCCTGTCCCAAGAATGGTCCTTGACCTTCATGCTACCGGAATGTGGCCAACTCCTGTAATGCTGCGTTCGTGGTATAACTTCGCGACATGGCAGACAAATGGGGAAGGCGCCTGTTCAAAGCGGGCACGTTAGCGTTGCTGATCCTCGGATTGGTGCACTCACTCTCGCTGATTCGTCAGCGGGTTCCTGCAAATGATACCGAGAGGCAGTTGCTGGGCCTGATGTCCAGCTACAAATTTAATTTGATGGGGTCGGCGCGCAGCATGTCCGACCTGCTTCGTGGGTTTAGCGTGTCCTTCATGCTGGGGGCGTTGGGTTTTGCGCTATTCGATCTGCTCCTTTTCCGCGAACGGGCAGGACTGTTGAAGCGAGCGGCGCTGGCAAATATCATCTGGTTGGCCGCAATGACTGCCGTTTCTCTGTATTATTTTTTCATCGTGCCGACTTCATTCCTGGCCGTGACGCTACTCATCTTCGTGCTGGCTTGGTTGAGGCTGCCGTCCGAAGGGACGACCTAGGCAGGCCGGCAGCTTCCAACTCGCAGATTTCCATGGTGCAAGCACAACTCTTCGTTGACAAAGTTGAGAGCAGACTCTAAGATTAGAATTTGTCTCTACAGGGAAAGGTGTGACTGAGCGCAATGAGGACGTATGTAGCCAAGGGTGAAGAAGCCGAAGCGCTGAAAGTGGGCGCGAACTGGTTTGTGGTGGATGCGACCGGCGTGGTGCTGGGACGCCTGGCGACCAAGGTCGCGCGCATGCTGATGGGCAAAGACAAGCCGACTTTTACGCCGTACCTGGATTCGGGCGACCACGTGGTGGTGATCAATGCGGACAAGGTTCGCATGACCGGGAACAAGGTCGAGCAGAAAGTTTATTATTCGCACAGCGGGTATCCCGGAGGACTGAAAGAAGTGCCGGCAAAGAGATTGCGCGAATCGAAATCGGACTGGATGATCCGTGAAGCGGTTCTCGGCATGCTGCCGAAGAACAAGCTGCGCGCGCGGCGCGCGAAGAAGTTGCGCGTGTACCGGGATGCGGCGGGTCTGGCGCGGCACGCCGGGCAGAAACCGCAAGCAGTTTCGCTGTAAGCGAGATTTATTCTTTTTCCGCACGTAAGCTGTTCCTTCTAAGTGGTGCCTTAGCGGGGAATAAGCAGGCGTGAAGTTTGAGAGTGATCCGTAAAGCAGCTGTGGGGATATTTGCTGCTGCGCGGAGTGGTATCGAGATGATTGCCTGGCAGTCATCCATCGCGAGGAGGAACGTTGAGTTCTACGGGCACGCCCTTAGCGGGCACACAGACATGGTTTCTGGGAACCGGACGGCGCAAGGAGTCGGTGGCGCGCGTGTTCCTGCGACCGGGGGCCGGCAAGTTCACGATCAACGGCCGGACCGTCGAACAGTATTTTCCGAATCACGCGTGGAAGCATGACGCGGTCGAGCCGCTGAAGTTCACGAATATCGCGGACCAGGTGGACGTGGTGGTGACGGCGCACGGCGGCGGCGTGGGCGGACAAGCAGGCGCGGTGCGCATGGGATTGTCGCGGGCGATTTCGCGGTTCAATCCGGAGTTGCGGCCGTCGCTGCGCAAGAACGGATTTTTGACGCGCGACTCGCGTATGAAAGAACGCAAGAAGTACGGACAGAAGGGCGCGCGCAAGCGCTTCCAGTTCACGAAGCGTTAATTTTCTGGTCCCGATTCGGTCGGGACCGAACCGAGCTCCAGCGGGACGGCGCAAGTTGACCCGCTGAGATCACGGCCGGCAAGAAGCCGGCAAGAGGCTGTTCTGTAGCGACGACTTCGTAAGATGAGGCACCGCTACCGCAAACAGCTATCCTATTAGGAGGTAACTTGGCAGTAGAAATTACGATGAAAGAGTTGCTGGAGGCCGGAGTTCACTTCGGTCACCAGACGCGGCGCTGGAACCCGAAAATGAAGGAGTACATTTTCGGCGAACGCAACGGCATCCACATT
>Ga0210407_10003196_pt1 | contig 13452 bp, 9 predicted proteins | sample IncBWC27MmetaG_FD_150860 | JGI IMG/M metagenome (GOLD analysis project Ga0210407, IMG submission 150860) | Forest soil microbial communities from Barre Woods Harvard Forest LTER site, Petersham, Massachusetts, United States - Inc-BW-C-27-M | ecosystem: Environmental > Terrestrial > Soil >... | reverse complement strand
GCGTGAGCGATTAAGCCCAGCCAGAGCGGATTGCGATTGCTACTGCTTGCCGGTGAGTCGGCGGATTAGGTCCGCTTCGGCTTGGCGGTAGGGGGTTCCGTCTGGGCGAAGGACTTCGTGAAACCAGACGGGTGGCTGGCTGAGAATGTAGGGATGCTCCCAGGATTCCCAGGGCAAATTGGTTTGCGTTTTGCCGACGACAAATCCCCAGTTGATGGCGCCGACATGTTCCTGCTTGGCGATGGGCAGAATTGCGTCAAATGTGCTGCCCACGGAACGGGCCATGAATTCCGTGCAGATGACTGGCCGGTTGTGCTTCTTTAGCCAGGCCACCTGCTGCTTGAAATACTCCGGCCAACTGTAGTTGTGAAAGGTGACGATATCGGATTCGCGAAGCTGAATCTGCGCGATTTCACCCAAGTTGGCGCCGTCGGGCGAGGTGTCCACGCAACAGACACCGCTGGTAAGAGGCTGTGAAGGGTTGGCTTCGCGCGCCCAGGCGAACACCTGCGGCAAAAGGGCGGCCACGCGGGCGGTCTTGTCCTTCAGCTCCTGTTTTGAGTAGCTGCCAGCATTGTCGGCGCCGGGCTCGTTCCAGACGTCCCAGGCCAGGATGCGGTCGTCCTTCGCGAAGGCTCCCACCACACCTTGGACATACGCTTTTAGACGCGGGTATTGATTGGGGTCAGCGAGAGCCGCTGCGCCGGGACTTTGCACCCAGCCGGAATTATGCACGCCGGGAATCGGCGGGTGCTGTAGGCCAAGATGGGGCAAGGGGTCCCAGCAAGAGTCGAAGAGGACGAACATTGGACGAATGTGATGGCGCGAGGCGATGGCCAGGAAGCGGTCAATACGCTTTTGAAAGCCGGCGGCGTCCTGCTGCCAGAGCAGATCGTGGAGAAAGACGCGCATGGTGTTCATGCCGAGCGATTCGGCCCAAGACAATTCCTGGTCGATTTCCTGGGAATTGAAGGTGGCCTCCTGCCACATCTCCAACTGGTTGATGGCGGATTTGGGAGTGTAATTGCTGCCGACCAGCCAGGGCTGTTTGGTGTACCAGGCGTTGGCTTTTTGCTCGGGCCAGCGCTGTGATTGGGCTTCTGCAGCGCTCGCGCCGAAGCCGACGGCGATAAGCGCTGCAGTTACAAAAATGGTTTTGAGGTTTTTCATGTTGTGAACTCCGCGTCGGTTTATATGCTAGGGGCACCAGACAACCGACGCAATGGGCACATCGCGCGGCTCACCAAGCGAATCGAGGACGGAATTGAGCAGAAGTTTGTGTTTCTCCCAATGTGATTTTGCGCGAGAAAGCCATTCGCCGATCGACATCGGGGTGTGCCGAAGAAAGATTGGCCGAGGGCCCGGGAAGGCGGCCCTCGGCTTGGATACGAGGGGCGGCTAAGGAACGATCCGGGAGATGCGGGTACCCCAGTTTGCCAATTGTGTGCGGGTGTTGCCGCAGCGGAAGTTGGTGGTGAGCCAAGCGGCAAAAGTGCAGGTCTGGCCAGCATACTCGGAAGCGAGCCAGATGGAATTGCCATCGCTGGCGGCCGCACCGTAGTCGCCCCAGCGCGGACGAGAGCCAAACTGGCTGAAGGGATGATAACCGGTAAAGCCGTCATCGGGGCCGGCACCTTCAGCGGCTATGTGAATGTCGCCCACGCCAATCTTGTCATCGACACCAGCATAGCCAGCGCTGGGGAAATGGTCGTCACCCAAGACAGTGAAAGCCATCACGCCTCGCCCGCTCTGTGTCACGGCAAGAGCAGGATAGGTAAGATTGTTTCCCGCCACACCCGCATAGCCCTGCTGCATGGCTTTGCCGGAGTGCGGATTGATGGCGAAAAAGGCGATGCCTGCGCGGGGTGTGGGGTCACCATCGATGAGGAGGCCGGTGTCGAGAGCGGCCCAGAGCTTACCGTTGGCGAGGACCACCTGCTGCATGCGCGAATCGTTGCTGTCAACGACTTTTTCCGCGTTGAGGAAGGGTCCTGTTCCTCCAATCACTAAGCGCCAGCACCCGAACAGTGCCGGGGTAAGCTGGACTTGGAGCGCTGAATCCGTGAGGCACTGCGCCAGCGGCGCATCGCCGGCCTTTTGAGTAGAACGGCCGGGCACTGCGTAGGGAATGGTGTTGACGACGCGCGCGCTCAGACTTACGGCCGGGGGGCCATTGAGTGAGCTGGTGTTATTTAAGGTCCAGAGGCGCAGGCGGTTATCGACGCCGGTATCCTGAAAAACGGCTTCGGAACTGAGGAAGTACTCCGTCCCACCATGGCTGCCTTCAAACTGGTTTCCGCTGGAAACGGCGGGCCAGACGGTGAAACCGGGAGTGCCGTCCAGCTGAACTCCTAAGGCTGGATCGGAGGTGTCGAACTGAACGACGTTGACTGAGGATGCGCCAGCGACCAACTGAGCTTTGGAAAAGGCATAAATCTGCGCGCCGCGGAAGCCAGGGGAAACGAGGTTAAACTCGTTGGTGGTGATATAAAACCCGCTGGCGTCAGCGCCGATGTGCGGGTAATCGCCCAGGCAGGGGCCGTGGGCGGGATTGTTACCGAGGGTGCAATGGTGGTCCGGAGTTCCCTGGGTGCCGTCGTCCTGAACGGGAAGGCTGTAGACGTTCCAAGTGCCAGTTGGATCGGCGGTGACGCTCACAGCGATATCCAAATGATTGGCGCCGGAGAGACCTTGGGTATGGATATTGGCACGATCAAGCGTCAGCACTACATGAAACCAGCGCTGGGTCTGGGAATCGAAGGTGCAGCTGGGATCGGTGATGGAGGGGCCAAATTGGAGAGGATTCTTGGAGCGATTAATTGCAGGGGTGTAACCGTAAAAGCTGTTGAGGTCGGTGGGTGCTGATACTGGATTTCCGGAGGTGTCAAAGATCTGCAGAGTGTCATTGACGGTTTCCAGGACGAATCCATTGCCGACACAAAGCCCTTGATCGGGAGGTTCGATGGAGAACTGATTTCCACCACCGGCGACAAAGCGCTGCTGAAAATGATTTATACCGTCAATGGACAACGTCAATTCGGGGTTGGACTTGGCTTTTGCGGAGCCGTGGTGCGACATGGGACTGCCGGGCCCCTTGGAGATAGTGCGATTCAGTTTGACGGCAGGTCCGCCTCCATCATCACCACCAGAATCGGCATCACCGCCAACCTGAGTTGAATCGAATTCCGGACCTTGGCCGGCATTTGCGTTTGCCGCGGGAGCCGCCGGGAAAGGAGCATTTCGCACGATGGAAATTTGACGGACAGACTGAGAGTGGGCCGAAATGGCCACGAACAACAGCGCTATCAAGGCTATGCAAGGACCTACCAGAAACCGAGATCGCATGGTTTTTCTCCTGTAAATGAAATCGCGTGGTGAAGCGAAAAGCATCTGACCTAATCTTGACCGCTCAAGCAGACGAGGCGCGGCGCCCGCTATCACTTCCGTGAGGGGACAGTCGGAAGAGCCCGTTGATAATAGTGGCTGTATCAGGATTGTCAACAGAAGAGTGAAGTGCGATTCGGAAAGAGGCTGGGCTAACCACGGATGGAGTCTTGATTATAGGAATGCGTTTTGCTGGAAATCGTGGGTGGCTTGGGCGAGATCGGCGGGGCGGCCGAGGTCGCGCCAATAGTATTGGTCGGCGCGGAAAGCGAGGACTTTTTCGCCTTGGGCGGCTAGGCGGAGGTAGGAGGGGATGATGGAGAAGATGCCTTCTTCGGTGAGCATGGGAAGAAGGCGGGAAGAGATGATGTGGATACCGGAGAAGGCGAGGGCTTGCAGAGGTGATGGTTCAGGGGCTTCGGGAAGTGGTGAGTGGCGAGTGACGAGTGACGAGTGGCCTTCGATGCGGCGGCCGCGGAGATGGAGGTGGTCGTCGAAGAGGAGTGGACGGGAAGTTTCGCGGGATTGCACGGCGAGGGTTGCGAGGGCGTGATTCTCTTTATGGAATTGGAGCATGCGGCGGAGATCGACGTTGCTGACCACGTCGACGTTGTGGAGAAGGAAGGGCTCGTCAAGACGGTTGGAGTCTTCGAGGAAAAACCAGGCGGCTTTTTTCAGGCCGCCGCCGGTGTCCAGCAAAACCTCTTCGCGGGAGACTTCGATGCGCATGCCGAAGTTTTTATTGGATTTCAAATAGTCGATGACCAGATCGGCGAAGTGATGGACGTTGATGATGAATTCGGTGATGCCGAAAGCGCGGAGACGGGAGAGAGTGATTTCGAGGAGGGTGCGGCCGGAGAGTTCGACGAGGGCTTTGGGGCGATTGTCGGTGAGCGGGCGTAGGCGGGTGCCTAGGCCGGCGGCTAGGATCATGGCTTTCATTGGGGCGCCGTCCTCGAAGAGGTTGAAATCGAAGAGGGATTCCTGACCCAGACAGCCTTCATTGAAGGGCTTTCCGCTTGCCGAGTTTTTCGAGCTCGAGATGGCGCACAACAACTTCGAGGCCGTTCCTGGCGCGCAGACGCTTCGCCAATTGCTCGGCGAGGAAAACGGAGCGATGCTGGCCGCCGGTGCAGCCGAACGAGACCATCAAATTTTTGAAGCCGCGCTGCTGATAGTTGGCGATGCTGGAATCCACCAGTGAAAGGACGCCGGCAAGAAACTGGTGCACGGTCTCCTGCTGATTGAGATAGTCGATGACCGGGGTGTCCTTGCCGGTGAGCGTCTTGAAGCGTTCTTCGCGGCCGGGATTCGGGAGGCTGCGGCCATCGAACACGAAGCCGCCGCCGTTGCCGCTTTCGTCCTTCGGCAAGCCCTGGTGAAAAGAAAAACTGAAAATGCGCACGACGAGGTTGTCCGCGTCGGTGGCAAGGGCCTGCAATTTCTCCGAGGCCAGCATGCCCTTGAAAGCGTCCATCAACGCCGGGAGGGGGACGGGAAGCCTGACGTGGTGGAGCAGCCAACGGAGATTTTTCAGGGCATACGGCACGCTCTGGAGGAAATGAACTTTGCGCTCATAGAAACCGCGAAAACCGTAGGCGCCCAGCGCCTGCATGATGCGAATGTAGACGTAGGCGTAGTAGTGGCGCAGGAAGGCTTCGCGATCGAGCGGGATGAAACCGGCGAGGCGGTCGAGATAGTGATCGAGAAGCTGCTGGCGGAGGTCGGGCGGAAGATCGGCCTTGGCGTCGTATAAGAGCGAAGCAATGTCGTATTGCAGGGCGCCTTTGCGGCCGCCCTGATAGTCGACGAAAAAGGGATTCCCGTCGCGCAAGAGAATGTTGCGAGACTGGAAGTCGCGATAGAGAAAGTAATCGCGCGGGGCGCTGAGAAGGAATTCGGTGAGGCGGCTGAAATCGTCCTCGAGGGCTTGTTCATTGAAGGGAATGCCGGCGAGGCGGAGAAAATAATATTTGAAATAGTTCAAGTCCCAGGCGATGGATTGGCGCTCGAAGCTGGAGATGGGATAGCAAACGTCGTAATTCAGGTCGCGGCCGGCTTCCACCTGGAAACGCGGGAGCACGGCGACCACCTTGCGATAGGCTTCGACGACCTGAGGAGCAATGTTTTCGCCGGTGCGATTCTTGGAAAGGAATTCGAAGAGCGTGGTGTCGCCGAGGTCTTCTTCGAGATACGCCCCGTGGTTGAGGTCTTCGGCATAAATTTCCGGAACGGGAAGGCCGTGACGGCGAAAATGTTTGGAGAATTCGAGGAAAGCGGCGTTTTCTTCGCGGACGCCGTAGAGAATGCCGATGGCGTGGTCTTTTTTATTGGCCAGCCGGATGATTTTGCGGCCGGAGCCACCGAGTTCGCCCTGGAGCGGGACGACGCGCTCGGGGGGCGCGTGGAAATGCTGCTCGAAGAGCTTTTTGAGAACTTCCAGGGACATGGATTCCCGCCCAATTCGTTTTAGTGGATGGCTGACCTAACCGCTTTCCAGCATAGCTGATTTCAAGTGACGAAATTTACGTGACTGAGCAGCGGTGTGCCTAGAAGTATGTCGAGATAAGGCCGGAAACTCAACGGCATGAAGGACGAGAATCGCCGGGCAGGGGTGGAAATCAGGAAAAGGCCTCAGACCCCCGACAAAGTCGGGATAAATTCCGGCCTGAGCTACAGATATAATGCGAGGATGCCCTCCCGCCCGAAGGATCACCGACGCACTGAACAGCGAAACCCGGCTTCCAAGAATCTGGACCGCATGACGGCGATGGAGATTGTGCGGTTGATGAATCGCGAAGACCGCAAAGTGGCCATTGCAGTGGGGGGGGAAATTCCGGCGATTGCGCGGGCCGTGGATGCGATTGTGCGCGGGATTCGAAAGGGCGGACGACTGTTTTATGTGGGGGCGGGATCGAGCGGAAGGATGGGAGTGCTGGACGCGGCGGAGTGTCCGCCGACGTTTGGGACGTCGCCGAAAATGGTTCAGGCGCTGATTGCGGGAGGGCGGCGCGCGATTACGCATGCGGTGGAAGGAGCGGAAGATTCGATAGGAAACGGGGAGCGGGATTTGCGCGCGAAGAGGCTGACGCGGAACGACGTGGTGGTGGGAATCGCAGCGAGCGGAACGACACCATACGTGCTGGGGGCGCTGAAGTATGCGCGGTCACGCGGGGCAACGACGGTGGCGGTGACTTCCAACTTGCGGATGCCGGTGGGGCGGCTGGCGAAAATCGTGATTGCGCCGGAGGTGGGGCCGGAAGTGCTGACGGGGTCGACGCGGCTGAAGGCGGGGACTTCGCAAAAGATGGTGCTGAACATGCTGAGTACGACAGTGATGGCGCGGCTGGGGCATGTATATGAGAACTTGATGATCGATGTTGTGATTACGAATGAGAAGGTGGCGGAGCGGGCGCTGCGGATTCTGGCGGAGGCGAGCGGGAAGAGAGTGTCTGCGGCGGAACACGCTTTGCGGGCGGCGGGACACAATATGCGAGTGGCACTGGTGATGCTGAAGAGAGGAGTGGGGGCTCGCGAGGCGAGGAAATTCATTGTGGGAGCAGGAGGAGATTTGAGGAAGGCGCTCGGGGAATAGGAGAAGAATTCAACACAGAGAGCGCGGAGAACACAGAGGACGGGGAGAAGAATCGGAAAGGCCGGGCTAAAGCCCGGCGCCTACAAAGGCGGCTCAGAGAGAGGGAATGGACAAATTTCTGATTAGGGGCGGGAAGGCGCTGCGAGGGACGGTGGCGATCAGCGGGGCGAAGAATTCGGCGCTTCCGGTGATGGCGGCGGCTTTGCTGACGGCCGAAAAGGTGACGCTGCACAATATCCCGAAAGTGCGTGACTTGATCACCATGAGCAAGCTGTTGGCGTTCATGGACGCGAAGGTAACGGTGACAGGGTTTCCCAGCAGCGATTATGAGATCGAGACGCCGAAATTGAATCACGCGGAAGCGCCGTATGAATTGGTGAAAACGATGCGGGCTTCGGTTTTGACGCTGGGGCCGTTGATGGCGCGGGTGGGAGTGGCGCGTGTTTCGTTGCCGGGAGGCTGCGCGATTGGGGCGCGGCCGGTGGATTTGCATTTGAAGGCGCTGGAGCAGATGGGCGCGGAGATTGGGACTTCGCACGGGTACATTGAGGCGCGCGCGCCGAAAGGGCGTTTGAAGGGCGCGCACATCGTGTTTGAGAAAATCACGGTGACAGGGACGGAAAATATTTTGATGGCGGCGGTGCTGGCTGACGGAGAGACCGTGCTGGAGAATGCGGCGCGCGAGCCGGAAGTGACGGATTTAATTGTGCTGCTGCGAAAAATGGGGGCGGAGATTTGCGGCGACGGGACTTCGACGCTGCGGACTCGCGGCGTGAAAGAACTTCACGGTGCGGAGCATAGCGTGATTCCGGATCGGATCGAGGCGGGAACGTTTCTGGTGGCGGGAGCAATTACCGGCGGGGATTTGACGATTATGCATTGCGAGCCGGAACATTTGGGTGCGGTGATTGCGAAATTGGAGCAGGCGGGCGTGCCGATTGAGATTGTGGACAAGGCGACGGTTCGCGTGCGGGGCGCGAAGAAACTGATGGGCGCGGACGTAACGACGGAAGAGTATCCGGGATTCGCGACGGACATGCAGGCGCAGTTCATGGCGCTGGCGACGCAGGCGGAAGGCACGTCGGTGATTGCCGAAAGGATCTTTGAGAACCGATTCCTGCACGCGAGCGAAATGATGCGCATGGGCGCGAACATTTCGATCGAAGGGCATACGGCAACGGTGCGTGGCCCAGCGGAACTGTCCGGAACCGTGGTGCAGGCTTCGGATTTGCGGGCGAGCGCCGGATTGGTGTTGGCAGGGCTGGTGGCCAACGGCGAGACGATGATTGAACGCGTGTATCACATTGACCGCGGGTATGAGGGGATTGTGGAGAAGCTGCGCGGGGTGGGGGCGGATATTGAGCGCGCGCACGGGTCGGGATCTTGAGGGTTTCCTCAAAGTGTTTTTCTTCGGCACTTAACGGCTGACCCCGGTGGACATATACTTGGGTCATGATGCGGAAAAATCTTATAGGTTTGGCGCTTTTAGCGATCGCAACAACTGCTGCCGACAGGCAACTCCAGGTCAAAATTCCTGCACCCCGGTACTCCGTTCACGAGCAAATTCGCGCGAAGGTTGAAAACAACACCAAAGATTCTGTTACCTATTGCATTGAATATGGTCAAACCTCGATGAATGATGGCGAAGTTGAGGCCACTCCTTCACCCTTCCTAGTGGAGCGGAGAGATGGGTCTAAGTGGAATACGCTCCTCATTGGCCCCGATGTAGGAAGCTATCGACACGCAGAGGTTCTAGACGCAGGTGAGTCTCATGAGTTCCCATTCCGACTGAACGATGCTGGGACGATGAGACTTGCATTGTGGTACTGGCGAGGCTCAATGCCGGACTTGGACTGCGGAGCCCCACCAAAGCATGCTGAGAAAGTCCGATCTCGGCCATTCGCGGTCGAGTAGCTCTCATGGACCTATCGCTCTCCAAAGAAAAGCGCACAGGCAGATTGCACCAAAGTCTGATACAATCCTCGCCACGATTTTGAGCGGAGTGAGCGTGGGCGGACTGGGACGCCGCCTACTGAGGAGAACGACCATGGCGACCCCGCAAATGAAAATTTACGCAAAAAACGCAGAATTGCTGAGGAAGCTGGATGCGGCGATTGCGGAGAAGAGTTTGCTGAAGCATCCGTTTTATCAGGATTGGCAGGCGGGAAAGCTGAGCCGGGAGGCGCTGCAGCTTTATGCGGCGCAGTATTACCGGCACGTGGAGGCGTTTCCGAAGCACTTGCGGGTGCTGGCGGCGCGGACGGAAGGTCCTCTGCAAGGATTGATCCGAGAGAACCTGGCGGAAGAAGAGGATCCAACAGGGTCGCATCCGAAGCTGTGGCGGGATTTTGCGGCGGCGGTGGGCGTGGGCGAGGATGACATTACCTGCTGCCCTGCTCTGCCCGGGACGCAGGCGGTGGTGCACAAGTTCCGCGAGATTTGCGGGGACCGGACGGTGGCGGAGGCAGTGGCGGCGCTCTACGCTTACGAATCGCAGGTGCCGGAAATTGCGACTACCAAGATCGATGGGTTGAAGAAGTTTTATGGCGTGACGCAGCCGGAGGGGCTGGCGTACTTCGAGGTGCATGAAGAAGCGGACAAGGCGCACCGGGCGGCCTGGCGCGGGTGGCTGGAAGAACACGCCGAAGGGAATGAAGAAGACATTTTGGCGACCACGAATGAAGCGCTGGATGCTCTTTGGGGGGCGCTGGATGCGGTGCATTGCGCACACGCTTGAATGAGGTTAAGGAAGTGCAGGACGTAAAGGAAGTAAAGGATAGGAAAAAGCTGTTGGGCTTCGGCTCCGCCACTACTGACGGAATAAGAAAGCCTCCGATTGGATCGGGGGCTTTTTGTTTTGTGAGTAGCAAAAAAAGAGGGGCGTCCGCCGCGACGGACGCCCTTAGGAAACGCTTGGAACGGTTATTCGTGGGAGCCGGAATCGCCACCGCTGCCTTCGCCGCTTGAGGAGGTCGGACTGCCCCCTCCGCCGGCGGCAGCTTTCTGCTGCTTTTCGCGGGCTTCGCGGATTAGAGCTTTGCGCGAGAGGCGGACCTTATTGCCCTCGATAGAGAGAACTTTGACGAGGACCTGGTCGCCGAGCTTCAGCTCGTCGCGAACGTCGCGGATGCGATGCTCGGAGATTTCGCTGATGTGCAGGAGGCCGTCGGTACCGGGAAAGAGTTCGACGAAAGCACCGAACTCCGCGAGGCGCACAACTTTGCCAAGATAGGTCTTACCGATTTCGGCGCTGGCGGTCACATCGCGAACCATCTGCAGGGCCGCATCGCCGCCGGCTCCGCTGGTGGAGAAGATGTGCACGGTGCCGTCCTCAAGGACGTCGATCTTCACGCCGGTGGCTTCGATGATGGAGCGAATCTTCTTGCCGCCAGGGCCGATGAGGTCGCGGATTTTGTCTTGCGGGATTCTCAACTTGAAGAGGCGCGGAGCGTAAGCGGAAATCGCGGTGCGCGACTCGCCGAGCGTCTTCTCCATGGTGTCGAGAATCTGGAGGCGGGCTTTCTTCGCCTGCGCGAGAGCTTCGCGCATCATGCCGATGCTGATTCCAAGAACCTTGATGTCCATCTGCAGCGCGGTGATACCGACGCGAGTGCCGGCGACTTTGAAGTCCATGTCGCCGTAGTGGTCTTCGGCTCCGGCGATGTCCGTGAGGATGGAGTATTTCTTGTCGTCACCGACGACGAGGCCCATGGCGATTCCCGCGCAGGGAGCTTTCATGGGCACACCGGCGTCCATGAGGGCGAGCGATCCGCCGCAAACGGTGGCCATGGAAGAGGAACCATTGGATTCCAAAATGTCGGAAACGAGGCGCATGGCGTAGGGAAAATCCGCCTCGGGGGGAAGCAAGTTCACGAGCGCGCGCTGCGCAAGGGCGCCGTGGCCGATTTCGCGGCGGCCCGGGCCACGCAGGAATTTCACTTCACCGACGCTGAACGGCGGGAAGTTGTAGTGCAGCATGAAGCGGTTGAACTGGTCCTGCTCGAAGAGCAGGTCGAGGCGCTGCATGTCTTCCTTGGTGCCCAGAGTCAAAGTGGCGAGCGCCTGCGTCTCGCCGCGGGTAAAGAGCGCGGAGCCGTGGACGCGGGGGAGCAAGCCGACTTCGCAGGTGATCAAACGAATCTGGTCGAAGGCGCGGCCGTCTGGGCGGCGGCGAGCGTTGAGCACATCGTCGCGGAAAATATTCTCACGGAGGCGTTCAAAGGCACGCTTGGTCAGAGTGCGCTTCTCGTCCATCTCTTTCTTGGGCTCTTCCGGAATGAGCTTGATGATCTCATCCTTGAGGGCATCGACGAGATGGTAGCTTTCCTTCTTGGGATGCTTTTCGGTATTCACGGCGTCATGGAGCCGGTCGCCGTATTTTTTCTGGAGGTCCTTGTAGATGGCTTCATCGAAGGGAAGCGGCGGAACGACAACTTTCTTGGGCTTGAGCTGCGCGTGGAGTTCCTTGATGGCGCCTACGATTTTCTTGATTTGCGCATGGCCGAACTCCAGGGCGTCCGCGACGGCTTCCTCGGAAACCTCGAGCGCGCCGGATTCCACCATGACGATGGCTTCTTCCGTGCCGGCAATGATGATGTTCATCAAACTTTTCTTCTGATCGGCAACGGTGGGATTGATCACCAACTGGCCATCAACCAGGCCAACGCGGACGCAGGCGATGGGCTTCTCGAACGGAAGGTCCGAGCAGTAAGCGGCAGCCGAGGCGCTGGTTACGGCAATGACATCGGGGTCATTCTCGCTGTCCGCGGAGAGCACCATGGAGACAACTTGCGTTTCATTGCGCCAGGATTCGGGAAAGAGAGGGCGCATGGGACGGTCAATCAAGCGGGACGTGAGGACTTCTTTCTCCGAGGGGCGGCCTTCGCGCTTGAAGAATCCACCGGGGATTTTTCCGGCGGAGTAAGTGTTCTCGCGGTAGTCCACAGTAAGAGGCAGGAAGTCGCGGTCGTTCATCGCCGAGGCCATGCAGGCGGTGGTCAGCACGACAGTGTCGCCATAGCGCGCGACAATGGCGCCGTTGGCTTGTTTCGCGATTTTTCCAGTTTCGAGAGTGAGAGTGCGCCCGCCGACATCGACTGTGACGATATGTGGTGCGGGTGTGTGCGTATTTTCAGACATGAATCATTTCCTTTGGCCCCGACCGGGTCGGGGCATTTGCAGACGCGTTCGTCGAGGCGAACGGGCCTTGAGTTTACGTTGGCCGCAGCGCGGCCATCCATGAGGAAGAGCAAGAGTCGAGAATTGCTGTGAGGCGACCGAAACGCGACGGACTACACCACGAGAAAATCCGGCACTATGGCAGCCGGATGCCTGACGACAGACTCCGTGTGGAATGTGTCACTTCGTGAGAACGCAGTGGATACCGTCCTGATTCCACCAAAAGGATAGGACGATTACTTGCGCAGGCTAAGACGTTCAACAATCTCGCGGTACCGATCCGGGTCGCGACGGTTGAGATAGTCCAGCAAACGGCGGCGCTTATTGACCATCATGATCAATCCGCGGCGCGAAGCATGGTCTTTCACGTGGGACTTGAGATGCGACGTCAGATAGTTGATCCTCTCGCTGAGAAGCGCGATTTGCACTTCGGGCGAGCCCGTGTCCTTAACGTGAGTCCGGAATTGTTCGATCAACGCTGCTTTCGGTGCGCTCAAGTGCCCTTCTCCGTCGTCCCCTGAATTTTTTCCTCTTCTCTTCGACCCATTCAGGCTAACACAAACTCGACAAACGTGTAAAGGAATGTCGGGAACCAAACCAGGATGTGCTTTGGAGGATGGTTTGCGCTCCAGGGAGAGGAATCCATCGAGGTTTTGCCCTTTTGCGAGCCCCTTTTTCGTGGTTTCGCGAGATGGGAAATAAAGGGAGAAGGAAACGAGTCTACGGTTCAGCCGTCTGTAAGGGTTGAGTGATTTCGATGTTGCGCCGCGCCGGCAAATCCGGTTCAATGCTGGAGCATAACTTGAGGGGGGATAACCATGAGAAAACAGTATGCATTTTTGGCAGTGGGATGTTTGACGCTGGGGCTGATGGCGATGCTGGGCTCGGCGCAGATGGACAAGGCTTCCAAGCCCAGTCCGCCGGCGAAGGCGAGTTGCACTCTAGCCGATGGGAAGACAATCGCCGTGGATTATTCCAGCCCGCGCGCCAAGGGGCGCAAGATTTTTGGCGGGCTGGTGCCTTACGGCGAAGTGTGGCGCGCCGGAGCCAATGAAGCGACCACTTTCGTCACGACGACTGACTTGATGATCGGCAGCGCGCACGTGCCTGCCGGCAACTACACCATTTTCGCGATTCCTAACAAGGACAAGTGGACGCTGGTGATCAGCAAGAAAACCGGTGAATGGGGTATCCCTTACCCGGGGCCGTCAGAAGATCTGGCGCGAATCGACATGAAAGCTTCGACGCTGCCGTCGGCGGTCGAGAATTTCACGATTGCTTTTGACAAGGCGGCC
>Ga0210407_10003194_pt1 | contig 13454 bp, 8 predicted proteins | sample IncBWC27MmetaG_FD_150860 | JGI IMG/M metagenome (GOLD analysis project Ga0210407, IMG submission 150860) | Forest soil microbial communities from Barre Woods Harvard Forest LTER site, Petersham, Massachusetts, United States - Inc-BW-C-27-M | ecosystem: Environmental > Terrestrial > Soil >... | reverse complement strand
GCTCGGCAGGAGCCAGCTTAGCGACGGAATCGTAAAAACCGGGGACGGTCACGCGAAAATTCTTGTCGTGAAGTTTGGCGAATAGCTCCGTCAGGATGGTGAGAGGATTGGGCACTGCGCCCCCGTAAACGCCGGAGTGGAGATCGCGCTCGGGCCCGGTAAGTTCGATTTGATAGTAATTGAGCCCACGCAAACCGTAGGTTATCGAAGGGGCGCCCGGCGACAGCATGGAGGTATCGGAAACAACGAGTGCGTCAGCGTTCAGTTTTTCCTTATTTTTCTGGACGAAGTCCCACAGGCTAACGCTGCCGACTTCTTCTTCGCCTTCGATCAGAATTTTTATGTTGATGGGGAATTTTCCGTCCACTTTTTGGAGCGATTCGAGCGCTTTCAAGTGAATGTGCACCTGACCTTTGTCGTCGGCGGTACCGCGGCCGTAGAGCTTGGCGTCGCGGACGGCCGGCTCGAATGCGGGCGAAGTCCAAAGCTCGAGAGGTTCGGCGGGTTGAACGTCGTAATGACCGTAGAAAAGAACGGTTGGCTTGCCGGGTGCTTCAAGCGATTCCGCATAGACCAGGGGATGGAAATTCGTGGGGATGATTTCAACCGATTTAAAACCAGCGGTTCGCAGATGTTCGGCGACCCAGCGCGCGGCCCGTTCGATATCGGGCTTGTGTTCACTCTTGGTGCTGACGCTGGGGATGCGCAGGAATTCGCAAAGCTCCGCCAGATTCTGATCGCGGCGGCCATCAATAAAATCGACAAGATTCATAAGAGGCCCTTAGCGGGACATGAGTCCTTTCCAAAATTATGAATAAAAACCTTGCAGCGAACATTTAAGGCGGCGGCATGATTGCGGAAAATCACGATAGATTTCCTGGCCGCTTGTTTCTATTCTATGACCTCGCAGGCCGGGCCACAAGCGAACGGTTGCAAGGCGGAGTCAGTTGGCTAAATTGCGAGGCTGAGAAATTGGCTCGTTTCGCGGATGAGGGCAGGGTGCAATACCGATCCTGGACGTTGGTGCGGGCCCCGAAACTATTGCCGGGTTACAGGGTTTGAGTGGGTAGGCGCCTGGGATGAACGAAAGGCGCCCTGCAAGTACAAAGATTTGTTCGATTTAAGAGAGTTGTTGAGGATCTCAGAAGGGGTCCAAATATGAGATATCTAAGATTCTTGGCTTTGGCGGGAATTTTCCTCTTTTCAGCATCGCATGCGAACGCGCAAAGAGTGGCGTTCGGCGTGGGCTTTGGTGGCCCCGGATACGTCTATGGCCCAGGTCCTGTATGCGCCTACGGCTACTATGGATACTACCCTTATGCATGCGCGCCGTACGGATTCTACGGCCCGGATTGGTTCGTGGGAGGAGTTTTCATCGGCGCGGGCCCGTGGTACCACGGATTCTATGGACGCCGAGGGTTTGGCTTTGATCGCCGGGGATTCGGCGGCCGTGGTTTTGGATTCGACGGTCGCGGAGGTAGGTTCGGTGAACGCGGTGGGCGCGGCTTCGCTGGCCGGGACGGTTTTGGACGGGGATTCTCCGGCGGGGGCTCCGGCCGAGGATTTGCTAGCGGCGGTTTTGGACGTGGATCCGGCGGTGGTTTCCGAGGAGGATCCATGGGCGGAGGATTCCACGGTGGAGGTGGATTCCACGGCGGCGGTGGACATCGGTAATTGCCGGAAACCACTCAACAGAAATAGCAACGGCTGGCAGCGTGTGCTGCCAGCCGTTTTTCTTTGGGGCGATGAGCGAACTTAGGCACAGACTCCTTCAGCCTTTGGCGGCTGGAAAACTCGTAGGACATTTATTTGCCGAGAGCGGTGGCAACAAGTTCGACGGTTTCCGTCCCAGAGAAATTCTCTACGCTTCTGATTTCCCCATGGACAAATCCCAACGTAGCTCGACACAGTTCTAAACGGTTATCGCAGGGAGGTCGCGGGAAGTCAGGCGACGGATGGAGAGGTCGTTGTGTCTACGCGACAATGTTTGCGAGTGGATCGAAACGCAAAACATCTTGACAAAGAGCGGGGGGCTACACTATAAGCCTTCGATAGTATAACCGGTTAGACCGCGTTGGCTTTGGCGCCCGGGGGCCCAAGAACTGACGCGGCGCGGGGCAGGCAAGCGCATTGCCTCGGAATGGGGACTGAGTCAATCGTTCTACAAGGGGGAGAGAGTATGCAGATCAAGAGATTTGCAAGGTACCGGGGTGTTTTGGCATTAGCGGTTGTTCTACTCCTGTGCGGCAGGTTGCTTGCCGGGGTGACGGCCAGCATATCGGGCACCGTTAAAGACGCGACAGGAGCTTTCGTGGTGGGCGCGAAGGTCACGGCGACCAACACCGAGACGGGGATCGTGTCGACGCAGCCTACGAACGGCGATGGCTACTACTCTTTCCAGTCTCTGGCATTGGGACGCTATGACATTGAAGTGCAGCAGACGGGATTCAAGCTCTACCGGCGAACGGGAGTGGTGCTCGATGTCAATGCAGCGCTGGTTATAGACGTTACCCTTCAGGTGGGGCAACTCAGCGAGAAAGTGGAAGTAACGAGCGAAGCGCTGCACGTCGAAACTGCCAATACGCAGATGGGCGAAGTAATCGAGGGCAGCCGGATAACGGCCGTGCCGCTCGTGTCACGAAGCTATACCGATTTGCTGGCGCTGCAGCCCGGGGTGGCTTCGCAGACTTCGGGGCTGAACGGAGCGGGAGCAAACCCCTCTCTCGGTGGTTCGTTCCTCGCGGCCACATGGGTGCTACCCCAAGTCTCGGGGGACTTGAGTGCGGGCGCGCTTTCCGTCAACGGGCAGCGCGAAGCGGCGAACGGCTACATCCTGAACGGTGTGACGGTGCAGGAGACGGGTTTCTCGGGCGCCGGAGCGGTGCCAAATCTCGATTCGATCGCCGAGTTCCGTATTTTGACGAACAACTTCGACGCGGAATACGGGAATTACAGCGGCGGCCAGATCAACGTGATTACCAAGTCCGGCACGAACGAGTATCACGGAAACGTTTTCGAGTTTCTCCGCAACACCCACCTGGATGCCGCCAATTTCTTTGAGTCAGGTCATCGCGGCTCCTATCACCAAAACCAGTTCGGCGGTACCTTTGGGGGCCCGATCAAGGAAGACAAGCTCTTTTTCTTTGCGGACTATCAAGGAAATCGCTGGATACAGGCCCTCCCGCAAATAATCAACGGGGCCCCCAGCGCCGCTCTGCTCCAGGGAGACTTGACGTCCGTCATCCCGAGCCTTCTTGGCAAAACAGTTGTAAGCGGTCCCGTGTCAGGTCCGGGGTCAAATCCAAACAACTGGGCGAATCAACTATCTGCTGAATTAGGCCAGCCCATAACGCCCGGCGAGCCTTACTTCACGGTGGGTTGCGCAACGACTGCACAATGCGTCTTCCCCAACGCCCATCTGGACCCAAGCCACTTCAATCCAATCTCCAAAAATATTCTGCCGTTTATTCTGCCGGCAAATAATGCCAGTCAAACCGCCTTTTCGACAAATTCAGGGAAGATCAATCTGACTGACAACAAGTTCAGCGGGCGAGTGGACGCCAACTCAAGATTTGGTTTGCTCTCGGGTTACTACTATTTTGACAAATTCACTCGAATCGATCCCTATTGGGCATCTGCCCGTCCTACATATCCGGGATTTGGCATTGCGTCCAAGGGGTGGACTCACAATGTCAGTCTTGGGGATACCAAAACTTTTGGCTCGGCCATGGTTAACGAGTTCCGTCTAGGGTTCTTCCGTTTGGATACGCCGTTTAACCAGCCGCTCGGCGGAACGCAAAAGAAGCTGGCCAACCTCGGATTTCCTACTGCTCCAGGCACTCCTCCCGGTATTTTTGTTGGCGCACCAAGCGTGGAAGGCGTCCCCGAAATGGACTTCAATAACTTCTCGATTGGAGTGCCCAGCAAACCCATCCGCATCACGAACAACAGCTACCAGGTTCTGGACAACTTCAGCAAAGTCATCGGCACGCACACCCTGAAATTCGGAGGCCAATACCACTACAATCAACTCGAAGAGAATGTCTTCAACGCCTCAAATGGCCTGTTTTTCTTCGGCACGGCAGTGAACGGTGGGACCAGCGAAACAGGCAGCGACATCGTTGATTTTCTCATCGGCGCGCCAAGCGCCTTTATCCAAGGTGCGGCCTTTCCTTCCCGCGGCCGGAGTTTTTATCTCGGACTGTTTGCGCAAGACAGTTGGCGGATAAAATCGAATCTCACATTTAACTACGGACTCCGCTACGACGTGAACTCTTTCTGGCGCGAACTTCACAACCAGATTGAGACCATCATACCCGGCGAGCAATCCGTCGTATTTCCAGGCTCCCCGAAGGGATGGGTTTTCCCCGGTGATCCTGGCGTTCCCAGTTCTTTGGCCCCCACCCGTTGGAACAACTTTGGTCCGCGCCTGGGACTCGCCTATTCGTTCGGCGACCACCAGGGCACTCTGGGTAAAGTTCTCGGGAAACCGGGCTCCACGAGCATCCGGGTTGGCTATGGCATTTTCTTTACGGCCCTCGAGGGCGCCACGAATTTTGTTGAAATCGGAGACGCTCCGTTCGGAGATTTTACGGGCCAGGGTTCTCCTGACTATGCTACCCCTTTCACGAACCGGGCTGCTGGCTCATCCATTCCGAACTTCTTTCCGGTACCGATCCCGCCAAGCTTTTCGGCCAACCACCCTGCCAGCGGACCGCCGTATGACACTCTGGCTCACTTCTTCACGGCCTTCGGGCAGATCGGCAGTTCGCCGGCGTTCTTCAACAAAAACAAAGCGCCCTACGCGGAGAACTACGAGCTGTCGATCCAGCGCCAGATTACTTCGTCAGATTTGGTTACCCTAAGTTACGTCGGGACACAGGCACACCACCTGTTGTCAGCCATATCGGCGAATCCTGGAAACCCCGCTTTGTGCATGCAACTTGCGGCAGCGGGGTGCGGCCCAGGCGGAGAGAACAATATCTATGTCCTTCCCAATAATTCGTTTGTGCTGAGTACGCGGGCGGTACTTCCCGGAGTTGTTTTACCTGCAGGCACCAGCATTCCTGGAGCATCCGCGTGCGGCGTGGGATCGAATAGCACGACGAACTGTATCCTGCCAAATGGTCTCACGGGAATTGTTCCCTTCGGAAACGACTCCTATTTCAGCACCATCGGCAATTCCAACTACAATTCCGCGCAAATCAACTGGACGCATAAGAGCGGGCGGTTAAATACTCTTCTGGGTTACACGTTCAGCAAGGCTATTGACCTGGCTTCCGGCTTCGGCGAGCAGGTTAACCCCGTCAATCCGAAATTGAGCCGCGGACTTTCTGGGTTCGATTCCACTCACAATTTTGTGTTCAGCTATAACTACTCCTTGCCATTTGACATGTTGGGAGGGCCAAAGCGCCTGACGAACGGCTGGGCGATCAGTGGGATCACGCGGTTCGCCACGGGCCTTCCCGTCACGCTGGTGGAGACCGATGACCAGTCTTTGCTGGGCACCAACTTTGGCGGGCCGATTCCTCTGAACGTGGATACCCCCAACCTAGTCGCTCCGGTCCATACCCTGGATCCGCGGAAATCCGCGTGCCCGGGAGTGGCGTGTCTATTTTTTGATCCCAGTTCCTTCCAGAGTTCTGCGCTTGGCCAGGAAGGCAATGCCAACCGGCGGTTCTTTCATGGCCCCGGAGTAAACAATTGGAACTTCGCGATCCTCAAAAACACTCAGCTTAACGAGCGGTTCACACTGCAGTTCCGGGGAGAGCTGTTCAATATCTTCAATCACGCGCAGTTCTTGTCACCCAGCGGAGTCATGTCAAGCTCTTTCGGCTCGGTCAGTGCGGCTGCCCCGCCGCGCATCGTCCAGCTTTCGCTGAAGCTGAATTTCTAGAGGGGCCGGGACAGAGCGCGCAATCGACATTTCGAAGGGGGACGAAAAGTCCCCCGGGAGTTTTTTCCGCAGCGGCGCCGGGTGCACCCGCCGGAGCGCAGGAATCACGAAGAGCAATCCACCATGCCAGCCCAAGGCGTACTTGCGGCAACACTTGTCAAACCCGGGCAGTACGAGTTACGGGAATATCCGCTTCCGGAGCCAGCTCCTGGATGCGTCCTCGTTAAAATGGAAATGTCCGGAATCTGCGGAACGGACAAGCACACTTTTCAGGGCTACACGACACAATACGGCGGCCGGGAGCTGGAATTTCCTATCATTCAGGGGCACGAAAATGTCGGCACGGTCGCGGCGATCGGCGGGAACGGGCGATACACGGACTTCGAAGGAATTCCGCTGCGCGCGGGAGACCGCGTGGTCGTGGGAGCCAATGTTTCGTGCGGACAGTGCTACTACTGCCGGCACGATTTCCCGTACTACTGCTGCGAAAACACGACGGATTACGGCAATAACCTGAGCGCAAAGAATTCCCCGCATCTTTTTGGAGGCTGGTCGCAATACATCTATATCCTTCCGGGAAGTTTCCTGGTGAAAGTGCCGGACGATTTGCCCTCGGAAGTCGCGGTACTGACGGAAATATTTGCCGTTTCCGCGGGGCTGGATCGCGCGAAACAGATGTCCGCGTTCCCGAATGAATCTTTTCGTTTTGACGACACCGTGGTGGTCCTCGGGGTTGGCCCGCTCGGCATGTGTTTCCTGATGAAAGCGCGCATGCTTGGCGCGGGAACGATCATCGCCGCCGATCTGTCGGACTTCCGGCTGAACTTTGCCAAGCGGCTGGGCGCCGACCAGGTCATCAACGCGGGGAAGACGTCAAGGGCGGAACGCTTGCAGATGGTGAAGGACCTGACGCATGGCCGCGGGGCGGACATGGTCATCGAGTGCGCCGGAGTGCCGCAAGCGGTTCCCGAAGGGCTGGAGATGCTGCGCGTAAGCGGGTTGCTTGTAGAGGCGGGGAATTTTTCGGATTTGGGAGAAATCATGCTGAGTCCGCACCGCCATCTGTGCGCGAAAAACGCACGCATCCTTGGCGTGGGCGGAGAAGAGCCGGCGGCGTATGGGCCGAGCATGCGGCAGATGGCGCGCTACATGAAACACTACCCTTTGCGGGAATTTGTTACGCACCGTTTTGGCTTGCGGGACGTAGGCGCGGCGATGCAAAAATCGATGGAAGCGGAATCCATGAAAGTAGTTTTGGAGCCGTGGCACTGAAGAGTCAAACTTTTTTGGGAAATACATTTTGCCGGGAAAGAGGAAAAGGATGAGCGGAACGAAAGAGCGGTTTCAATTTGCTTCGGCGCCCGATAGCTGGGGAGTGCTTGATTATCCGGGACCTTCCTGGGAGCAATCCTACGAGAAGATGCTGGATGAAATGGCGGGAGCCGGGTACACGGGAGCGGAGCTAGGGCCTTACGGATTTTTCCCCACCGACGCGAAAATCCTTCAGCCGCAACTTGAAAAACGGAAACTGAAGCTGCTGGCCTCATTTGTACCCGTTAAGATGACCGACCCTGCCGCCGGCAAATCTGTAATGGAGCGAATCCGCAAGGTGGGCAACCTGCTGGCCGCCCTGAAGGCGCCTTTTCTTGTGATGGCGGATGATCAATCGGCGGAGCGCAACGCTTTTTCCGGCCGGGCCTATGACAAAGAATGTCCCACGTTGAGCGCGGAACAATGGAAGCACGTCGGCAAGATTGTCGCCGATGCGGAAAAAGTGGCGAATGAGTTCGGGCTGGACCTCGTTTTTCATCCCCACGTGGCCACCTATGTGGAGACGCCCGAAGAGTGCGAACGCTTCTATGACGCCACTTCGCACACCAACGTGGGCCTGTGCCTCGATACCGGGCACTGCGTCTATGGCTACGGCGACTCCGTGAAGGAAGCGGAAAAATACAAGAGCAAGCTGCGGTTCGTGCACATCAAGGATTGCAATGTGAAAGTGCTCGAGGAAGCCCGCCGCAACAAATGGACGTTTGAAGAAGCCATCGAACACAAGGTTTTCACGATTATCGGGAAAGGCGATATCGATTTTCCCGCGTTCTTCCGGACGCTCGTGAAGAACAACTATTCCGGCTGGATGGTGGTGGAGCAGGACGTGAAGTTCGGCGCGACACCGATTCCGCCCGCGGAAAGCATTGCCGCAAGTTTGAAATATTTGCGCGGCGTGGTCAGCGACCTCGGGGCGGCAGCCGCGGCGAATTAGCCGCGGCGGTGGAGTGCGTTTGGAAGAGCGAATTGCCGGTATGAAAACGCTCTGATTCGATAGGAGAAGCGCAGATGCGGAAGCTTGGGGTTGGCGTCCTCGGAGTTGGGGAGATGGGCAAGCGTCACGCGGAGAATATTCGCCGGCTTGTGCCGGAGGCTCGCCTGGTAGCCGTGGCGGATGTTGCCGTCGAACGCGCGCGACAGGTGGCGGCTGAACTCGAAACCGAACACGCGTACGCCAGCCTTGATGCAATGCTGGAACGCAAGGACATCGACGCTGTTCTCATCGCCGCGCCGGACAAGTTTCATGCGCAAGCCATCGGCGCCGCGGCCCGCGCTGGCAAGGACATTCTTTGCGAAAAACCGATTGCGGTGAATCTTGCGGATGCGTACGCGGCGCTTGAAGCAGTGGCCAAGGCGCACGTGCGTTTGCAAATCGGCTTTATGCGGCGTTACGACCCCGCACACGTGGCGGCCATGAAACGCATCGAGGCCGGTGAAATTGGCACTCCGGTGATTTTCAAATCGGTTGGCAGGGATAAAGACGCTCCGCCGTTGGCCGCGTATCAATCCAATGTGAACGGCATGCTTTTTTACAACAGTACGATCCACGATTTTGATCTGGCGCGCTGGCTGATGCGGGATGAAGTGGCGGAGGTTCATGCCTACACGACCGTGGCGATCCGTCCGGAGGTAGCGCAGTACGGCGATGTGGTGGCGAGCGTCGTCAACTTGAAGTACGGCCAGGGCGCGATCGGCAACGTGGAGTCGTATGTGCAGGCGGTGTACGGATACGACGTCCGCACGGAAGTCGTGGGTTCGAAAGGTTCGATCCTTGTCGGAAGCCTGCACCAAACGCCCGCGACATTTTTGACCGCCAGTGGGGGAACGCGGACACTTGCCGATCACTTTCTGACGACATTTGCCGATGCGTACGTGGCGGAAGTGCAGGATTTCGTGCACAACATTTTGCACGAAAGACCGCTGCGGGTTTCGGGCGAAGACGGATTGAAAGCGCTGGCCATCGCGGTGGCGGCCGAGAATTCACACCGGGAATCGAAACCGATGAAGGTCGCGCTCGAACAATCCGCCCGGTTTGCGTAACAGGGAAACTTGACTGGGGAGTTTGCGCGTCTTGTTTCTTGCTTTACTTTGAGCGGCCTGAAGACCCGGCCAAAAGGAGGAACCCATGACTCAGGCAATCGCTGCTGCCTACAAAAGCCCGCTGCATAAAATGACGCAGACCACGCCGACCTGCCTTTGGAATGACTCCGCATCCATTCAGGAGCTGACCTACTCGATCGAAAACGGAGCCGTCGGAGCCACCTGCAATCCTGTGATCGTCCTCGGGGTGCTGAAGAAAGAGATGCACCTGTGGAAAGACCGCATTCAAACCCTGATTTCAGAACGCCCAAGAGCCACGGAGGACGAGATCTCATGGCAATTGGTGCGGGAAGTTTCCATTAAGGGCGCGGAACTCTTGAAGCCGATTTTTGATGCGCAACGCGGAAGAAACGGAAGACTCTCCGTGCAGACCGACCCGCGGCTGTACCGCGATTCGAAAGCCATCGTCGACCAGGCGATGGAATTCAACCGGCTCGCGCCCAACATGATCGTGAAAATCCCGGTCACCCGGGCCGGAATTCCAGCGATCGAGGAAGCGACGTACCGCGGCATCAGCATTAACGCGACGGTATGTTTTTCGTTGCCCCAGTGCGTTGCCGTGGCGGAAGCGGTGGAGCGCGGCTTGAAGCGGCGCGAGCGGGAAGGCATGGCAATCGAAAGCATGGGGCCGGTATGCACCATCATGGTGGGCCGGCTGGATGACTGGCTGAAAGTCCTGATGGAAAAAGATAACGTGGCGATCGATCCGGGATACCTCGAGTGGGCAGGCGTTGCAGTGTTCAAGAAAACCTACCGGATATTCCGCGAGCGCGGCTACCGGATTCGGCTGCTTTCCGCTGCGTTTCGCAACCACATGCACTGGAGCGAACTGATCGGAGGTGACATCGTCATTTCTCCTCCTTATTCGTGGCAGGTTCGCTTCAATGCCAGCGACATCGAAGTCCGGCCGCGAATCGACGAGTCGGTCAATCCAAAGGCTGTCGAAGAGCTATCGAGAAAATTTGCCGACTTTCGCCGTGCGAGTTCGGAAGGCGGAATCGCGATCGAAAAATTTGATTCGTTCGGTCCGACCCGGCGGACACTTCGCCAGTTCATCGCGGCCTGCCATGACCTCGATGGCCTTGTGCGCGATTTCATGATTCCGAATCCTGATTCCGCCTAAACACGGCATGATCGAAGACTCTCGAGGGTAGCGCGAACAGAAGGTGGGATAGAACTCGGCGCAGAAGAAATATTGCTCGAAATTCGCATTGGAGGTCAGCGAACGTGGGAAAATTGGCGATCACCGGTGGCGAACCCCTTCGGAAAACTCCCTTTACAAATTGGCCGATCGCGATGAAGGAGGAGGCGCTTGCCCTTGAGGATGTGCTGACCAGCTCAAAATGGGGCGGCCAGCCCTTTCCCGGCAAGCACGCTGCGGCCTTTGCCAAAAATTTCGCGGAGTTTCATACCGCCAAGTACGGCCAGTGTGTGAACACGGGCACGGTCGCGATTCAAGCGGCCTTGAAAGCGATTGGCATACTCCCGGGCGATGAAGTGATTGTGCCGGCCTATACCTGGGAGGGAACGGTCGGGCCGGTGCTTTTGATGAATGCGATTCCCATATTTGTCGACGTCGATCCCGATACCTATTGTCTGGATGCAAAGCTCATCGAGAAAGCCATCACGCCGAAGACCAAGGCGATTCTGCCGGTCCACTTGGGAATGCGCTTCGCGGACATGGACGAGATCCTGCGCATCGCCGCGAAACATAAGCTGAAAGTCATCGAAGATTGTGCTCACGCACATGGAGGGATGTGGAAGGGCCACGGCGCGGGTTCGATGGGTGACTTGGGAGCGTTCAGTTTTCAATCAAGCAAGCTCATCACGTCGGGCGAAGGTGGAGCGGTCATCACCAATAACCTCGAGTACATGGAGCTAGTCCAAAGCTACATCAACGCAGGACGCGCCAGCCTCACCGATCAGTATCACCACCGGATCATCGGATTCAATTACCGGTTGGGTGAATTTCAAGCCGCGGTGCTTGGCGCGCAGTTGGTGCGGCTACCGGAACAGGCGAAAATCCGCGAAAGGAACATGAAGCATTTTGAAGCGCGGCTGCAGGGAACAGCGGGCATCGGTCTCCTAAAACCAGATCCGCGGATTACGCGGCTGGCCCCTTATGGCTACGTGATCAAGTATTTTTCGGCGAATGCAAAAGAAATTCCGCGCGCCGCGTTTGTGGCCGCCCTGCAACTGGAAGGGATTCCCTGCGACGGCTTGTTCTACGAGCCCGTGTACAAGAGTTCGCTGTTTCCCGTGGACTCGAGGGATTTCCCCGCGCTGAGTTGGGGGCGCGAAAAACCGCTCGATCTGCGAAGCATGTTTTCGTGCCCCGAATCCGAGCGCGCGGCGTACTCCGAGGCGGTGTGGTTTCCGCACCAACATTTTCTGGGTACGACCGAGGATGTCGATGCGATCGCCAACGCGATCCAAAAAGTGCTGGCCAATATCGAGGAATTGCGCGGGCTGGATCACAAGGCCATTCGAAACCAGAAACTCGGCCGGGCAGACCGGGAGAGCTAGGCCTGCGCCGCCATTCCGGAATGGCTCCGTTTATGCGGTATCCGAGTGAATTCATTTGGTGCGGTCAATAGAGAGTTGGAGGGATCTTCCATCGATGAGCGTAGGGAATAAGGTCGGGTTTGCTGTCGTGGGTCTCGGCAACATCTCGCAGGGTTCTGTCTTGCCGGCGTTCGCTAGAACGAAGAGAGCGAAACTCGTCGCGCTGATCAGCCGGGACAAGAAAAAAGCGGCGCGTCTGGTGCGAAAGTTCCATGCCAGCGCTTTTTATGGCAACGAGGAGTACACCGAGATCTTTGCGAACCCGGCGATTTCCGCGGTGTACGTCGCCACGCCACCGGGCGCGCACGCGGAATTCGTATGCCGGGCTGCTGACGCGGGCAAGCACGTGCTGTGCGAAAAGCCGCTGGCGGCAAGCGTTGCGCAGTCCGAGCAAATGGTCGAAGCGTGCCGGCGAAACGGCGTACTGCTGATGACGGCGTATCGAAAATATTTCGAGCCCAGCTGCGTCTATCTGAAGCAATTGATTCAGGATGGGGAGCTCGGCCGGATCGACGTGATTCATACGGCGTTCAGCGAGCTGCAGACGCCTGGTGTCTCGCCCGGCTGGCTTCTGGACTCGGGTCTGGCCGGCGGCGGGCCGCTGATGGATTTGGGCGTGTATTGTGTGAATACGAGCCGCTGGCTGGTCGAGGAAGATCCTGTCGAGGTCAGCGCAGAATCCTGGAAGCGGGATGCCACGAAGTTCCATGATGTGGAGGAGGGGATTTCCTTTCGCATGCGATTTCCGAGCGGCCTAATTGTGCAAGGAAGTGCGACGTACGGGGCCGTCATGTCGTCATTTATATTTATTCAAGGAACCAAGGGATGGGTTTCGTTGACCCCGGCGTTTCCATTTGATGTTGAACGGCGGCTAACTGGAAAAATCGGCGGGCGGAACCTAGACCGAAAATTCAAAGTCATCGATGAATTTGCACCGGAGATCGATGCGTTCGCCGCTGCGATCCAGAACAAACGCGCCGTGGCTCCCGATGGTACGCAGGGTCACAGGGATATGATCATTCTCCACGCGATCTATGAATCCGCGAGAAAGGGCCAGGCGGTTGTCATAGGATACTGAGGCTCAATTGCCCGAAGGAACCGGACGAGACGCAGAGCTTGCAATCGGACGTGACGCGAATGCGATGCCGTATCGTCGGGAACAGGGCGCATAACTTATGTCTGCTTCGAAAAAAAACGGTCGAAAGAATTCAGCCAGAGCCGCGAGCATCTACGACGTCGCTCGAGAGTCCGGCGCGTCGGTCTTCACCGTCTCCGCGGTCGTCAACAAAAAAAGCCACGTCGGCAAAGGACTGCGCGAGCGCGTGGAAGCCGCAATCCGGAAACTGAACTACCGTCCAAACCTGGTGGCCCGAAGCCTGGCCAAACAGAAGACGCACACCATCGGCATGATCGTGCCGGACATTGCAAACCCCTTTTTCCCGATGGTTGTTCGCGGCGCCGAGGATGCGGCCCAGAAGCACGGCTACAACCTCCTGCTCTGCAACAGCGACGACAGTCTCGACAAAGAGGAAAAAGCCATTGAGCTGCTCCTCTCGAAACGAGT
>Ga0210407_10003193_pt1 | contig 13455 bp, 8 predicted proteins | sample IncBWC27MmetaG_FD_150860 | JGI IMG/M metagenome (GOLD analysis project Ga0210407, IMG submission 150860) | Forest soil microbial communities from Barre Woods Harvard Forest LTER site, Petersham, Massachusetts, United States - Inc-BW-C-27-M | ecosystem: Environmental > Terrestrial > Soil >... | reverse complement strand
CTGCGTTGAAAAAATGGGCCATCACCGTACGCTCGGTGAACGCTTGCTCGTATTGCTCAAGAGTCTCAACCTCCACAAAGAGAATGCCGCAATTGCGGATGGCATGGTCGTATCCGTAGCGATGACCTTTTTGAACGATGACTTCATTTTTAAGCTTGGACATATCCGTTGGAATGTTCAGAATGGGCTGCTCGTTTCCCATCGTGATGCATGCCGCCGTTCCCACCACAAGCGCAGCGGCGGCGCCGGAAGTGACGAGCGCGGCTTCACAACGAAGTTGCTTGGCTAGATACGCACCTGACGCTTCGATGAGTTCATTGAGATTTACCGGACTTCGCGCGGCGAGTTCGATGGCCGCCCGCACCTCGTCGGGCATAGTGGAAGCCGAAAGAACGGTGTAGGTGCCGGCCGCATTGATCAAGGGCGTCACGCCGAGTTTCTGGTAATAGTCGACGGCTTTAGGCGTCGACTTGGCCGATCCCTGAGCCTCCAGACGTGGAATTGCAGAAAGTGCTGCACCTCCCGCGAGAACAGCTTGCGCTCCATTACGCAGGAGCTTTCGCCGACTCATCTGTCTCATATTTGGCCCTCTTCCACAACGACTGGCGCTACAGAATTCAGTCCCGTGGGAAGTCGTCTGCCCTGGCCGGCAACGACTCACCGCGATCCGGAATCGTGAAATACTGCGGACGTGCTTTTTCCCACTCGACCATGCTGAGCCCAGAAGGATCGAACGAAATGCGTCCCGCTCGGATCGTCATGCGGGCCATGAGTCGTACATTGCCATCCATTTTTGCCACGCCGCAATCGATGTAACTGAAGTGGCCTTGCGTGAGTTCCAGCACGGCAATATCCGCATCCTGGCCGATCGACAATGTGCCCAGGTCCGGCCGGTGAATCTCCTTTGCCGGATTAACGGTTGAGCGGCGAATGACATCGTCCAGCGGCACACCCATCGCCAGGAATTTCGACATCACGTTATTCATGCTGACGACCGTGTAATTGCCGGTGTGCAAATCGGTAGAAATGGAATCCGGGATAAAACCCTGCTTCTCAGCGGGCACTGCATTGCGAAACCAGAAGCTGCCGCTTCCATGCCCGACATCAAAAATGACACCACGGGCACGGGCCTGCGCCAGGGCAGGATTGATTTTTCCATCAGGAAGAATGATGGGAAATTGTTGTGCGAACACGTGAGTATGAATGTCGCCCGGTCGCATTTTCTTTAATATCAGCTCCTCGTACGTTCTTTCCGGTCGCGGCCAGAAATCGAACATGACCGGACTATTCGTGAGAATGCCGCATTCAATGGCGCGGTCAACCGCAGCCCAGGGCACGTGTTCTGCATCCCATGGCTGACCGGTCCAGTAGTGGGCAGTTTTTACTCCCACAATGAGGTCGGGATATTTCTTAATGGTAGCGACACAAAGGTTTACATCCATTTGGTCCAGACTTTGCTCAAGCCCGCCGTTCATGCCATTCGCCACGATGTTCAGGAAAGCCAACACGCGCACTCTGGCGCGGTCAATGACTTCTTCCTTTTCCTGGAGGAACGTCTCGGCACCGGAGGTGCCGGCATCTACGATGGTGGTCACACCGGACTGCAACGCCAGATCGGCCGGAATTCCAAGTGGCAAAGCATGTGCTCGCGCGTCGGGCGCGAACCAGTTGAGCGGCGCTCCGCCATAACCTACGTGATAGTGAATATCAATGAGCCCGGGCGTTACATAGAGACTCGAGACATCCACAACCTTCCTGCCCTGGTCAGCCGGAATGTTTTTCTCGACGGCAGCGATCCTGCCCTGGAGAACGCCGACATCTCTTACTTCATCGATGTGATTGGCAGGGTCAATCACATGGCCGCCCTTCAACAGCAGGTCGTAGCGCGTCGTCTGTGCAAACGCCACCACAGGAGATGCGAGGGCGATTGCGAGCAGTGCAATGATTGCGGGTGCGGTCTTGATCCAGTTCTGCATAGGCCTCTCTATTTGTTGAAGCGAAAGTGTACTCACTGAAAGTGAGATTGTCACCATTCCTGCCAACTCAAGGTCATGCAAAGTTGTAAGAAGATCACCGCTAGCGTAATCTGAACGCGCTTTTTCTTCATTAGAGCGGATTAGATCCGGGTTAGGGAACCCACCTTATGGATCGTCGTACTTTCGTGAAGGCCGGTTGCATTGGAAGCGCCTCGCTGCTGATGCAGGGGCTGGATCCGATGATCCGGGCTGAATCTGCTCCGACTGCGGTTCCGCCTATCGAACTCCGTGGGTTTGCCGACTACAAGCCCTCGCCGTTAGGCATGCCAGGCCTGTTTCCAGCACGCGTCATCGAGATCCGCGAAGCGAAGGCCATCGTTCGCAACCGTGTTTCTCCGTCCATCGTCGCCCGTATGCTTGAGCGCGCAATGAAGGAACTGACAGGAGAGGAGTCCGCGCGCGAGGCCTGGGCGAAGTTTATTCAGCCGAGCGATGTTGTCGGAATCAAGATCAATCCATCGGGTGCACCGGCGTGTTGTTCGTCCCCCGAGATTGTTCGCGAGATCATCAGTTCCGTTCAGTCGCTCGGGGTTCCTGCCCGCAATATCGTTGTGTACGACCGGTACTCTTACGAGATTGACCTGGCTAGCTATCAGGCGTTGCTGCCGGCGGGGATTCGAATCGTAGGCATTCAGGAGGCATTCGCGAGCGGTGGTGGCTACGAATCAAACGTCTATTGTGATGCTAACTTTTTTGGAGAGTGGGAAACCCGCTCGTACATGGCGAGTATCGTGGTCCAGGAGGTCAACAAGATTATCAACGTTCCCACGATGAAGGATCACTCGGCTTCCGGCGTCACTGGAGCCCTCAAGAATCTGGCGTACGGAACGTTCAACAATGTAGCTCGTACCCATCGCGCGCCCTATTCTTTTACGAACCCATTGATCGGGATGATGTGTACGGTCGAACCCTTACGGTCAAAATCTGTGCTGCATATCATGGACGGCATGCGGCAGGTGTGGCACGGCGGTCCGCTCACCCAAGTGCAAGACTTTATCGATCAACCCGGCATTCTGCTGGCGGCGACAGATCCGGTCGCGATGGACGCGATCGAACTGGAGGCGATTGAAAAGACGCGGCAGGAGCGGGGCGCGCCTTCGTTATGGCAGCACGATGCGAATAGCATTACCCCCAACACCGAGGAATTTCATCGCGACGCCTCTAAGAACTTGTTCTATCGCCAGCCCGGACACATTGCGGCAGCCGGGCACCTCGGGCTTGGAATCGCGGACCTGAAACAAATCGATCACCGTGTCCTCTCTGTCTGAATCTTGATGATGAGGCAAACAGGCAATTCCAAAGCCGTCGAAGACTGGCCCACCCTGCTCAAGAACAATGCGCGCAGTGGAGGCCAGACGCCGCATCCCGCGCGCTCGCCCGAACGGGCGGTATGGCAATTTCGTGCAGGCGGTTCTGTACGTTCAGCGCCCGTTCTCAAAGAAGGCAACTTGTATGTCATCTCCGTCGCCGGTGCACTGCACGCCATCGATGTCGTCACAGGCACCGCAAAATGGAAATTTCAGGCTGGCGGGCAGGTCCATTCCACTCCGTCACTGTTTGCAGACCAGATTCTTTTCGGATCCGACGACGGCAAAGTGTATGCAGTCAATCATGACGGAACAAAGCGATGGGAGGTTCCGACCGGAGCCGAGGTTTGGGCATCTCCGGTCATTCGCGACGGGGTTGTTTTTTTCGGAAGTGCGGACACGAAGGTCTACGCAGTCGACGCGTCGAGCGGAGAGATCCGATGGGCGCACGAACTTGGCGGAAGAATCTATTCAACGATCTACGCCACCGAGCGACAACTCTACCTCGGTTGCGGAGACGGCAAAGTATGTTGTCTCGACTCCGCATCGGGGAAGGTTTTATGGAGTACGGCGACCGGCAACGGCATCGACTCGTCGCCCGCAGTAATGGATGACCTGGTCCTCATCGGCTCAGAAGATTTTTTCTTCTATGCGATAAGTGCCACTACCGGGGAGGTGCTATGGAAGTATGAAACAGGATTGGGCATTGCATCATCGCCCGCCATCTGGAGCGATCTGACGTTCTTCGGCAGCAAAGATGGTTTCCTCTATGCGCTTGAGACTCAAACCGGAAAGTTGCGCTGGAAAACCCGCGTGGGCGAGGTGGTCACTGCGCCTCCGATGATCGGCGACGGTGTTGTATGTATCCAGGCGGGTGGCACGTTTGCTCTGGACACTTCCAACGGCAAGATCTTATGGAGAGCCGGCCTTGCCGGGGCAATCCAATCTGTTCCTGTGCTCGCGGGCGAGACTATGTATCTGGCCAGCTTAAGTGGTGAGATTTATGCGCTGCGCTAAACACAGGGTGGCGGTGCTGTTCGTCGTTTTCTTCGCAATCGTTTCAACCATTCGCAGCTCAGAAAACCAAATTCTTGTTTACAAAAAGAAATACATCATGGGCACAGTCTTTGAGATTGCGGCCTATGACCAAACGTCCGAGCACGCGTCGGTTGCGCTGGAGAACGCATTTCAGGAAATCGTTCGCGTCGATAATCTACTAAGCAACTATAAAACCGGCAGCGCTCTAAGCTCCCTGAACCGCTCCGCTCATTTTCATGCAGAAAAGGTTCCGTCTGACTTGTATCGCGTAGTCGAGGAGTCCGTGCGGTTTTCCAAATTGTCAGGCGGGAAATTCGACATTTCCATCGCGCCTTTAGTGGATTTGTGGAAGGCTGCGATCGCCGGTGAAGATGCACCGTCGCTGGCGAAGCAGCAGGCCGCCAGAGCTTGCGTCGGATACGAGAAGATCAAGTTGACTCCTCCGGACCAGATTACTTTTCACTCCTCATGCATGCGGTTAGACCTGGGCGCCATTGGCAAAGGTTACGCTGTCGACCGGGCTGCGGAAGTCCTGCGGTCTTCGGGAATTCGCAATGCGTTGATTAATGCAGGCGGTAGCACGATCTTAGCGATGGGTTCGCCTCCGGATCAGAGCGCTTGGCTCGTACACTTGCGCGACCCTTCCCATCAGGTTGATCCACAGGTCATGCTCCGAGATGAGAGCGTTTCCACCTCTGAGCAAACAGCGCCCTCATTGCTAGGGGATGCCACAGCAGGACATATCATCGATCCGGATACGGGGACACCGCTGCAAACGGAATTCGCCGTCAGCGTCATTGCTCAAACCGGGACGATCTCAGACGCGCTCTCAACCACATCGCTGCTTCTGGGCCCGGCGAAGGGCAAGGGGTTGCTCCAACGTATGCCTGACGTTTCGGCGATCTGGATTTCGCGCGACGCGCAGATGGAAATGGTAACGGGTGGACCGCAGATTCTGTTCGGCAAAAAGTTCTAATCTCACAACCTGGATTCCATACCGCATGATCTGGCACAGGATGGTTCTTTGTTTTTTCGTAATGTTCTCCACCGCTGCACGGAGCAGCGTTTTCATACGTTGGACTCAACCTGACTTGCCAGCGGCACGCGACTTGGGAATCAGTGATCTCGTGGTCTCCTGGGATCGCGGGACCTCTTCCTTCGTGAAAACTGCCCACGGGCAAGGGTATCGAGTGTACGCAGAGGTGAGCTTGCAGCAGGCCGCCACGGCCGCAGAGAGCGCCGAGGAGAAGGGCTTGGCAGGTCTCGTACTGGACGTTGCGGATTCGGATCGTGCGGCAGGTGAGAGCGCGCTTCAGCGGCTTCGGTCCGCTCATCCCAAGGTCAGGTTCTTAGTACTCAGTCGCGGTAAGCAGCCGCAGATGAGAGGCAATCTGGTGATTAAGCGGGATTCGGTGCTTGAAGTCTCCAGTCCCACCGCCCAGCCGTGGATCGACGCGAATCTTGCGCTCATCAGGGTTGAACAGAGATCTCATCCTGGACAGATCCCGCTTTATCGCTTCTCCTGGAACGAATCAAACCCTGGACAGCAACAAGCGATCACTCCCACAGATTACTCACTAGCAATTGCCGAGTCGTGTTCCTTCCAAGCCGACCTGATACTGGAACTGGACGAAGGCATCCAGAGAGCGCTCAGTCAACAGGACGCGCAGGCCAAGAAGTCATGGAATCAGGTGCGCTCGTATATCGATTTCTGTGCACATGCTGGAGAGCACGGGCTCAAACCGGCAGCCAACGTGGCAGTCGTGGTGGATGATCTCGACACCAGTGATGAAGTCATGAATCTGTTTGCCCGTCATAACATCCCGTTTAAGGTTTTTCTACCTTCGGATCTGAGAGAAGAGAACTTTGAAGCTTTCGACGTGGTCGTCGTATTCGCAAGGCATGACCAGACCGCTTACAAGCGAATCGCCAATCTTGCCGATCACGGCAAGATGGTTGTGGTAGTAGATGCCCATAGTAAGTATCCATGGCAGACTCATGAAGCTGTGCGAGTGAATGAACACACCGTGTCCTACGTGGTTGGAAAGGGAAAGGTCCTTGAGCTCTCAGAGCCAGTGGCTGATCCCGAGACGTTTGCGCAGGACATCCGTCGGCTGCTGGGGAAACAAAGTGTGCTGGTGAGTCTCTGGAATGGTCTGACCACAATTGCCGTACCCTATCGTGGGCATGGCGGCACGCTGAAAGTGCTGAATCTCGTCAACTACGCCGCAGAACCAGTTCGCGTTCAAGTGCAGGTCAAAGGATCGTATTCCGCCATTCGCTATGAGGCGCCAGGACAGGAGTGTTGCCAGAGTCTCGTTCCCGTAAAGCACGACGGATTTACCGAGTTCGTAATCCCGGACTTAATGATTGCGGGACGAGTGTATCTGGAACCTGAACAGGCGGCTGATCCCAAAGCAGAGCGAAGGAGTCACTAGCGGAATCTGCGGATTAACAACGTATGGCGGTCCGATCGGTAAAGCCCCAACACATACAACGCCACCTTGCCTTTAGTGGAATGGATCTCCTGCCGGATCCGCAGAACAGGCGAGCCGGGCGAGATGCCTAAAAGCCGAGCCGTTTGCGGATCGGCAGTAGTGGCATCGACTTCTTCGTCGGCATGTGCGATTCGGAGCCCGTAGTCATGTTCCAGGATCGAAAACAGCGACACCCGATCGAGCCGGGCACGAGTCAACCCGGAGAAGTCGTCAGCAGATAAGTAGCACGTCTCGATGGCAAAAGGTTCTTCTCCGCCAAGCCTTAGCCGTTCAAGCTTGATCAGTCGACTGGAGGCAGGCAGACCGAGACGCGCGGCAACCTCCTGCTCCGTATCAATCACACTCAGAGAAAGCAACTTCGAAGAAGCGCCCAGCCCGCGGCCGGACATCTGCTCGGTATAGCTCATGAGCTTGTTGAAATGAATCTTCGGAGGAGCAACAAACGTCCCAGCCCCCCGGCGGCGCACCACCATTCCCTCGCGCTCTAACGCGGCCAGAGCGTGCCGCGCGGTCATGAGGCTAACGCCATGAATCCTTGCCAGTTCCCGCTCCGAGTCGACAATATCTCCCGGCTTTAACTGGCCCAACTCGAGACGTTTCACAATTGTGCCTTGGATCCGCCTGTACGCGGGCAGTCCGTTCTTCCGGACCTGTGGCATGAAAAACTCCCCCTTCGATGGCTGCACCATACTACAAAGTGCTCTAGGGCTCCAACAGAAATCTGTATACGCCCGAACCTGTGAGACAACGCACTGAATACGGAGAACGGAATTTCTACAAGAGCTCGAATGATTTGCGGAAGCGGAGATCCCAAGCTGCTGCGGCGAGCAGCAAAGCCATAAAATACATACACTTACGTGACTTGTTGCCCCAAGTGCATCAGCATTCGTGGCGATTCTCCAAGCCGTTCCGAAACCAGAAACAGATGTTCGCCGCATTACCTAGCTAGTGCTTTTCTACTAAAAAACTTCGTCTCCCCGGCATTTTTCTCTTGACGATGAATTGCGTCCTGCTATATAGCATACACCATCGTGGGATGGAGGGTTCTGTGATGAGAAGACCGTCGATTGCGTTTTTCTGCTTACTCTTGGTGGTGCTAACTCTGGCCGGCACTTCGCAGTTCGCATGGAGCCAGGAAGTAACGGCCGCGATTGTGGGAACTGTTGCGGACCCGAGCGGCGCGCCGATCAAGGGCGCAAAGGTCACCGCCACGGATACGGCGCGCGGCACTCCGTATTTGGGTGAAACCAACGATTCCGGCGCGTATAACATCACCCGCATTCCTGTCGGGACTTACGAACTGAAAGTGTCGGCTCCGGGATTTCAAACGGCAGTGCACGCGGCGTTCACGCTGGTACTCAACCAGACGGCACGCGTTGATGTGCAAATGAAAGTGGGACAGGTTTCGGAAACGGTGCAGGTAACGAGCGAAGCACCGATCCTGAAGACTGAGAGCACCTCCGTCGACACCATCATCGACGCGAACACCAACGACCAGTTGCCACTCGCCTCACGCAACTATGTTCAGTTGACTCTACTGGCGCCTGGTTCTGTCACTCCGAACCCGGATAGCTTTAACAACGGTGACAACACGGCAAGCGGCGGACGCCCCTACATCAACGGGAACCGCGAGCAGGCCAACAATTTCGTTCTGGATGGCGTAGACAACAACCAAGTCTCGGATAACCTCGTGGGCTTTACGCCAGCCCCGGACGCGATCGAGGAATTCAACCTCATCACCCAGAATGCCCCCGCCGAATTCGGCAACTACCAGGGCGGCATCGTCAACGCAACGATCAAGTCGGGGACGAATGGGTTTCACGGCGACGTGTGGGAATACCTCCGCAATGACAAGCTGAATGCCAACAAATGGGAGAACGGTTTTCTTGGGCCAGGGCAAGCGCTCCCTAAAGATAAACTCCGCTGGAACATGTTCGGGGGCACGATTGGTGGCCCGATCGTCAAGAACAAGCTGTTTTTCTTCTTCGATTGGCAGTCCCAGCGTTTCGATCACCCGTCTAGCACACAGAAGATAGGTGTCTTCACGGCTGCCGAGCGGTTGGGGAACTTCGGAGATATTTGTAACAATGGATTCACGGGAGGAATTTGTAACGACAGAACGGTTTCTTCCTCAGCGCCGGCCAATACCAACTGCCCCCCTGGAGTGGCGCCAAGCTCTAATTGTCTTATTACGAACCAGCTCTACGATCCCTTCGTTACCGGCAACCCAGCCTTTGCGAACAACATGATTACAGAGCCAATCGATCCGGTCGCTCAGGCCCTTTTCTCGTCATCGCTGTACCCGTCTCCAACTGGCGCGGGTCTTCAGAATAATGCCACGTACACCCAGGTTCAGCAGTTCAACACCAACCAGTACGACATAAAGGTCGATTTCAACGCCAGTTCGAATGATCACATTTTTGGCCGCTACTCGCACGCCAATCAGCACAATCCCACGGACAACTCGTTTACGCTGCTGGGAGGCGGCTTTTCGGATGCTCCGATTGAGAATGTCGGGGTTGATTGGAGCCACACTTTCAGCCCAACTCTATTGAACGATGTGCGTGTCGGGATCAATCACGTTCGCCTGCACAATGGGCCGACATTCACCGGCGCAGCGGCAACCGCCGGAACCGATTTCGGCATTGCCGGTGCGAACGACAACCGGCCGGGGTTGCTGTTCCTGGATTTCAACACAAACAGCGGTCCGCTGACCAACGTTGGTAACAGCTGGATCGAGCAGAAATTTCAAGATGCGGTAATTCAGGCATCAGACGCCGTGGTCCTCACACATAACCGCCACGTCTTCCACACCGGTTTCGAGTTCTGGCGTGACCGGATCAACACTTTCTACACCGGAAACAATGGGGCCCTGGGTCAAATCCAGTTCAATGGACAGTTCACTTCCAATGATCCCGCCGCGGCTTCGCATTTTGGTGGTTATGGTGGAGCGGATTTTTATCTGGGCGTTCCCGATGAATATCAGCGAGGTATACCCGGTGGCGAATGGGGACAGCGGGCCAGTATTTTTGGCATATATTTCCAGGATGACTGGCGGGCTACCGAGCACCTGACCGTTAATCTGGGACTGCGCTATGAGGCGCACACCCCTTGGGTCGAAGAAAAGAACCGCCAGGACAACTTCGACTTATTGACGGGACAGGTCATCGCGCCGAATTGTTCGATTGCGAACCTTGGGACTGCTCCCGTCACGTGTAGACAAGGCAGTGCCGGTCTCTACAACGGCACCTACGGAGGAAGGGATTTCCAGCCTCGCATCGGCTTGGCTTGGACACCAGCGGCTCTTGGCGGGAAGTCCGTCATCCGGTCTGCTTTCAGTATCTCTTCGTATCTGGAAGGCACTGGTACAAACTTGCGGTTGCCCATTAACCCACCGTTTACTCCAGCCGAAACCCGCAACGCTTTTGGTACCCCGACCTTCCCGGCAAATTATCGGACCGGAGACGGAATCGTTCCCGTCGGCGCAGCTGGCGACCCATTTGCCGGGTCGTTGGTTCGAGTCTGGGATCCTCACGTGCAACCCGCTATCACCTATCAATGGAACTTCACCTGGCAGCAAATGCTTAGCAACACTATGACGGTCCAGGCTGGCTACGTGGGTCAGCACGGCATTCATGAAATGGTTCCCACTCCGTACCTGCAGGGGCGTTTGAACGGTGAAGCCGGTTGTGTTGCGGTGGCGCCGGCGACCACTTGCCCGAGCATTTACTTTTCAGGGAATACAGCGTTCCAGCAGGACATCTCCCAGATCTCGGGTACAGCCTCTACGGGAAGCTCCAACTATCACGCCCTGCAGGCAGTGCTGCAGAAGCGCTATTCCAACGGCTTGCAATATCAGGTGGCGTATACCTTCTCACGATGCAGGACTGACAACAGTGGCTATTACGGCAACTGGGGCGCACAGGCAGCTCCGGCCAATCCGTACTATCAGAACCTTTATGACCCCAGAGCGGATTGGGCGAACTGCTTCTTCGACTCCAAGAATGTGCTTTCGGCCTATGCGACCTACGAAATTCCCTTCGGCCACGGAAAACACTGGGGCAGCGGGTCCAACGGTGTTGTGAACGCCGTGGCTGGTGGTTGGTCCGTCAGCCCAATCGTCTCGCTGCACTCCGGGTTCCCGGTGGCACTGTATGACTTCAACTTCTCCAACGGTGATTCCGCTGGCACAGGTAGCCGTGGATTGCGCCCGGATTGCGGTGCCGGGGCAGGCAAGACCTTCGGTAGGCAAAAGTATTTCGATCCGAGCAGCGGTGCATTTGCCGGTTATCGTTGGTTCGACCCAACCCCATATACCGATCCTGCCAACGTATTCGGAACTTGTCCGGCGCAGGGACCGGTAGTCGGGCCTGGCTACGCCGATGTCGACCTGAGTCTGCAGAAGAACTTCCCCATCACGGAGAGAGTGAGGCTGCAGTTCCGAGGCGACTTCCTGAACACATTCAACCACGTAAACCTGTACACGCCTAACTCCTCGTGTTGCGGCGGCACGATGGGTGTAGTCAGTTCGTCATCGAGTCCGCGAAACATCCAGTTCGCGCTCAAGCTTTACTATTGACCCCGCTGACGCTGATATGATGTGGGGCAGATGTTCTCCAACATCTGCCCCTTTTCTTTTATGTTCAGACCCCGGTCTTCCATTCTGCCGTTAGCCTTGCTGACAGCGGCTTTCGGCCAAGCGGCGAAACCCGCGCCGGTAGGCCCGGAACGAGCCATCAAGCTCGCGCAGAATGGACGTTGCGAAGAGGCACTGCCGGCTCTGAAGAGGGCGTCGCAACCGGGAACTGATAAGACCGTAAGACGCACGGCGGCGTTTGCCGGCGTTCGCTGTGCCATGTTGATCAATCAAACCGGCGCAGCCGTTGACTTCCTGCAGATGCTGAACCGCGAATTCCCTGGAGATCCAGAAGTTCTCTTCGTTTCAGTTCATACCTATTCCGATCTCTCCACCAAAGCCGCCCAGCAACTCGCGATGACGGCCCCAAACTCCATCGAGGGACACAAGCTCAACGCAGAAGCGCTCGAAGCGCAGGGCAAATGGGATGCAGCGGAGAAGGAGTACAAAGCCATCCTGGCTCAGAATCCCCAGCTGCCCGGAATACATTTTCTTCTTGGTCGGCTGCTGCTCTCCAAGCCCGACGCAGGCCCGGCGGCTGGTGAAGATGCAAAGAAAGAGTTCCAGGCGGAACTCAAGCTTGATCCTTCCAATGCCGGCGCAGAATACGTGCTCGGGGAAATGGCGCGCCAGGACAGTCAGTGGGATGATGCCATTCAACACTTCTCTCGCGCCACCAAATTGGATGCCGGATTCGGCGACGCATTTCTCGGGCTCGGTAGCGCATTGTTGTCAGCCAAGCGATTTTCTGATGCGATCCCGCCTCTCCAAACGGCGGTCAAGCTGGAGCCACGGAATCCCGGCGCGCACTACAATCTTGCGACTGCACTGACAAGGGCAGGGCGCAGGGAAGAGGCGGACAAGGAATTTGCAATTCATCGTCAGATGACGCAGAAAGGCGACGCGGGACAAGATGCCCAGCCGCAAAATCCGAATTAGTCAGCGTTTTGTTTGCTGCACACCCGAGAAGCATTGAAGAAACCCTCTGCACAGCGAAACCATTCTCCGTTCCTGACTTCCCGTCGCCGGTTTCTCCAAAATGCGGCAGGGGTTATCGCGATCGGCGGATTTCCCTACCCTTTCCGCGCAAGCGCGGATCCGATCTACCCCTTTGAAGAGATTCCACCAGAAAAGAGCGGCATTCATTGGACGCACACTGCCGGGAAATCGCAGGAACGGTTTCTTCCTGAGACCACAGGGCCTGGCTGCGCCTTCCTCGACTACGACAATGACGGGTGGATGGACATTTACCTCGTCAACAGCGGGAAGTGTGACTTCTATGATCCCAATCCGCCCCTGCGAAACGCCCTCTATCGCAATAATCGTGACGGTACCTTCACCGATGTCACTGAGAAGGCGCGTGTAGCCGGAGGTGGATACGGCCAGGGAGTGGCAGTAGGCGACTACGACGGCGACGGTTTCCCCGACATCTATGTCACGCAATACGGAAGAAGCATCCTCTATCACAACAACGGGGATGGAACCTTCACCGATGTGACCGAGAAAGCCGGTGTGGCCGCGCCAGGATGGTCCTCCAGCGCTGTCTGGTTCGACTACGACAACGATGGCAAGCTCGATCTATTTGTCTGCCAATTTGTCGAGTTCTCCAAAGCGCTGAATAAGTCTTGCGGTCCAGGCGAAGAGGGCAAACACGGATACTGCATTCCGCGCCTCTACAAGCCCATGGAGAACTGGCTCTTTCACAACAATGGTGACGGCACGTTCACCGATGTCAGCAAGACCTCCGGGATCGCCAGTTCTCTCGGAAAAGCTTGGGGCGTAGTCGCGACCGACCTTAATAATGATGGTCTACTCGATCTATTTGTCAGCAATGACACCGTACCGAACTTTGTCTTCATGAACCGCGGAAAAGGCCGCTTTGAAGAAAATGCCACCGTTGCCGGCGTGGCTTACAGCGCTGACGGTCGTGCTCGCTCCGG
>Ga0210407_10003190_pt1 | contig 13459 bp, 10 predicted proteins | sample IncBWC27MmetaG_FD_150860 | JGI IMG/M metagenome (GOLD analysis project Ga0210407, IMG submission 150860) | Forest soil microbial communities from Barre Woods Harvard Forest LTER site, Petersham, Massachusetts, United States - Inc-BW-C-27-M | ecosystem: Environmental > Terrestrial > Soil >... | reverse complement strand
GGTGGTGAGGCCCTTCGTCGAGCGCGCCGACCTGCTGCTCGACTTGCACTCCATGCACGATGACGGCGTGCCGCTGATGCTGGCAGGCCCGCTCGACAAAGGTGTGGCGCTGGCCAGGAAGGTCGGCACGCCGGTCGACATCGTGCGCGATGCCGGCCACGCCGCCGGCATGCGCATGCGCGACTATGGCGGCTTCGGCGATCCCAAGAGCCCGAAGAACGCCTTGTTGATCGAGACTGGCCAGCATTGGCGGGCGTCCTCGGTCGTGGTCGCCAAGGACGTGACCGCGCGTTTCCTGGCCGAGACGGGGGTCGTCGAGGCGGCCGACCTGCCGGCCGGTTGGAAGCAGCCGACGCCGGCCAAGCAGCGGGTCGTCGAGGTCACGCATGCCGTCGCCACCAAGCGCGGCAACTTCACGCCGGCGCGGCGCTTCGAAGGCCAGGAGCTGATCGCCGAGGCCGGCACCGTGCTGGGCCACGACGACGGCGAGCCGGTGACGACGCCTTACGACAATTGCGTGCTGGTGATGCCTTCGTCCAACCGGCCGCTCAGGCCCGGCGTCACGGTTGTTCGCCTGGGTCGATTGACCTGAGGCCTGGCTGGCGGCGCATCACGAAGCGCAGCTCCGAGAGTTTGACGACGCCCAGAAGCGCGCCCAGCGCGGCGTAGGCGATGGCGCCCACGGCGCAGACGCCGAGCGCGGTGACGACACCCAAAAAATTGGCGTGCGCCAGCGGCTGGGCGAGCCAGACGAGGGTGAGCCACAAGGCCACGCCCATGCCGGCCGTCGCGCCCACCACGCGGATCGAGCGCGAGATCAGTCGCTGGTCGGGCACCCATTGCGCGCGTCGCCGCAAGACGATGGCCAGCATGCCTGCATTCAGCCAGCCCGACAGCGAGGAGGCGAGCGCAACGCCGACCTGGGCGAGCGTGGTGCCGTAGAGAAAGACGATGTTGAGCGCGATGTTCACGACGATCGCCGCGGTCGCGATGTAGAGCGGCGTCCGGGTGTCCTCACGGGCGAAGAAGCCCGGCGTCAGCGCCTTGACCAGCACGAAGGCGGGCAGGCCCAGGGCATAGGCCGCCAATGCGCTCGCCGTGCGCAGAGTGTCGTCGGGCCCGAAGCGGCCGCGCTCGAACAGCGTGCGGACGAGCGGATCGGCCAGCAGCCACAGCGCCAGCGCCGCCGGCAGGCTCAGCATCAGGCCGAACTCGATGGCGCGGTTCTGGTTGGCCATCGCCGACTGGGCCTGGCCGGCGCGCAACTGGCGGGCCAGCAGCGGCAGCAACGCCGTGCCGATGGCGATGCCGACCACGCCCAGCGGCAACTGCGCGATGCGGTCGGCGTAGTAGATTGCGGAGATCGTGCCGACCGGCAGCAGCGAGGCCCACACCACGTCGAGCATGGAGCTGATCTGCTGCACGCCGCCGCCGATCGCCACCGGCGTTGCGAGCTTGACCAGTCGCGCTATTCGCTCGGTCCAGCGCGGCCGCACCAGTCTCATGCTGACCCCGTCGCGCGCGCAGGCGATCAGCAGCCACAGCCATTGCAGCAGGCCCGCGATCGCCACGCCGATCGAGGCGGCATAGCCGCTGTTGGGCAGCACGGGCGTGAGACCGAGGACCGCGCCGATCAAGGCGAGGTTGAGCAGGATGGGCGTCGCCGCGACGTGGGCGAAGCGGTCGATGCTGTTCAACACGCCGCCATAGAGCGAGGCGAGCGAAATGAACAGCAGGTAGGGAAAGGTGATGCGGCCGAATTCGACGGCCATGGCGAAGCTCGGCTCGTTACGCATGCCGGGTGCCAGCAACGCCATCACGCCGGGCATGCCCAGCATCAGCAGCACCGAGAACGGCACCAGCACGAGCAGCAGCCCGGCATGGGCCTGCCGCGCGAAGGTAAGAGCAGCATCGCGGCCATGGCCCTGCAGCTCGCGCGAGAACAGCGGCACGAAGGCCGCCGAGAAGGCGCCCTCGGCGAACAGGCGGCGGAAGAAGTTCGGCAGCTTGAGCGCCACGAAGAAGGCGTCGGCCACCGCGCCCGAGCCGAGCACCGCCGACAGCACGATGTCGCGGATGAAGCCCACGACGCGGCTCAGCAGGGTGAACCCGCCGACCGTGGCGACGGCGCGGCCGAGGCTCATGGGCTGGGGGCGCGCGACTCCAGTCGCGCGTCTTTGTTGGTTGCCATCGAAGATCGCGCCACTGGAGTGGCGCGCCCCCAGCGCGTTGTCACTGCCACAATCCTGTCATCGTCATCTGACATAGTCTCTCTCGGTGGCGGCCGGCGATGTGATGGCCGGTATAAACCGCTACCACGGCCGGTCCCCCCAAAGGGCCGGTTTTTTATTGTCTCGCCGCCAGGCTGAGCAGCGTCTCGCGATCCTGGGCGGCAAGCTTCTTGTAGTCGGCGACGATCCGGGCCAGTTCGTCGGCCGGCAGCACGCTTTCCAGCTGCGAAAATCCCTGCGGCGCGCGCTGCTCGACGATGTCGAGCATGACGTCGATGCCCTTGCGGCGATTGCTTTCGACGATGCGCGCCGTCGGCGGCAGGCGGCGTTCCTCGTAACGGCTCAACGCCGCCTCCGGATCGCCGCCGGCCGAAAGCTCGCGGGTGATCGCCTCGCCGTCCATGATCGCCTGCGAGGCGCCGTTGGAGCCGATGGGATACATCGGATGCGCGGCGTCGCCCAAAAGCGTGACCCGGCCGTGCGACCAGCGCGGCAGCGGGTCGCGGTCGACCATGGGAAATTCGTAGATGGCGTGCGCTGCCCGGATGACGCCCGGCACGTCGAGCCAGTCGAACTTCCAGCTCTCGAAGCGCGGCAGGAAGTCGGCGAGCTTGCCGGGGCGGTTCCAATCCTCGCGCGGCAGCATGGCGCCCTCGCCCATATGGAGGTCGCAGATCCAGTTGATCAGCGCTTCGCCACGCTCGGCGTGGGCTCGGCTCACGGGATAGCAGACGAATTTCTGGTTGTGATGGCCGGCCTGCACCATGGTGGCGCCGTCCAGGAACGGCTTGCCGACAGTGACGCCGCGCCACATCAGGATGCCCTGCCATTTCGGCGGTCCTTCGCCGGGATAAAAATGCGCACGCACGGCGGAGTGGATGCCGTCGGCGCCGATCAGGATGTCGGCTTCGGCCCGCTCGACGATCCTGCCGTCGCGATCGACGAAGCGCGCCGTAACCGTGTTGCCCTTCTGCTCGAAGTCGGCGATGCGCCGGCCGAAGTTGATGCGACCCGGACCCAGCACCTGCTCGGCCGCGCGGTAGAGGATCATCTGCAGCTCGCCGCGATGGATCGAGAATTGCGGCCACGGCAGGCCGGCATGGCGGCCGCGCGGATCGGCCCAGATCGTCTGGCCGTGGCGGTTGGCGTAGCGCAGCTCGCGCGTCTCGATGGCGGTCGCCGCCAGCGCGGGTTCGAGGCCGAGGCCGGAGAGGATACGGACGGCGGCCGCCTGGATGTTGATGCCGACACCCAGCGCCCGCAGCTCGCCCACTGTCTCGAATACCTCGACGTCGAAGCCGGCGCGGCTGAGGCACATCGCGGCGGTCAAGCCGCCGATGCCGGCGCCGGCGATGACGATCTTCATCGCGGTCTAGGCGTCGCGGCTCAATCCGCGATAGAGCAGGGCGGCCTGGTAGGCGGCCCAGCGCTCGGCATAGGTGTCGCCGAGCTCGCGCAGGTACGACCAGCTGTAGATGCCGGTATCGTGCTTGTCGTCGAACACGATGCGGATGGCGTAGTGGCCGACCGGCTCGACGGCGGCGATCTTCACGTGGCGGCGGCCGGAGATGATCCTCTTCTGGCTGGGGCCGTGGCCCTGCACTTCGGCCGAGGGACTTTCGACCCGGAGATATTCCGCCGGCAGGGAATGCGTGCGGCCATCGGAGAATTCGATCTCGAGCCTGGCTTCTTCCTTGAACAGGCGCAGCTCGGTCGGCCAGGGCGCCGTCGAGGATTCGTAGCTGCCCTCGTCGGGTACGGCCTTGGCGAACTGGTCCTGGGCTTTCTCGGGGGCCTTGTCGGGCGCGTTCACGGCGTGTCCTTGAGCGAACGCGCCTCGCTCACCAGCATGATGGGAATGCCGTCGCGGATGGGATAGGCGAGGCCGGCCTTGCGGCTGATCAATTCACCCGCCGCAGCGTCGTACTCCAGCGGCCCGTGCGTGGCGGGACACACCAGGATTTCCAGCAGCTTGGGATCGACGCCGGCGCGGCGCGGCGGCGCGGCGGCAGGCTCGTCCGATGGAGGGTTCATCGCGCGCTTTCGTCCTTGTTTTCGTTGGCCAGATTTATAGCACGGCCCTAATTGGTGCGTCTCGGCGGGTCTTCCGACGATTGGCCGAAGGCGTTCATTTCCAGGAAGGCGATCAGGAGCTTGGCGCGCGCCGTACTGTCGGCGGCTTCCAAAAGCGCCTGCTTCTCGGCCGGACCGAACGGCAGGACCATCGACAGCGAGGTCACGAGATTGGCGTCGGCCGCCTGCTTCACCGCTTCCCAGTCGGTCGAGAGGTTGCGGCCGCGGAAAAAGGCGGCCAGCGCCGCCATCAGGCGGTCGCGGTCGAGCTCGATCGGCTCGTCGGCATGATCGAGGTCGGCGCGATAGGGCGAGAATACCGAGGAGACGCGGCGATAGCCGCCGTGGGCGAGGTCGAGCTCGCGCACGATGTCGAAACGGCAGACGCCGCTCAGCGCCAGCAGCAGGCGGCCGTCCTCGGTCTCGTTGAAGCTCACGATGCGCCCGGCACAGCCCACCTTGTGGACCTTGGGCCGGCCGTCGTCGGTCGGCAGGCCGTCGCCGGCAAAGCCGCCGGGCTGCTGGGGCTGCACCATGCCGATCATGCGATGTCCGGCCAGCGCGTCGAACACCATGGCGAGATAGCGCGGCTCGAAGACGTTGAGCGGCAGCTTGCCGCCGGGCAGCAGCAGGACGCCCGACAACGGAAAGATCGGCAGCGTCTCGGGCAGCTGCTCGAACCTGGGTTCGAAGGGATTGCGGCGAGGGCTGCGCTCGCCAGGCGTCCGCTGGGGCGTGCGGCCGGTCATGGCGCCGCCGCGCCGGCGCTCAGGAGAACAGGACGGTCGACAGCCGCTTGCGGCCGTCGACGGCGAGCGGATCGGAAAAGCCCAGCGCTTCGAAGAACTTCAGGAGCTGCAGCCGGGCGGCTTCCTCGTTCCACTTGCGGTCGGCCTTGATCATGGCAAGCAGTTCGTCGATCGCTTCCTGGCGCTGGTTGTTCGCCCAATAAGCCATCGTGAGATCGAGACGGGCCTGCATGTCCTTCGGATCGGCCGCGGCCTTGGCCTTGAGGTCGTCGACGGGGCCGGCTTCCTTGGCTTTTTCCGCAAGGTCGATCGAAGCCTGGACGGTGACGACGTCGGGATTGGTCTTGTCTTTCGCCGGCACCTGAGCGAGCAACTCCTTGGCCTGCTCGAGGTCGCCGTGCTGCACGTGATAGCGCGCCATGCCGGCCAGGGCCGCGACATGGGTCGGCTCGACCCCCAGGATCTCGCTGTAGACGCGCGCGGCGAGATCCCAGTCGTTCTGCGCCACCGCCGCCTTGGCGTGCTCGAGCAGCTCGGGAATTTCGTCGCCCGGTCCGCCGTCAGCGCCCGGCGCGCCGCCCGCCGCCTGGACCAGGCGGTCGACGAACTGCTTGATCTGGCTCTCGGGCACGGCGCCCATGAAACCGTCGACCGGCCGGCCGCCGAAAAAGGCATAGACCGCCGGAATCGATTGGATGCGAAGCTGCTGCGCCAGCATCTGGTTCTGGTCGATGTTGATCTTGACCAGCTTCACCGCGCCGTTGGCGGCCTTCACCACCTTTTCGATGGCGGGCTGGAGCTGCTTGCACGGCCCGCACCACGGCGCCCAGAAATCGACGATCACCGGCACGGTGCGCGAGGCTTCGAGCACGTCCTTGGCGAACTTGGTCTGATCGCTGTCCTTGATGAGATCGGCGGGGGCAGCCTGCGGCGCGGCGCCCTTCAGCATCGGTTCCATGGATCCTCGAACGGGGGGAATTTGCGTTGCCCGCAATGTGGCCCCCGCATCCCATGGGCGCAAGGGGTGGCCAAAAGGCCCTGAAATGCCCCTTAACGGGCCGAGGCGGCCTGCTGCAGGACGACGCGATAGCCGTCCGGATCCTCGGGCGTGATTTCAGCGGTCGTCGACCCTGGCTGCGATGCGATGGACCTCGTCGGCGCTGAACACCGGGGTGGAGCAGGCGCCGTTGGCGCACGCAAATGCCGCCGCCTCCGGCATCTCGGGATATTCAATGTCGGCGGCCGGCAGCGGACCTTCGCGGCGGTCGAGCCATTCGATACGCAAGTAGCGCGTCGGGTAGGTGCGCGCGGCCTCGTAGAGGGTGCGGGCCGCCGGATCGTCCTTGGCGCCGACGACGGTGACATGGGCGGGCTCGCGCGACAGCTCGCGGTCGGCCAGCAGGGCGCCGGGCACGATGAGATCGTCCTCGGCCAGCGCCACCAGGTAGCGCATGCCGTGTCGGGCTGCTTCGCTGAAGGCGGGCCGTGCGGCCTGGCGGGCCAGGAGATTGAGCAGGCGGACCGTGGCGACATTCTCGTCGACCTGCTTCACCGGCCTGGCCAGCACGCCCTTCGCGCCCGGTTCGGGCCGGCGCACCATGAAGCCGCCGCTGGCATCGCGATGATCGCGCACGATCACGTCGCCGATCTCGATCGCCAGGGCGAGAAAGCGGCGCTGGGCGGTGCTGCGGTAAAGCGCCAGGGCCGCCTCGCCAACGGCCAGCGTGTCGCCGAGATGGGTGTCGTCATCGCTGGCCCGGCCGTGGCCGAAGCCGCCGTTGGGCGCCCGCCGATTGGCGATCACCCAATCGAAGGCGCGGACCGCCGCGTCGATCAGCGCCTGGTCGCCGGTGACGTCGTAGAGCGTGGCCAGGCTTGCGATCGCCCAGCCATTCTCGCGGGCGTAGGCATTGCGGTCGATCGGCGGCTGCCGCCCGGCGCGACGCTCGCGATCGCCCAGCGCATAGAACGCATCGCCGGGCAGCGAGCCGGCATCGGCGTCCTGGCTGGTGTAGAAGGCGCCGGTCGGCGCGCGCATGAAGTCCATCAGCCAGCGGCCGATGTCGCGCGCCGCGGCAAGGTCGGCGGGATCGTGGCCGATCTGCCAGGCCAGGACATAGGCGCGCAGGGCATCGCGCTGGATGTTCAAGAGCTTCTCGTAGTGCGGTCCCGACCAGTCGAGCCTGTCGGAATACTGGAACATGCCGCCCCACACCGGATCGATGAGACGACGCGCACCGGCCAGGGTGCGAGCCGACACCTCGCGCCACGTCGCCGGGTCGGCATTGCGCTGCAGGGTGCGGCTGCGTTCCAGCGCCCATTCGAGCGTGTCGCCATGGATGAAGCGGTGCGTGTCGCCAAAGCCGCCGTTGGTTTTGTCGTAGCTCTTTAGCAGAAGGTCTTCGGTGCGCGCGCGTCGCTCGGCCGACAGGGCGACGGCGTTGGCATCGACTGAACTGCCGACGTCGTAGGTCGGCAGCGCCGAGGGATCCTCGATCACGGCGGCCAGCAGCTTGGCGAACAGCTCGGGCGGGATGTAGCCACGGCGCTTGAAGATTTCGTTGCCGTCCTTGTCGAGCATGATGGTGGCAGGCCAGCCCCAGTTCTCGTAGCGGTAGGACAGCGCCGGGTCGGAATCCTGGTCGACCCGCACGGGGATGAACCTGTCGGCGATGCGCTGCTGGATGGCGGCATCGCGGTAGGTCGTGCGCTCCATGACGTGGCACCAGTGGCACCACACCGCCGCCATGTGCAGCAGGATGTACTTGTCCTCGCGCGCGGCGCGGTCGAACAGCGCGGGATCCCACTTCTGCCAGGGCAGCGAGGGCGTCTCGGCGTGCGCTGAGGCCGCCAAGACGAGCAGGAGAAGGCCGAGGAGGCACCGCATGCTTCCTCTACGCGCGCCGGTCAGGCGCGGATTTGGCCCCTCATCAATTCGTTACCGAGCCGGCCGCTCGGTCGCAGTCCGTACATGCGGTAGGGCCAAAGGTCTGCCATGACTCAGGAGCGAGCGCCCGCCGCATGCGCAAAGATGACGCGTTCATTCGAGGCACGTGATCAGCCGCGCACCTGGTATTTCACCAGCTCGCCGCCCAGCCGACCGGTCAGCCACAGGCCGCACATCCGGTAGTCGCTGATCAGTGACCAGACCGGCGCCTGGAAGGTGGCGGGCTTGTTCTTCTCGACGAAGAAATGGGCGAACCAGGCGAAGGCGTAACCGCAGACCGGCACGGCCAGCAGCCACCACCAGCTCTGGGTGACCACCGCCCAGATCAGCACGACGATCGACGCAATCGTGCCGACATAATGGAGCAGCCGCGTTTGCGGCTTGCTGTGCTCGCGCAGGTAGAACGGCCAGAATTCATCGTAGGTACGATAGGAAGTTGCCATGACACCTCTGCCGTTTCCTCAACCAGGCGCCTCCGCCTGAAGCCCGAGCTCGTCGAAGAGGATGCGGGCCAGTTCTCTATGCGTGGCCGCCACCTCCCTGTCGCCCGCGACCTCGCAGGCTGCGGCCATGCCCGCGTGGCTGTGTGCAATCAACGGCCGCAAGCCCAGCGGCTGGGCGATGTCGATGGCGCGCTGGTAGCAGGCGCAAGCGGCCCGGGCGCCGGACGCAGGATCGGCCGCTTCGATGCTGCCGCGGATGCGAAAAACTGATGCCACATGGGCAAGCTCGCCGGCCTGTTCGGCGATTTCCTGGGCGCGGCCGATGGCCGTGTGCGCAGCCGGAAAGGCGCCGACGGCGAGATGCGCCTGGGCCAGCGCCATGTAGTGGTGAATCGCGTTGTAGAGGCCGCCGAAGCGGTAGGCGCCCTTGCGCTCGGCCTCCATCAGCAGAACCAGCGCATCGCGTGGGCGCCCGCTCTCCGCGTAGGCGGCGCCCAGCCAGGCGGTGGCAATCGGCAGGACGATGTCGGCCTGCTGGGTGATGCGGTGCGCCGCTTCGAACGCCGCGATCGCGCCTGGCGCGTGGCCGACGCCGGATTGATAGAGGCCTTCGCCGATATAGGCGTAAACCGTCGAGTAGGGATCACGGATGTGGTCGACCAGCTTCATCGCCCGGTCCTTGGTCTGCCGGGCCCTCTCGAACTCGCCGAGCGAGACCAGCGACCATGTCAGCAGTCCGCGGGCGAGAATGCTGGGAATGCCCGGCCAGCCGAAACGCGTGAGTTCGAGCTCGCCGCCCAGACTGTCGAGAATCGCCGTGTAGAGATCCGCCGCGTCGCCCAGCGCGCCGATGGCGTGCAGCAGATTGGCCCGGTTGAAGCGGGCGGACAGGCGCAGCACGAAATCACCAAGTTCGTCGGCAAGCCTGATCGCCTGTTCGGCCGATCGCAGGCCCGCTTGATGCTTGCCGGCCAGCCACAGGGCGCCCGCAAGCTGGCTCGTCGTCGCCGCCAGCCGGCGCTTGTCGCCCAGGGCGCGGGCCAACGCATCGGCTTCGCTCATGACGGTGACCAGCCGGTCGATCTCGCCCAGCGCCAGCAGCGGACTGTAGGCGTGCACGCGCGCATCGATGGCGAGCGTCGTGGCGGCGTCGGGCGGCAGCCGATCGAGCACCTTCAGCGCCCTTTCGTAGAGGGCAATCGCCTCGTGATTGGCCGAACCGCGAATCGCCTGCGACAGCGATCCGATGAGGTAATGGGCCGCCTTGTCCCAGACCTCGCCGCGCTCGGCATGCGAGGCCAACAAGGCCGCTCCGCCGTCGGTCGCCGAGCGGTCCTTCTGTTCGAGGTGCGCGAGCACGACGGCGTGGAGGCGCCGTTTTTCGCTGTTGAGCAGGCTGGCATAGGCCGCGTCCTGCACCAGCGCATGCTTGAACATCAGGATCGAATCGTTGCCGGGTTCGGCCTGGAGCAGCAGCCCCGAACCCAGCGACCTGTCGACCATCGAGCGCAGGTCGTCCTCGCTGCAGGCGGCGACCGCGTGAAGATCGGCGAGCGTGAACTGCCGTCCGAGCACCGCGCCGGTCTGCAACAACGGTTTGGCTTCGGCCATCTTGTCGAGACGGGCCGCCAGCAGGGCGTGAAGGCTCGTCGGCACCGCGCCCAGCTCCCCGGAACGGTCGGCCTCGAGCATCGCCAGCGTCAATTCCTCGAGATAGAGCGGCACGCCCTCGGCGCGCGTCGCGATGCCGGCCTGCACGTCCTGGCTCAGCCGATTGCCGGCGATCGCCTGAATCAGTCGCCGGCTGTCGGCGACGCCCAACCGCTCGAGACGAAGGTTGGTCGTATAACCGGCCACGTGCCAGCGCGGCGAGAAAGCATCCCGGTTGGTCGCCAGGATCATTGCCTGCGAATGTTCGATGCTGCCGAGAACGTCGATCAGCAGATTTTCCATCGTCGGGTCGATCCATTGCACGTCCTCGACGATCGCCAGCACCGGGCCGAACTTCGTGAGATTCATGAATTGCGTCGACAGCAGCGCCACCAGCCGGTCGCGGATCTGGTGCGGCGAGGCATCCGGCAGCCGGTGCTCGGGCGACTTGATCTGCAGCAGGTGACAGACCAGCGGCAGATGTTCGGCGACGTCGAGGTGGCCCATCTGCAGCCACTGCCGTGCCTTGGCGAGCTGGTCCGCGAGGCTTTGCTCGCCGACCAGGCCGATCGATTTCATGAGTTGCTGGATGACCGGAAACAGCGCCGTGTCCTGGTGCAGCGGCGAGCATTGATAGCGCAGCACGGCGACCTCGGCGCCGATGCGATCCCGCGTCGATTGCACGAGGCGCGACTTGCCGATCCCGGCGTCGCCGGACAGCAGGACGACCTGCCCCTCGGAGTCGGCCGTCCGCCGCCAGCGGCTCAGCAACAGCTCGACCTCTTCGCTGCGGCCGACCAGCGGCGCCGTCGATCGGGCGCGTAGCGCCGTGAAGCGATTGAGCGAGGAGCGCGTACCCCTGACCTGCAGGACTTCCAGCGGCTCGGCCAGCCCGCGCAGCGTGCGCTTGCCCAGGCTCTTGTAGCGGAACGACCGGCCGGCAAGGCGCGCGGTGAGCGGTGACACGACCAGGGTGTTGGGCTCGGCCTCCGCCTGAAGCCGGGCGGCGACATTGGGCGTCTCGCCGGAAATGCCGCCGTCGCTGGCCTTGGTTCCGTAACCGATAGCGACCAGGCCGGTCGCCACGCCGACGCGCACCGCGAGGCGCTCGCCGTCCAAGGTGGGGATCCGCGACACCGTTTCGATCAGTTCCAGGCCGGCGGCGACCGCCCGCTCCACGTCGTCCTCGTGGCTGGTCGGCCAGCCGAAGTAGGCCATCATGCCGTCGCCCAGGAACCGTGCGACGTGGCCGCCCAGCTGCTGCACCGTCTCCGATGCGGTGGTGTGGTAACGCTCGGTGATCGGCGCCAGCTCTTCCGGATCGAGACGGTGGGCCAATGCCGTCGAGCCCACGAGGTCGCAGAACAGCACGCTCACCTGGCGGCGTTCCGCCTTGGGACGGCTGCGCGGGGCGGGCGGCGCCGGCAAGAGGCCGACGACGAAATTGTCGATGCGCGAACGTTGAACGCCGGCGATCGCGCTCAGCAGACGCTTGCGATCGCCGAGCGGCGCGATGCCGAGATTGACCAGGTCGGCATCGGTCAGCTCGGCCACGACGTCGAGGTCGATCGCGTGCGCGGCGAAGGTCGCGGCGTACTGGCCCAGTCCCAGCTGGTCGAGCCACGATTCGAGCTCTGTCGACATGCGGCCTTATCCGTTGGCCCCCAAGCCGGCAATAACATATCGCATGCAATGGGGGCGATATATCGTGTCCTGGCGGGGTTTTTCGATTTCCGAAACGTCCGTCCTGCTGCCCACGGTTGCGTCGGGACAGGTTGCTGCTATCCGAGCGCTCCGGCTTTGCGCAGCGCCGTGATTTCGGCATCGCTGTACTTGAGTTCGCGCAGGATCTCCTCGCTGTGCTGGCCGACGGCAGGCGGCGGCCCCGACGTGCGCGGCTTGGCGAAGCCCAGCCGGATGGGATTGTTTACGGTGCGCGGCACTTCGGGGTTCGTGGTGGCGGCAAAGATGCCGGCATGCGCCGCCTGCTCGTCGTCGATCACGTCGGCCAGACGGCCGACCACGCCGAAGGGAATACCGGTGCCCGAAAAGACGCCTTCCCACTCGGCGTAGCTCCTCGCCGCGAAGACCGGTGCCAGCTCCTGCCCGAGCTCGAGGGCGCGCGTGCGGCGCTCGGCGCGATCGGTGAAGCGCGGGTCGGCCGCGAGATCGGGCCGGCCGATGGCGGCGCAGAACGGTTCCCACAGGCGATCGTCGCGCACCAGCAGGAGCTGCAGCCAACGATCGTCCCGCGTGCGATAGAGATTGGTGAGCGCATTGCGCGGCCGGTCAGGCGGCTGGCGCGGCGGCAGCTTGGCGCCGATCAGCGCGCCCGCGGCCGATGTGCCGTTGGCCCACACGCCATTGGCATAGAGCGACGTGCCGACCCAGCTGCCCTTGCCGGTACGATCGCGCTGGCGGAGCCCGAGCAGGATGGCGGCGACCAAAGTCATCGCCGTGGCGCGGTCGCCCTGGGCGGGCAGCGACAGGCCGGGCGGACCGCCTTCGTAGCGCGCCGCGTCGAGGATGCCGGAGCGGCCGAAGTAGGCCGTGATGTCGAAGCCCGGACGATCGCGGTCGGGGCCGGTCTCGCCGTAGCCGGTGAGCGAGCAATAGACCAGGCGCGGATTTATAGGCTCGATATCCTCCCAGCGCAGCTTCAGGCGCTCGCGCGCCGGCGGCGGGAAGTTCACGATCATGACGTCGGCGCCGCCGATCAACCGCTCGAGCACGGCGCGGGCGCTTGGGTTCTTGAGGTCGAGCGCGATCGAACGCTTCAGCCTGCCGTCGAGCTGCCAGGGGAAGTTCTTGTCGCTCTGCGGGTAGCTGGCGTTCTTGTAGTTGTGGCGATGCGGGTCGCCTTCGCCGGGCGGCTCGATCTTGATGACGTCGGCGCCGAAGTCGGCCAGCGCGACGGCCGCTGCGGGAGCTGCGATGAACGAGCTGATGTCGAGCACGACAAGCCCGCTGAGCGGCAGCGCCGCGTTCATCGTCTCCTCGGTCATCGAATAGCGCCGCTCGCCCGCAGGCTCGCGATCTCGTCGCGCGACAGGCCGGCTTCGGCCAGGATCTGGTCGCTGTGCTGGCCGAGCGCCGGCGCGGGCTTGGCAACCTGCTGTTCGGCGAAGCCCAGGCGGATCGGATTGGCCAAGGTGCGTGGCATCTCGGGAATGGCGGTATCGACGATCGCCCCGCAGGCCACCGCCTGCGCATCGTCGGGCACGTCCTGCGGCCGGCTGATGACGCCGAAGGTGATGCCGTGCGCCGACATGGTTTTGCGCCAATGCTCGTAGTCGCGGCTGGCGAAGGCCGCGCCCAGGATGGCGGCGAGCTCGCCCGAGCGCTTGCGACGTTCCTCGACCGTGG
>Ga0210407_10003189_pt1 | contig 13463 bp, 14 predicted proteins | sample IncBWC27MmetaG_FD_150860 | JGI IMG/M metagenome (GOLD analysis project Ga0210407, IMG submission 150860) | Forest soil microbial communities from Barre Woods Harvard Forest LTER site, Petersham, Massachusetts, United States - Inc-BW-C-27-M | ecosystem: Environmental > Terrestrial > Soil >... | reverse complement strand
CGTAGCGCAGTGGAGAAGGTGGCGAACCTTTTGGCCCCAAGTGGCCCCAAATCTGTGTTCTCGGGTGAATTGATTCAATGACTTGGCGAGTGGGGTACTGAGTTCGATCCCCACCGCCCCTACCAATCTTTCTTCTTGAAAACACAGGAGTTCTGGCCGCGCACTTCGCCGTGTACCCCGCGTGTACCTCACGTGCGGCCGCTGTTTTGGGGCCAGAAAAGAGCTGACATAACAAAGACTGGGACTCCTGCGTTTGGCAAGCGATGAGAGGATTCGAGCTACCACAAGAATAGCGCATCGAAATTTCTGATACTCTTAGCCAAGAGGGGTCGACATGCCAGCCACCTCCAGTCAACCACACTTTCTAAAATCCTCACGACAAAAGCAACGCGCCGCGGAAACCGGAAGAGGTCCGTTGCCACGCAAGGACTTGCTCATCATTGAGTGCGATGCCGCGAACCTTGTTGCGGACCGTCTTCATCTTGGAACTGCATACGATTGCCTGCTAGCACATCCACTTCTGAGCCCGATTCTTCCGCACAAAACGGTGACGCTAGTGAAAACGTCGACCGCCAGTAAATTGCCGGAACAGTTCACGGGCGCGTTTGACGAGCACGGCCGCTCGAAGGCCATCCTCATTGTTGGTCACAGCAACGACGAAGGCCTCCAGCTGGCGAGCGATCTCTTCTGCGATTGGCGGATGGTGGGAAAGTGGTTGCGGCCATTCGAGCCGCAGTTCATAGTACTCGCCGCGTGCGAGGCTGGAAAATCCAAAGCCGTTCGCCAGCTCTTTGAACCGTCGAAGACGCTGCGCGACGTTTATGCATCGCCGGTTAAGCTTTACGCGCCCCAAGCCGCCGCGCTTGCCGTGCTCATCGGAATGCGGCTCTGGTATGAGGAACTCGGAGACAAGCACTCTCGCGCCCTGCGTATTGTTAATTACATCGGGACCGGCGGGCAGCTCTACCACTGGAGGCGCAAGGAAACGGGAGCGGGCCAGGAGATTTCACCGGAATTCTGGGATAGTCTCTCTGGTGTTTTTGACCATGGCCAGTGGGATCTAGGGCAAATGGTGACGGACTTTATCGAGAAGCGCCGCAATTCATAACGTCAATCTCAACGCTCGGTGACCCTTCGGCGCGTTGGCTTCACCTTGGGACGCACAGGCAAGTCCAGCGCGTCTTTGATCTGTTCGTCCAACAGTTGTTGCGCTTCAGGGAAAGGTTTGCCGTCACGCAATTCGTTGCATATTTCCCGGCATTGTCCCGCTCTCTCCAGGAACTGCGCCTGAAGACGCGAGAGCCTATTGAGCGCAGAGAATCGGACTAACGCCCAATAGAGGTGCGCAGCAACCTCGACAACCTCGATGTCTCGCAGGTACCGGCATGAATCCCATGTCAGGTCGAAGACCGCGTGTCCGATCCGTTCCAGTAGTTTCTGTTCCGCGGCAGAGATTTCCTTCCAGGATGGACTATTCATCCCACCAATACCGACCGGAATCAGCTCCCAGAGTACCGTTGAAATACTTTGAGCGACTTCCACGGGCATTTTGTTCCACGCGCCGCCAGTAACGTGCATCACCGCGTCAAGAACCTCGTGTTTCACGGAGTCATCGAACTCGGTTGCGTAAGGAAGGAGTTTGTCGAGCAGACGCTCCAGTTCTGGCCATGCCCTCGTGCTTTCCACCTCAAAGCGGATGCGTTTTACGTCAAGCACCGCCCCGCTCTCACTCTCTAGCTTTTCGATTTTCTGTGTCAGCGCGGCGGTCGCCCGTTCAACTTGTCGCTCCGCTATTGTGCGAAGCCTGCTGTGGATTGCGTCGCCTTCGAGATCAACCTTGCGATCTGCTTTCCTCCCCCAGCTTTGGCCTGGAAGCAGTTGAACTTTTCGGGTGTCATCAAGAAGTTTCTTCCGCACGACGTAGAGCACGTCGGGATTGGGTTTGATAATCAGCAGTCCGACGCGTCCATTTTTGCCGTTGTCGAATTCCTGGTACAAGGTTCGCAAGGGCGGGAAGACATGGGCGTCAAGGATTTGGCCCAAAGCGGCACCGTCGTAGCATTCCGGCGCTATGTCGCGCAGCTTGCCCTCGCTGAAACCAATTACCAGATAAGCGTCCTCCCGCGGAAACTCACCCTCTGAATTAGCCAGAGCGATCACGTCCCGGATGAATTCCGCCTTCGCCCCCAGAGGCCGCAATGGCACCACCAGCTTGAATTCAACGCGGCTGGTTTCCTTTGCTTTCTTCCTGATCCAGCGCCGAACTTTGGATTCCAACTCGGTTAGGTCACTTGATGACATGAGCACACGCTGTTATGTGAGTTGCGGAGGGCTGCAGAGTTTCAGGTCGCACTTAAGGCTCGCGTTGCAATGACCTTCTTTTCTTCACTTGTCTGTGGCATGTTGCGGCCTTAACCCACATAGTAGCATTATCGTTACCGTGACTGCGCCCGGTACATTCGCATTCGGCGATCCGCGACAGGAGCGTATTTATCGTCTCTTGGGCCTTATCGGCCCTGGTCCTGCTGCTTTCTATCGTGATGCGTGCTGGATGATGAGCGATGCAAACCCTCTAGCATCAACAACACATTTGGTTGGACATCTTCTTAGAGAGATCGATAGCAGCATTCGAGCCGTATTGAAAACCGTTACGGAAAAACCAAAAGGTCACAAAGACGAAATTAAGGCGATTCTTGCAGCCCTCGAAATACCTGACACCGATCCGGTAGCAAAAGCATGGCTAAGTCTTGCGGGCCAGGACAATGACTACGGACTTCATGCCAGAGCCCATCGAGATGCACTTTCACGCCCTAGATCATTAGACGCCGAGTTCAAGCAGTTCTGGAATGATATTCAAAATGCTCTCGATAGAGTCTTGGAAAAATTTGAAGATCGCTATACTGCGTGGCATAAGCAATTAGATGAGATTGCGAAGAAAGATGCACCGACTCTTGAAGATACGGATTTCATTCGAAACCATTGTCCAAACAATCTCGTAGCGATGGGAGATTTCTTTAATCAGCTAAAAACGCCTGTTTGGATTGAACCTCTTTCAAAGACGGGCTTGTTCGATCATCCGCCAGAGCCGGAGGTTGATGTCACAACTGGCGGAAGACGGATTTGGGCATGGCCTCAATCAAGATACCTAGCCCGAGTTGCAGAACTAGCACCGGACCAAGTTCTGAAGATCATTCTCGAAATACCTGAAACAACAAACTCATGGGTCCATATGGACTATGTCGAGGCTGCGCTGCACATGCCTCCTGAAGTCGCGGCGCAACTCGTTCCGCAGATGCAAAAATGGATTCTGAATGATTTTGGATCAGTAATGCCGATGAAGATGGGAAACCTCCTGGGTAATCTCGCGAAAGGTAATCAGATTGATCCAGCACTTGAGCTAGCTCGTTCTATGCTGGCCCTTGTTCCTCCTCCACAGACGGCAATTGCGACAGATAAAGAAGAAGACGAATTCAGCAAAATATTCCGGCACCAAGACCCCAAACCCAAATTTGATTCGTGGGAATATGGAGAAATCATCAAAAACAATCTCCCGCCTTTGGTCGAAAAGGCGGGCGAACAGGCCCTTTCGATGTTGTGCGATCTCCTTGAGGAAGCCGTTCGTCTCTCCAGATTGCCAGGTGATGAACCTACTGCGAATGACATCTCACATTCATGGCGACCAGCCATAGAAGATCACGGTCAGAATTCTGACCACGATACGAAAAGCAAGTTAGTTGAGGCTGTTCGAGATGCTGCCGAAGCAATTGTCCGTACGGATCAAACCAAAGTTCCAACACTAGTCAAATTGTTTAGAAAGAGGCGACTGCAAATCTTTCTTCGCCTTGCACATCACCTGTTGCGAACTTTCCCCGATGCAGCACCGGAACTACTTACAAAAACATTGATGTGTAGAGGTCTCTTTAACAAGACCAGCCTTTGGCATGAATACGCGCTGATGTTGCAAGAGTCTTTTCATCGACTCTCAAAAGAGAATCAATCGAAAATTCTGGGATGGATTGCGGCTGGCCCGAACAAAGAGAAGATCAAGAAAAGATTCGAAACATTTTATGGAGGAAACCCTACCGAAGATCAGATCGACTCCTACATAAAACAGTGGAAACGAGATCATCTGACTCTAATTTCCAAAGATTTACCTGACGTACAAAAACAGGAGCTAGAGACACTAGTAGCTGAATTCGGAGAGTCCGACCATCCCGAGTTCGGAACCTATAGGACGGGCGGGTCATGGGGCTACAAAAGCCCGAAAGCTGCTACCGATTTGGCTTCGCTTGACATTGACGGCATCATCGAATTTCTCAAGACTTGGCAACCTCCGAACGATTGGATGGGAGCATCGCCAGAAGGATTAAGCAGAGAGCTATCTTCCCTTATCGCCAGCGATCCTGAAAACTTTGATTCGATGGCCGATTTATTCACCGACCTTGATCCAACCTATGTTCGCGGCGTGATTCAGGGATTTGAGGAAGCCCTTAGAAACGGCATTAAGTTCACCTGGCTGAATATTTTGTTCCTTTGCCAATGGGTGTCAGAACAACCACGCGATATTGAAGGTCGAGTCAAAGATCGGAGAGAAACTGATCCCGATTGGGGTTGGACATTAAGAGCAATCAGCAGCCTTCTCATAATGGGCATCGAATCCAAAACCAACCCTATTCCATTCGAACACCGTGCGGACCTGTGGGCCGTCCTGGAAGAATTGGTTGCAGACCCAGAACCTTCGGAAAAGTTCGAAGCCGAATACCTCGCAAGAGACACAGACGCAATTGAGCTTTCTTTGAACACAGAACGGCCAAAAGCTATGCAAGCCGTGCTTGCCTATGCCTTTTGGGTCAGAAGAACTTTGCTTCCCGATCCAAAAGATGACAAACCAGGTCCGGCATGGTTAGAGAAGATGCCGGAAGTCCAGGAAGTGCTTGAAGACCATCTCGATCCGCAAATAGATAAATCAGTTGGTGTCCGCTCGGTTTACGGACAGCGATTGGGAAACTTGGTTGTGCTCGACAAAACCTGGGTGACGACCAATCTTTCCAAGATATTCCCTGCCGAGCCTGAACACATCGAATTGCTAAAAGCGGTTTGGGAGGCATATGTCCTTTCTTGGAACCCGAGTGCAGTCATGCTTGATTTGCTTCGGGATCAATATGTCGGCGCGATTCGACGCATTCCCAAAGAAAAAGGAAAACGAAATACTCACTACGACCCTTCAGAAAATCTCGCTGTTCATGTGTTGCTGCTGTACGGGTGGGGAATCATCGGAATCAAAGACCCTCTATTGACCGAATTCTTTGCTACAGAGCGGGAAGACGTTAGAGGGCACGGCTTCCATCAAGTCGGTTTCAGCTTGTCTAAGGAAAATCGTTTTGATCCCGAACTTGTTGCACGATTCAAAGTGATCTGGGAGGAACGAATTGCCAGTGCTGTAGCTGCACATGAGAAGCGCCTCCATGAGCTGTGGACCTTTGGCTGGTGGTTTGCAGGCGATATTTTTGATGACGACTGGGCGCTCGAACGTCTCGCCGCGGTTCTGAAGCTGACCGGAAAAGTTGAAGTTGATCATCTAGTTGCAAAGCGTTTGGTGAAAACCGTCGAGGGCAAACCCAAACTAACGATCGAATGTCTCAGTGGGATGGTTGAAGGTGTGAAAGAAATATACGAAATTCTTGGATGGGACAAGGAAGCTAAGACCATTCTGGCAGCGGCCCTCAAGAGCGATGACGCTGAAGCTAAGGCCGCGGCGGCTGTGTTGATAAATCGACTGGACGCACGTGGATTATCGGGATTCAGAGAATTGTTGGACGATGGGCTGCACTAGTTCGCGCGAGCTGATCTTCGACGTGGTCGGTCGCTATTCGTTTCACTCGCAATGATTACCGGGTCAGTCTGCCAAGCTGCCCTCAGGTCTGATTCGATTTGTTCCTGACGTGAGCGTGTCCACGGAGCATAGTGACGCTCTGTAATTCGTATGCTGGTGTGGCCCAGCAGCACGGATACGCGATCCAACGGAACGCCTGCCAATAGCAATTCAACGGCGAACGTGTCGCGGAAGCGGTGCGCATGACCGCCAACCACGCTGGCAAATTCAAAGAGCCTTTGCAGGCGTCGCTGCCATTTTCCCTTCGCGCTGCGAACCGTGGACTTGCCGGTCCAGAAGAAATAGTTCTGACTTGAGTGGGGAGCTGCGTCGAGGGCCTTAGTAACGATGTCGGGCAGGACGCAATACACGTGGACGCCAGTTTTCTCTGTGTGAAGTAGGAGCTTGTTGCCTTGAAGGCGATTCACGCCGAGTTGCACGGCGTCACCGATCCGCATTCCTGAATACCGCAACAGTAGAACGAAGGCTTTCAGTCGTTGACCATTTCGGAGGCCAGCACTCTTTCCATACGGGCCAAGCGCGGTGAGTATGCTGATCATCTCTTCGCGTGTGAACGGCAACGTAGGCTTGTTTGGGACCTTAGGCGCCTTCAAATCGATGGCGGGATTGCCGTCGATCCATTTTCTTTTTTCCGCAAAACGCATGAACGCCCGGAGTCGTTCCAGTTTTTTCAGACTAGTCCGCGGTCCTTCAGTCCATGAGGCACGAAAGGTGCCCAGTGTGTCTAAATCGAGCTGATCTAGAAACCCGAGCTTGTAAGTCTCCGCAAACTTGTCGAGGTGGCGGAATAGCAGTCGGTATTTGTACGGAGTTGCTTGATTCAATCTTCGTGCCTCAGCATCAGCCATGAACTTCTGGTGAGCGCTCGCTATTGTTAGGCGTACCTGTTGCCGCTGAGTGCGTCGGTCCTCAATCTCCCATTCACGAACTTGCTCCTGAGCTTTCTGCCAATTGCGTACCTTGAGGGACTCGCGTATCTCCTTTCCAGACAAAAAGCCGTCCACCCAGATGGGACACTGACAGTGGCGGTGCTTGCGGCCCCTTATCCTGTGTTTGCAACTTTTCCGATGCCGGCGATAGATGGTCAGCATTGCGACACTCCTACCGGACGACAGACTTTGACGACAAACGACGATGAACGCGTTCGAGCACAGATTGAGGAATCCGCAACGTAATGTAGCGTCTCTTGTGGCGCGGACTTCGTTCTCCAATCACAAGCACACCCGGCTCATCCTCGAAAAGTTCACGGACTTTATCAGCGCTCAGACTCCACATCTCAGCGATTTCCGTAACGGCGTAATGCCGCTCGATATGCACTGAGGTTTCGATTTGTAATTGCACGGTCATTGCTTGCGACTGTCCCCCAAGATGGAAAAATAAGTAAGAAAGTGTGTTCGTGCATAATGTCGTGAAAATGGCGCACACAATTGAAGCTCGAACGTGATTTGTTTTCTTTCCCCACTGTGGCCCCCTTCGCTCTTGTTACGCAGTCTTCGTAAGGGCGTCTCCTTGATTCTGTTCCGGATTCTGGTCGTTGGTGTGTTGGCCTAGCCAGTGTTTGAACTCCTCATCCTTGCGGAAAAGCAGTTTTAGAGCCTCTGTGATGACGAAAGATGGCGAAGCATCGATGAACTCAGCGTAGAGTTCCAGCTGACTCTTTACCGACTCTTCGACGCGGGCTTGGATGGCGACGGCCTTTGGTTGTTTTGGTGGTGCTTTCAGGATCGACAACAGGCTTCTCCTTTCATGTTTCTACAAAATGTCAGACATTCTGTCTGACAAATCCTTGGGTCGGCACATGCAACCGCGCAAACGTCGACCCGCATTGCCTGCGAGGGCGGGAGTGACCCCACGAAACTTTTGGGCGGATCGTCCGCAAAAAAGTGGGGTCGCTCCCGCCCGATTCGACCTTTTTTGCGCGGTGACTTTTGCACGGGCAGTCGCTGCAAATCTTTTAGAACGAATTCCATACGCCAAGGGCAGGGTGAAGAAGTTGGCAATTTTGAAAGTGCAGAAGGTAATTCTTACTGTCTTCACCTTAGTCACCTTCTTCCTTCTCCTCTTTCATTTGGAATCCGGCTCCGCACGTGGGCAAACATCGACAGAAATATCTTCTTGGGCTGGAGCGACCGCCACGGTTTCCGTGGCAACGAAGTGGGGTCCTCCAGCCCAACACGGTGTTTTGCCCGCGTCCAAATTGACCGTCGTGCCGTGTGGAACCTCTTCTCCGTAAGACATTTGGTCCACTACCCCGGTGACTGCGAGGGTGACGGATAGGGTGATCTGTGTCCTTCATGCACCCGTCACCCTTGCACGCTGCAAGAAACGATTGAGATTCGTTGCCATCGACACCCATCTACTACTAAAGAGGCCTCGAAAACGGAAAAAGGCAAAAACAAATTTTGACCAGCGCGTATGCGTAAGGAGTGCCTTTATCCTTTCCCTGTAGGCCGACGTTGCGACGCTTGCCTCTACTTACTAGGGAACATCCAAACGGGGAAAAGTAAGAAAAAAAGTCGCCCCTTTTCCGAGGGGTCTGCCAAGCAATGAGGAGACCACAGAAAGGCAGACCGAAAGCACGACATTGGCAGAAGCCCTCAGCATCAGCAGATAGAGCTGGCTCCCTCCGCTCTCGCCGCCGTCAAGGAGCATGGCCGCCACGCGGCTCCTATCGTCGTCCTTGTCTGCGGCTTCGCTCGGGATTGGCCGAACTACGAGAGGCGTGGGCCTCTCTACCCTCAAGCAGCCGCAGGACGTTGACGAGCATTTGCGGCCTTTGGATGTCTCTCTTCGGATTCATCCAGAGTGCCGTTCTTGAATCTTCGTTGCTGCATGTAGGAGGCTTCCATACGTGCTTGGAGCCGTTGTGCTGCATCGTGCAAAGTCGCCATCTCGGCCTCATAAGCTGAAAGTCGAACGGCCCGGCGTCTTTCCTTAGGTGGGAGTTTGCGTTCTAATTCAGCCGAGAGGTCTCCGAAAGCCGTGAATTTTGCTCCAAACAGCTTTCGAATCTCGCGCTTTTCTCCTTGGCTGACAGCAAGAACATACGCGATATAAGCCGCCAATTGTTCGTCGTGGAGCTTCCAAACGATCTTCTCGATCTTTCGTATAGCGGTTTTCAGATGGTGTGTGGGAGGAACTGGTCTGCGTTTCATGGCGTCGAAGTTCTCCTCTTTTGAGGTCCGCTCTTTCTTTCCTTGTTGTTCTTCGCAGCGCCTTGGCTTATGCCATTCTCGCCTTTGTCGCTTCCGTCTTCGGGCTTCGACGAATCAGGCCGCTTCCATCGTTTTTGTTCTGCAGATGTGAGGAATCGTACGACAGGAGGCTGGCCTGCCTTTCGGCGGCGCTCCTCGATGAATTGGACATCCTCATAAACCTTGACTGCGTCGAGGGTTTCCTTCTCGATTTCCCTAACCCGTTTGTCGAAATTGGAAGCGTCGGAACTCTCTGCTCCTTCGATATTGTTGCAAAAGTGGGTGTTCATGTCGGCGCGTTCTCCTTCAAATAAGACTCGCGTTCTGTCCACGGTTGCCGCATCCAAATCGGGCGCGCGCTTCAACCGTTCGAGGCCGCGCACCGCTTCGTCCATACCGTGATTGAACAGAAAGATCGCTTCGTAAAGATGAGCTTTTTGCATGACAAGATTCCTTTCAGCGGCGTGGCCGCGAGTTCGGCAGTTAATGTGGCGCGTCGGGGCACACGTCTCCGATGGAGTCGAATGCCGACCCGGATGGACACAGAGATTCAGTTGGGCAGAACTATGGCGGGGGATGGGCCACGCGCAGAGGAATGGAGCGTGCGACGGAAACCAAACAGAGATGGGTGGGTTGCACCCAAGGGGCGAACCCGATACTTTCTAATCCAGCCATCATTGCCTCTAATCCAGGCGACTTTGGTCAGGGGCGCGTTGGTGCTAGACACACCGGCGCGTCCCGTTCACTCACTCTTCTTGCCTGTTTTCTTTGCCTTCTTCTCGTGCCTTGTCTTCCTGCCGTTCGCTATCTTCGGCAGAATCTTGCGAACTCGCTCAATGTCTTCGTTGCTCCAAGCATAAATGAGTAGGCCCCCAATCCGTTCCGGCTCAGGCGCAGGAACCTTCTTCGCAGCCACATACCTGCTCAATGCTGCAACGCTCAAACCAAGTTTCTTCGCCGCCTGCCGCATAGAAAACGAGCTCATCTGGAACATTGTTCCCGATAATCTTTCCGATGTCAAGCATTCTCCGTAGCAATATCACGCCATAGCTGAACTACCCAGGTGAGCCCCTGTGCTAGCATTTCTTCATGGTTGCATTTGTCTTCGGTGCAGGCGCCTCACTTCACGCGGGCTATCCCTTAACTGCCCACCTTGGCAACCATCTTCACGACTGGGCGCGCCAAAACGACGCCTTCATGTGGCGGGGCTACCTTGAGGAGCTTTTTGAGCAGTATGGCGGACTGGCGGATTTAGAGCGGATACTGACAGAACTTTACGAGCGCCCTGTCGGTTCACGGGCCGCAGCATTCAGTAAAATGCACTGCGGCAACTCCATCGGTGGCCTCAAAGTTGCGATCCCTGAGTTCTTTCATGGCGTGCATGGAAATCCGATTCGGGGGCGCGATCTCTACAGAGAATTGGCTCGGAGCAAGATTCGGGACGGCGACGCGATTCTTACTTTTAACTATGATTTGGCGTGTGAACGTGCGCTGAAGACGGAAGGGGCATGGGAAATCGGCGACGGCTATGGCTTTTCTCTCGGCGTTGGGATAACTCCACCCTCTAAGACGAAGATATTAAAGCTGCATGGCAGCGCGAACTGGCTGGGCATACTCTTCGATGGGAATATGGGCTTTTCTCAGGCTTCAAACGTGTATGGCCCAAGGCCATGTCTTTTTGGTGAACGCGATTTCACATACCTTGGATACTCAAGGGATGTGCGCGACCCTTTGTGTAAGGGAATTTCGAGAACAGGAGCAGATCCGGCACTGATTCTTCCGACCCTTCACAAGAACTTCTTCCACCAGACGACCTTCGGCCGTGAGTGGGAACCCTTCTGGAATTACATTTGGGAGCAAGCACAACAATCTCTTGGTTCCGCCGAAAAGATTGTGATCATTGGCTACAGCATGCCTAATGCTGACGAAAGAGCAAGAGAGCTTTTGCTGAAGCACTCGAATCCCAACGCCGAAATTCTGGTGTTCTCAGGTTCGAGAACAGGTGCGATTTGTGAAGACTTTCGCAAGATCGGCTTTCAGACCGTCAATTCGTTCGGCGACGGTTATTTCGAAGATTATCTGAGGGGCGTGGACCTCTCTGCGCTTGGGTAGCGCCGGAGCTTATTCGGGAGAAGGCTGCGCACCCAGGGCAAGGCCAGGACCGTTAGGATAGACGTTTGACAATGGTATAATACATGTTACCATCGCAATGATGGTTGATATCCGCGAGTATCACGACCGAGGCGGCAACAGCCCTTTTCGCGAATGGTACGCCAGGCTAAACGCCGAAGCTGCCCGAAAGGTGACAACCGCTCTGTACCGCGTAGGGCTGGGAAACTTTTCCAACGCCAAAAGTGTCGGGGCTGGCGTTTACGAGTGCAAAATCAATTTTGGCCCAGGTTATCGAGTGTATTTTGGGAAAGAAGGCGAGCAGATAGTCATCCTCCTTGGCGGCGGAACGAAACAGCGCCAACAGAACGACATCAAGCTTGCACTCGAACGGTGGGGAGACTACAAGCAGAGGAAGAAGCAGCAGAAAGAAAAGGAAGGGGAATGAACATGGCTTTGACACGAGATTTTAGAGAAACAGTTCAAGCGCGCGTGAAACGCGACGCCACCTTCCGAAAAGGGCTTCTTAGCGAAGCTATCGAAAGCCTTCTCTCCGGCGAGGTGACACTCGGCAAAGAGCTATTGCGTGACTACATCAATGCCACAGTCGGCTTTCCAAAGCTGGCAGCGCATACCAAGATTCACGTAAAGACTCTTCACCAGATGTTTGGCCCGAACGGGAATCCGACGGCCAGCAATCTGTTTGAGATCGTTGCCTATTTGCAGCACGCAGAAGGCGTGCGCTTCGAAGTCCGATCCACACGCGCCGCCCTGCGCATGAAGAAGCGGCCATCCTCTCAGGGAGCAAGACGCATTGCTTCTGCTGTCCTGAGTCATTAAAAGCGATCTGTGTTACGGTCATGGACTGACCGAGAGATTTTGTTTTACGAAACTGTCCAGATCGTCTAAGGCATTGCGGCAAAATTCAAGAAGGCTCGCGGGCCTTTCTGTAAATTGCCAGTCCTTCCCGACAATCGAATGCGTTTGGACCGTCGGATGAAAGCGGGGTCGGAAACGCGAAGGCCATCGCTCAGTTCTATGTTCCCATCGAGAAGGCCATCTTCCCTGCATGTCCTCAGAGACAGAAACATTGAAACGTCGCCAGATCACGGCACCGTCCCCATGAGTTTCTAGGACAGCCCTGTCAATGATAAAGCCGATGCGCGGATGAGAATTCAGTTGTGCTTCGAGAGCTTTCATACGAGGACGTCCAGATTGCTTTTCGACTACACCGTAAAATCTCTGAGAGACCGTGCGGAATGACTCTAAGAAGTGCCCCAAAGAATCAAGGAACTCTTGTTCACTTCCAGTACGTTCGATTTGCTCCATTTGTGACAAGGCACGTCGGCACTCTCGCAATTTATCGAAGACCCGTTGCGGGTCGGACGCAGCATAGAAATTTCGTGCGGCGCTCATTTTCGTCTGAGGTAGTTATCCCCAAAAAGTGTTTGACTTTTCCGATGGCGCCAACAATTGGATCGCCGACCTGGCTATGTAGTGCAGTTCAGGCTGCTGTCTTGGTAAGTAGTATCGATCATCGCCTTCAAACCTCGACGCGCCGGAAGTTCCTTGTAGCATGCGCCCACAAGATTCTTCAGCGGGAGCCTTATCTGTTCAGAAGCTTCTGGTGTGTGTCGAACCATTCGATGAACGACAAGGATCATGCGCGCCCAGAAGCGTTCGTCCATCCAATTCCCGTGGGCTTGCGCGTTGACAATCGCATCCCCCAGAGATTCGGTCCAAGCGGTCGACCCTGATCGTGACATGAGCTCAACCACAGCTAGCCAAACATCTCTGTCGGTCCCTCTCCTCAGGAATTCGCACAGTTCGTGTTCGAGTGACGGGCCACTCCATTTGAGGACTCCGGCTGGTAGGTCAGCTACTAAGGCCGCGCGCCGCGCGGCAGAGATATCGTATGACGCGATTTCCGGCAAGCTGAGAGGAGCCATGCCATCCCCCATAGCGGCATGCAATGCGTGCAGCGCAATGCCACTGGCAACGCTCGGGCGGTAGGTTGCCAGAGGACTTCGAGCATACAGAGATAATTGAGGCACGTGACGTTCAACCGCCTGAGGACGATCCACTGGCTTCCGGTAGCGGGGCGCACCTGCTACCAGCTTCTTTGCCGCGTCTTTAACGGCGCCTGGCGGCAACTCGCCAACAGCTTTCTTTAGGTCTTGTCTACGCAAACAGACTGAGCAAGTGATGCCGGCGTTGTCTCTTACCGTAAGCGGCCGCACTGGCATCGAGTAGAGTTTTGTAAACCC
>Ga0210407_10003188_pt1 | contig 13471 bp, 9 predicted proteins | sample IncBWC27MmetaG_FD_150860 | JGI IMG/M metagenome (GOLD analysis project Ga0210407, IMG submission 150860) | Forest soil microbial communities from Barre Woods Harvard Forest LTER site, Petersham, Massachusetts, United States - Inc-BW-C-27-M | ecosystem: Environmental > Terrestrial > Soil >... | reverse complement strand
CGCGGGGATGCGGCGGCCATGTTTCAGAAGCTGGTCGAGACGCTGCGACCGCTGAAGAATGCGCCTGTCATTGTGAGCGAGGCGGTGCGTGAGGCGAGTGGACTCGATTCGTCCGACGCGGCAGAGATCTTCGCCGCGGACGTGATCGTGGATGCAATCCTCGGCACAGGTTTTCGTCCGCCGGTCAGGCCGCTCTATGCAGCGGCGATCGGCAAAATGAATGCGGCCTCCGCTCCGATTGTCGCCGTCGACATTCCCTCGGGCGCTGGTGCCGATGCCATGCAGGCGCAAACCGCGAGTGGCTTTATCGACAAAGCGCGTGCCGATGCCATCGTGACCTTCACCGCTCCGCGTCCGGCACACGTGTTTGCGGGGTTGACCAGCGGGCCCACTGTGATTGCGCCCATCGGTTCGCCGCCGGAAGCAATCGTCTCGCAGCTTGGACTTCATCTGAGCACTCCGCCCGACTTCGCTCCGCTGCTCGCGCCCCGCGCGCGTGAAGGCAACAAGGGCAGCTACGGACATGTCCTGGTGATCGGCGGATCGCTCGGTAAAGCGGGCGCGGCGGCGATGGCTGGATTTTCGGCACTCCGAGCGGGCGCTGGTCTTTCGACGGTGGCCGCGCCAAAATCAGTGTTCGCAGCCGTCGCGTCCTTTCATCCCGAAGTTATGACCGAGCCGCTGGCAGAAACCGAACAGGGCTCGGCCTCATTGCGAGCGCTCGGACCAGGCCTCGATTCGCTGCTAGCGAGCAAGACCATCATCGCGATTGGCCCAGGGATCTCGCGCAATTCCGAGACCGCCGATTTCGTGCGCACGATTGTCAAGCGCCGCGACAAGGCGATGGTTGTGGATGCGGACGCGCTGAACGCCTTCGAAGGATCGGCGGACCAGCTGAACGGCCGCGGACGAACCCTCGTCATCACCCCACACCCGGGAGAAATGTCGCGGTTGACCAGCTTGAGCATTGCCGAAATTCAAGCGAACCGCGTGGAGGTTGCACGAACCTTCGCTCGCGAGCATGAATTGATCGTCGTCCTCAAGGGACATCGCACCTTGATCACAGCGCCCGATGGCACAGTCTGGGTGAATCCCACCGGCAATCCGGGCATGGCAACCGGAGGCACGGGAGACGTTTTGACGGGAATGGTAGCCGGCCTGATCGCGCAACATCCGCAGCATGCGCTCGAAGCCACCGCTCTCGCCGTCTATCTTCATGGACTGGCGGGGGACCTGGCCAGTGAATCCGTCGGCGAGAATTCTCTGGTGGCTACAGACCTGGTGCGCTTCCTGCCCGAAGCGTTTGCTCAGATGCGGAATCAGAAATCCGAGGAGATTCGCTTTCATGCCTAGCGAAGCACACGTAGGGACAGCCGCCCTCGGCTGTCCGGCGGGCGAAGCCCCGCGACGTTCTTGAGTGTTAGGTTGAACGTGTTAGGTTGAACGAAAAGCTTGGCGAGCTGCGCTCGCGTGGACAGCCGAGGGCGGCTATCCCTACGTGGTTCTCGCTCCAGAATTAGCGCGGAATGTAGTTATCGAGCAGCGGAAGGAACTGCGACCCAAGCTTCATCATGCGCGCCTGGGCGGCATCGGGAGATTCGCCACTAAGCATTGGGGTCATCAGGCGCACCAGCGCACCGTCGCTGCGATTCAGGTGAATTGAATCGGACACCAGATAATATTTGGCCCACCACTCGCTAGCCACGACGCGGCCATGCGCTTGAAACCAGTACAGTACCAGTTCTTGCCCCTCTCCCGATTGTGAACCCACATAGCGGTTGGCGGGGAATGACGAACCGTCGGGACGCGTAATTTGAACCACCTCCCGCGAAATCGGAACCCATCCCGCGCCCGGCAGGCAGTGGTTCGGTGAATGGATCGTATCGCCTGCCTTTTGCGTCGGAAAGTATGCAATGAAGAGATTGATCCAGGGCTGTGGCTGGCTCGCGTTTTCGTAATCGCGTGGCAGAAACTCGCCCTGCCCGAGGATCTCAAGGGTGTCCTGGTCGAGCGCCTCGTCGGTTCCCGTCCAACCATCAATCTGCGAGGGCAGAGAACTCAGAGACGCTCGCGGCGGGAAGAACTCGTTGCGCGAATGGGCCTGCAGTACAATCGCCGTGACCAGCATGAGCGCGGCGACAATCCCAAAGCGAAGTGATCCGGCATTCATGCGGATTTCGCCTCCGGACCGCTCTTCGAAACCCGAGAGATCACCCGATGCACCGCGAACAGCATAATCAATGCCACAACGAAGATCAGCCATCCCGAAAAGGTATGATAAAATCCTTCTGCCTTATCGGGATCCCAGTACTGCACCAGCAGCCCTGTCCCAAAAATGCGAAAGCCGTTGGCTGCCACTGCGATTGGCACGGCTAAGGATACGAGCGTCAGCCGCACCCACATACGAGTCTCCATCAGGTAGCCGTAGATGATGGCCAGCGTTACCAGCGTCAGAAGGGAACGGATTCCGCTGCATGCTTCCGCGACGTTCAGCGGCATGGCCGCGAGATGGATCACATTCCCCTGCCGCAGCACTGGAACTCCGACTAATTCGAGCAGGTCAGTGGCTAGCTTAGAAGCGAGCAACTGAAGGGGAAAGGTGACCTGTTGCAGGAGCAGTTTCGGGATCGGGATCATCAGAATCAGAAAAGCCCAAGGGAACAGGACCGCACGAAAGAAGGTCCATCCCCGAAACAGAATGATCAGGCCCGCCAGCAGGATCAGCAGCGAGACCCGCGAGAAAAACAGTTCCGCCCCCAAGACTCCCAGAACCAGCATAAGCAAGCTCAGTATTATCAGCGGAAGCCCCGCCCATGATGGCGCGGGCGAAATTGCTCTCAGTTTCTTGCGGTCCTGCCAAAGGACAAACAAAGCAAAGATCGGGACGAAGATCCCATGCTGGAAATCCCGATCACTGTGGGGTCCGACCCACTGCAGAAACAGGTGGGCAAGAATCGAGGCGTAAAGCCAAGCAACCAAAAGCAGCAGCGCTACTGCCTGCCAACGGGGCGACTTGGACGGCAACCGATCCTCCCTCGTCGCGAGGAGCGGCGCTACCTCTACTGAATTACTCATAGCGGCGCTTGCATTCGAGAATATGCGAAACTGGGTCATCGCGCAAAGTAAAACCAGCGCTTCGGGCCAGCGCATGAATGTTTTGCAAGCGCATCGGGGCAAAAGAGGGAAACAAATTACCCATAGTTGGTGGTCACGTGCCCAAGAGGTTACCGTGTCGCTTCCCACGGGCTGTAAACATCCATTAAAATCAAACAGTTAGACTGAGGTAGCGGGGCGGTTTTGGACTACGGCATGCTGGATCTGGGTCCCGGGAGAAAGAGCATCTTGGATGAGCGGCAACAGCCTCTGGTGAGCGTCGTCATTCCTGCGTATCAGGCCGCGGGGCGTATCCGGAATACGCTGGATTCCGTGTTCGCGCAGACGTATCCAAACTTTGAGGTCGTGCTGGTAAATGATGGGTCGCCGGACACGAGAGCGCTGGAAGAGGCGATCCGGAGCTATGGCGAGAGGCTGATCTATATCCGGCAGGAAAATCGAGGCCCATCGGGTGCACGCAACACGGCCATCCGGGCGGCGCGAGGCAAGTACATTGCCTGCCTCGATAGCGACGACATCTATTTGCCGGAGCATCTGGCCAGTCTGGTTCCGCTGCTCGAGAAGCGTGGTCTGGATCTGGTTTACTCCGACTCCTACCATTTGAGGGACGGAGTGCATATTGGCCGGTCGTTTGAGCGGCAACCGCAGAGTCCACCGGTGACGTTCGAGAAGCTATTGACGGAAGAATGCGCCATCACGACATCAGCCGTAGTGGCCTCGCGGCAGGCAATGATCGATGCCGGACTGTTCGACGAACGCTATCGCCGTTGCGAAGACTTCGACCTCTGGCTGCGCATGTCGTTTCGCGGGGCGAAGATGGATCTTCTCCGCCAGGTCGGGATTGAACACCGGCTGCTCGCCGGCGGACTCTCCTCCGACCACTTTCTCCTCAAGCAGGCGCTAATCGAAATCTACAAGAAGGTGCTGGCGACCCTACCGGTCTCTGCGAAACAGAAAAGGACGATTCAGGAACTGATTGCGCGGACCGAGGGACTGTGCCAGATCGACCTGGTGAAGCGTTACTTGCGGGAAGGCAATTACCCGGAAGCGCGCCTGGCGGCGGCCAAAGCGGCAGCCCTATTGCAGGACCGGAGGAGCCGGAGAGTAGCTCTGGGAGTGCGGATTGCGCCATGGGCAGTCCGCTGTTTTCTGCTCATGCAGGAGACGCGATTGGCGTGGAGAAGCAAGCAGAGAGCTGGCTCTGCCGGAAACGGGCCAACCGGAAACGGGGCAACCAGGGGCGGGAACGTTCAGCTACAATCAACAGAAGTTGAAACGAAGCAAACGTGAAGTAAGTGGACGCCCCCAAGCAGCGCGACTACCAGGGCACAAGCCGCGCCTCCCCGAAGGTCCCGGCGGGTAAGCGATCAGGACAGTGTCAGGACAGAGTCAAAACAGCGAGAGGTTCAACACATGATGCAGAGGCTGATCCGTGGAATGCGGCGGGCGCTGAGCCTGCACCACCCAGGACGCAACCTGGAGGTGCGGCCGGATGACGTATTCATTCTTTCTTTTCCGAAGTCGGGCAATACCTGGACCCGGTTTCTGATCGCCAACCTCGCGTATCCGGAAACTCCTGCGGATTTTTCCAACATCAATCGTCTGACGCCGGATCCGGAGGCGCTTTCGAAGCGCGAAATGGCAAGGATGCGGCGGCCACGGATCATCAAGAGCCACCAATATTTCGATCCGCGCTACAAACGCGTGATCTACGTGGTGCGCGATCCGCGCGATGTGGCACTGTCGCAGTTCCACTTTCACCGCAAGCGTGGCCTTATTGAGGACGGCTATCCGCCGGAGAAATTTGTGGCAAGGTTTGTGGCCGGAGAGACGGGCCCTTACGGATCATGGGGTGAGAATGTAGCCAGTTGGCTGGCGACGCGTGAGAACCGGCCGGGATTCCTGCTGCTGCGCTACGAGGATATGCTGGAAGATGCCGTGCGCGAACTGAACAAAGTCGCGTCGTTCCTGGAAATCCCACCGGATGCGGGGCGGATTGCGAATGCCGTGCGGCGCAGCGCCGCCGATGAGATGCGCAAACTGGAGAAATCGCAGGCGCACCTCTGGTCTTCGACCAAAAGCACCCGCCAGGACGTTCCTTTTGTACGCTCAGCTCAGGCCGGAGGCTGGAGGACGGGTCTACCGGAAGGCGCGGTGGCGCAAATGGAAGCCGCCTGGGGACATTTGATGACGCACCTGGGATACGAACTCCTGTTGCCGGCGAGAACCATGACAGGGACGACGAATTTCGACTCCCGGTTTGCGGAAACCATGCTGAACGGACCGTCACGATGATCTACGGGATCAGGCGGATATTGAAATACGCGTTAGGGCGGGACATCGCGGGACGCAGCGTGGCAGTACGTCCCGACGATACGTTCATCGTGTCGTATCCAAGATCGGGTAACACCTGGACGCGCTTCCTGGTGGCAAACCTGTTGTTTCCTGGTGAGCCGGTAAGTTTTGCGAACATCGAGCGGCTGATTCCCGACGCGGAAGCGCAGTCTAGCCGCTACATGAAGCGGCTACCCGGACCGCGGTTGATCAAAAGTCATCAATACTTCGATCATCGCTACCCCAAGGTTCTTTACATTGTGCGCGACCCGCGAGACGTGGCGGCCTCCTACTACAACTTTTCGCGGAAGTACCGGCACATTGAAGATAATTATCCATTGGAGCGTTACATCGGGGATTTCGTACACGGGCGTTTAAGCTCGGCGCCCTGGGGCACTTGGGCGGAAAACGTGGGCACATGGATGGCGGCTCGCAATGGACGGCCCACATTTCTGCTGGTGCGTTACGAAGATCTGATCGCGAACACGGCCGCCGAGTTGGAGAAGGTGGCGAGTTTTTTCGGTGTGGACGCGAGTCCTGGAAGATTGCACCAGGCAGTCGAGAACAGCTCCGCCGATCAATTGCGCGAATTGGAGAAGAAGGAGGGCGGCGAGTGGGTCACGACCAAGAACAAGCGTTCCGATATTCCATTCATAGGCAGCGCGGTGGCGGGCAAATGGAAGTCGGTATTGCCGGAGGCCGCAGTGGTCGAGATTGAATCGGCATGGGGGCACATTATGGCGCAGCTCGGGTACCACCTGGTCACGCGCACGCCGGAAAGTGTAGAGACACAATTGGCAGACTCGGCAGTCATTGGGAAGCAAGGGGAATGACGAACCCGGGACATCTTCGCATCAAGCGAACTGCCGGCCGTTGAGTCACTATGCTGAAGTTTGAGAAAACTCAGATCCTGAAGAATGTCGGATCGAGCTGGTCGGCGCTGGCCACGAACGTGTTGGTCGGGATTTTTATGTCGCCCTTCATTCTGCACCGGCTGGGCGATGCGGCCTATGGCATCTGGGTTTTGATTTTTTCGGTTACGGGTTACTACGGACTGTTTGACTTAGGAATCCGCTCTTCCATCATTCGCTACGTTTCCAAATACACAGCCACCGGCGACAAAGAGAAGCTCACGCAGTTCGTCAGCACTGCTCTGTTTAGCTACACATGTATTGGCGTGGTGAGCATGGCGCTGACCGTCTCGCTCAGTTCGTCGGCAGAACACCTGTTTAAGATTCCACCCGAAATGCATTCCCAGGCGCGCCTGCTGCTGCTGATGGTCGGAGCATCGGTCAGCCTTGGTTTTCCGCTGGGCGTCTTCGGCGGCATGCTGGAAGGCCTGCAACGGTTTTACCTTCTGAATTGGACGAGCATCGGCTCGACTCTGCTGCGGGCGGCACTGATCGTATATTTCCTGAATCGCGGCCATGGACTGATCGCCATAGCGCTGATTACAGTGGCGCTGCCTATCTTGTCTTCAATTCTGCGCGGAATCATCGTCTTCCGGTTATGCCCCGTGCGGCTCAGCCTGCGCTACGTAGACAAAGCGTCCTTCCGCAACATGGCTACCTATGGCGGAACTACGTTTCTTGTGATTGTCGCTGGACGACTGCGCTTTCGCACCGATGAACTGGTCCTGGGCTCAATGATGTCCACAGTGGCAGTTACATATTTTTCGATCGGCGCGCGCATTGTGGACTACGCCCAGGAATTCGTCGCCAGCCTGGCGCAGATTTTTGTCCCCATGTCGAGCCAGTCGGAGGCGAAAGGCGATCTGAACCGCCTGAGGAAGGTTTATATCGCGGGGAACCGCGTGTGCGCGCTGCTGATTCTGCCCATCACGGTAATCCTGATTCTGCTGGGGAAACATGTCATCCGGATCTGGGTTGGCGCCCGCTACGTTCCGCACAGTTACCCGGTGTTGGTGGTTCTGATTATTCCCTTCGCGTTGATGCTCATGCAGTCGGCTTCAGGACGAGTGCTGTTCGGTATCGGCAAACATCAATCCATGGCAAAAGTTACGCTGATCGAGGGGATCGCTAACTTGATCCTGAGTATTGCGCTGGTTCCGGAACTGGGGGTGGTGGGCGACGCGCTGGGCACGGCGGTGCCGCTGTGTTGCACGTTCCTCCTCTTCATGCCGCGCCATTTAAAGAAACAGCTCGGCGTGCCGGTGAGCAGTTTTGTACGTCAGGCGTATTCGTTGCCCCTTCTACTGAACTTGCCGCTCCTTGGACTGCTCTGGCTGGCAAACCGTTTCTTTACTCCCAGGAACCTGATCCAGTTGGTGATGGAGATTGCGGCGGCATTCCTCATTTATGGCCTTGGAGTGCTCTGGGCTTACAAGACAGGCCGTGTGTTCAAGGTCACTGAGTCTGGAGGCCCCGTCCAGTTGCAGGCGTCTCAGGTCGCCACTGCACCCGTGATCGAAGTGGAATATCAGGAGGAATCTTAGGGGTGAGCGATAGGTTCCGCAGAGTGCCCGCTCGTTCGCGGACGTTCATGGTTGCTGTATCAAGTCCGCGCAGAAGCGAGAGCGCAAAAATGTGCAAGATTTTGCGTCTACCCAAAAAGAGGGATTGTGTGTCACCGCTTTCTGGGGTATAAAAGTTCATCCAGTTGTTGCGGTTTGGTTAAATACTTTGTTTTTCCTGTAGGTCCCTTCCCCGGCGTTCCAAATGCTCTTTACAGGGAAACCCCTGGCGGTTTTTTTTGAACAGGGAACCACGCAATGCGCCACTTTTTGTCACGTGACGTTGGGAAAATCCGTTCCGGTGCGTCTTCCCGGTCCCATGGTGATTCGATGTTCAGCTCCACGCCCAATGCAACGCCGGTCCGCAATCTTTGTCTGACTCTGCTCGTCGTCTGCGGCGCTTTTCTGTCGTCTGCGTTCGCGCAGCAAGCTGTTCTCACCAGCCGTGCCGATATCAGCCGCAGCGGCGCCAACACCAATGAAACCCTGCTCACCCCCAGCAACGTCAGCAAGAACAGCTTCGGCCGTCTCTTCAGTTTTCCCGTCGACTATTTTGTGATGGGCCAGCCGCTGTATGTGCCCAACGTGAACATCGCCGGCCAGGGCACGCACAACGTCGTCTATGTCGTCACCGAGATGGATTCGGTCTATGCGATTGACGCCGACAACGGCGCTCAGCTCTGGTATGCCAGCATGCTCAACGGGGGCACCACGGCCAGCGGTAAATATCTGCCCTGCGGCAGCGGTCCCGGGTTTACCCAGGAAGGCATTACCTCGACTCCAGTGATTGATCCCGCCACCAATACCATGTATCTGGTGGCCAAGACTCTTCTCGGCACCACCGTGCGTCACCATCTTCACGCCCTCGACATCACCACCGGCAACGAGCAAGCGGGCAGCCCCGTTCTGATCACCGCCAGCAGCACCAGCAATAAGGGACACGTCACCGTCTTCAACAGCCTGCACCAGAAAAACCGGCCCGGTCTCTTGTTGCTCAACGGGGTGCTTTACCTGGGCTTCGGTTCGAACTACTGCAACGATAGCAACAGCGGCTGGGTTCTTTCCTACGACGCTGCCAATCTGTCGCAACTCGCGGTCTTCAACAGTTCGCCCGACAACGGATTGACTTCCATCTGGCAGTCTGGGGTTGGTCTCGCGGCCGATGCAGCCGGCAACCTCTTTGTGGAGACCGCCGAAGCTGGCGCCAATGGGTACGATGTCCCAAGCGGTGGTCAGACCTATTGCAACAGCGTGGTGAAGCTTTCCCCCGATCTGACGGTTGCCGACTATTTCACCCCGTGGAGCGTGGCCTACCTCAACTCCCACGATCTTGATTTGAGTTCCACCGGAGCCCTCGTCCTTCCCGATCAAGACGGTCCCTATCCCCATGAACTGATCGCCGGCGGCAAGCAGGGCATCGTCTATGTTCTCAATCGCGACAACCTGGGAATGTTCTCGGCGAGCGATAGTCAGGTTCTGCAGGAGGTCACTCTCAAACCGAGCGCCAACAACGACGTGTTGTTCGGCTCTCCCGCCTACTGGAACAACACCCTGTACTTCGCCCCCAACGCCTCTCCGCTCATGGCTTTTCCGTTGTCCGGGGGATTGCTCGGCACTCCGCTGACAACGAGCGGGAGCTATCTCGGCAGTCACTCGCCGTCCATTTCCGCCAATGGCACCAGCAACGGAGTTTTGTGGGTCCTCACCGGTCAACTGCTCGCGTTTGATGCGGGTTCCCTCAAGCTGCTCTATACGACGAATCAGGCGCCCAATGGACGCGACACGTTGCCCGCGATTGGTCATTTTGTCACGCAGACGGTGGCTAACGGCAAGGTTTATGTCGGCACCCGAAATAGTCTCGAAGCCTACGGCCTATTTCACGTCGCCACCATCACTGGAGGCGACGCCCAGAGTGCCACCGTCGCCACCACGCTCGCGGCGCCGATCCAGGTCGAGGTTGACAACCCATATAACGGGCAACCCGACGTCGGCGCCACTGTTAACTTCAGTGACGGCGGCAAGGGCGGTACATTCAATCCCAACCCTGCCGTCACCGATGCGAACGGCGACGCTTCGACGACTTACACGGTTCCCCAAAAAGCCGGCACATACACCCTGACGATCTCTGGGACCGGCTTCGGCAATGTCACCACGACCGCCACTGCTACGCCTGGCGCCGCAGTAAGAATCATTGCCTACGGCGGAGCGAAACAGACCGGCACCGCCGGTTCCAATCTCGCCAAACCCGTCATCGCGCAGGCCCAGGACGCCTACAAGAACGGCGTCCCCGGGATTACCATCAACTTCAGTGCCAACAAGGGAGTCGTTCCCAATCCGTCTTCCGTGGTCACCGACGCGAACGGACTGGCTCGTACAACGCTGCAGTTGCCCACCACCGTCTCCACCGTGACGGTCACCGCCAGTTCCGCCGGTTTCAAGAACACCGCCTTCGTGGAGTACTCGGTTGCCGGACCCGCCGCCAACATCGCCGTCACCAGCGGCGATAATCAGTCCGCTACCGCGGGAAGGCAATTACCGCAGGGCCTCACCGTGCTCGTCACCGACCAATACGGCAACCCGGTTCCCAGCGTTAGTGTTGCCTTTGACGACGGCGGCGCCGGAGGCACTTACTCAAACGCCAATCCCAGCATCACCAGCAACTCGGGAACGGTAACGCAGTTCTACACGCTCCCGCCGTCCGCCAGAGCCATCAGCATCACAGCCACTGCCAGCGGAGTGGCCAACCCCGCCCTCTTCAATGAGACATCGCTTGCCGGGCCCGCCGCCAATATCGCCACCACCAGCGGCAATAATCAGGCGGCTCCTGCGGGAATGCAATTGCCCCAAGCTCTCACTGTGCTCGTGACCGACCAGAACAACAACCCTGTTGCCGGCGTCACCGTTAATTTTGGCGACGGCGGAGCCGGAGGCGCTTTCTCCAACCCCAATCCCGGTGTCACCGACAACGCTGGCTCGTTGGCCCAGATCTATACACTCCCTCCGACTCCCGGAATCATCACCGTCACCGCCACCGCGACCGGTGTAGCCACCCCCGCCGTCTTTACTGAAACCGCGCAGTAGCCGAGCCCGCCCATCGCTTATGGATTCCTGTTGTCGTTTGTGACATTGCCATTCGCCTTGACCAGGCCAAATTTCGCGCCGGCCGCTAACGAGAGGGCAACGCCTGTTTGAAGTTGGCACAGCGGTAATCTTTGCCCGGAGCAAGCCGGTAAATTAACCCACTTGGAGGCGAGGCAACCCCGCTGGACGTTGAGCAACTAAGATGTACGTAACCCCGTGAGTAGGACTTTGTCCCCAAGGGAGGTGGGAAGTAATGCCAGTAGAGTACCTACGAGGTGGGCAATAAATTTCCCATTTGTCCGCAATGTGATAACGTATGAGGCACGCTGGGACCATGCGTATTACTAGTAAGTAATTGAAAGTAAAGCATATACAGTTCAAGTGCCGTGCAAATAGTTTGCCGGGTTTGGCAGCCAGGGTGCACTAGACTGAATAAGCCCTAGTGCGAGGCGTTCCAGGTCGGATTTTTTTGGGGCCGCCAGATGGCGCTAAAGTGAAGCAGAACAGTATGGACATCGACAGAACCGAAATCCTGGCAACTGCCGGAGCACCGCAGAACGGAAGCGCTCGTATCTGGATTGAAAGCGTCAGCGCTGGCATGCGCACCGTCGAAGCCATGGTCCGCGAGCTGTCGCAGAATGACGTCCCCATGCTGGTGGTGGCCGAGCACGGTTCCGGCAAGGCAGCGGTGGCGGCGCGCATTCACGCTCTGTCCCGCCGCGCGGCTGAGCCTTTTCAGGTCTATCAGGGACAGGAAGCGAATGAAGAAATTCTGGCTGCTCGGGACGGTCAAAGTGGAACCGTTTATCTTCAGGAAGTGGGCGACCTGAGTGCGGCGGCTCAGAAGGAACTGGTTCGCCAGATCGGTTTGAGTGGCGTCGAGCAGCGCCGCGTGCCCCGTTACGTCTGCGGAACCTCGCGTGAGTTGGAACCCGAGGTCAAGGCTGGCAAGTTCCGCGAAGATCTTTATTACGGAATCAGCGGAGTTTGTTTGCGGCTTCCTCCTTTACGCCAGCGGAAAGAGGATATTCCAATTCTGCGTGACTGGTTTCTCTCCGCCGCTGCCCGTGACTTTTGCCGGGCCGTACCGGTGCTGAGTCCCGAGACCCAGAATTTCTTTCTGGAATACAACTGGCCGGGAAACATTCGCGAGCTGAAAGACGCGGCTCGAGCCATTGTCGGGCTAGGCGATGAGACGCTCGCCATGGGAGGACTGCGCTCTCTTTTGCGGCGCGTCGATCGTGGCGGCAACGGTGAGAAGATTTCCTTGAAAGATGCGGCGCGCGCCGCCTCCCGCGAAGCCGAGCGGGAGATCATTCTTCAGGTCCTGACTCGCACCCGTTGGAACCGGCGCCGGGCCGCGCAGGAGTTGCAGATCAGCTACAAAGCGCTTCTTTACAAGCTGAAGCAGATTGGATACGAAGAGTACGGCGCGTGATCGCTGCGCTGCGTGCTGGAGAGGAGTACGGGAGTTTAGAGGAGAAGATATGAGATCAAAATGGAAAGCGGCGCTTGCTGCACTAATCCTGATCGGCAGTATCGCGTTGGCGCAGGATGCGCCCGCCCAGCCCGCCGCCAGTTCCGCTTCCGACAGGACTGCTTCCGGCAAGACCTCATCCGACAAAACCGACAAAACAACGACTGCGGCTTCCGCGAGCCAAGCCGGACCCGAGTACGTCATCGGCCCCGACGATACGCTCCACATAGCCGTGTGGAGAGAAGCCGACCTCACCGCTTCTTTGCCGGTGCGTCCCGATGGCAAAATCTCTCTTCCCTTGCTCGACGATGTGCAAGCTGCCGGCCTGACGCCCAAACAGTTGGCCGACTCGATAACGGAGAAGCTGAAAAAGTATATTGCCGACCCACGCGTCACCGTCGTTGTGACTGCGATCAACAGCAAGCGGATCTTCATAAACGGCGAGGTGCTTCATCCGGGCCCCATGCCTATGCTGCCCAGCATGACCGTTCTACAAGCATTGTCCAGCGCCGGACTCAACCAATTCGCCAAGATCAAGGGAATTTACGTCCTGCGCATGCAGAATGGCAAGCAGCAGAAACTGCCGGTGAACTACAAGAAGCTGCTCAAAGGGGAGCAGATCGAACAGAATTATCTATTGCAGCCGGGAGATACAATTGTCGTCCCGTAAAAGAACGCGGTCCCTGTAGGGGATCTACACATTAAGAGAACAGCGGGAGAATTAAGGATGGCAAAAATTCCAAAAATCCGGTTGGCGGTACTGGTTTTCGGGATGTGCATCTGCGCGGCCGCCCAGACGAGTTCCCAGCCTCAGACCGAGACTGCCCCCGCGCCGGCGTTCGGCCAGAACGCGCCCGTGCTGAACCCGGAGAACCCGCCGGTATCTGGCCTGGACGAACCCGGTCTCGATCTGCATACCGCCACTCGGAGCTTCATCTCGCCAGCTTTGCAGGTGAGCGAATCGGCGGATACGAACGGGGGCAACCAGGTCG
>Ga0210407_10003186_pt1 | contig 13476 bp, 11 predicted proteins | sample IncBWC27MmetaG_FD_150860 | JGI IMG/M metagenome (GOLD analysis project Ga0210407, IMG submission 150860) | Forest soil microbial communities from Barre Woods Harvard Forest LTER site, Petersham, Massachusetts, United States - Inc-BW-C-27-M | ecosystem: Environmental > Terrestrial > Soil >... | reverse complement strand
CGAAATGCTGCGACAGTTGCGGCTTTCAGCCCGAGGGCACGATCGTTCCATCCACGAGAGTGCCATTGGCGAGCGCGCTACTTTACTCGCGCTCCGATTCTGTTTAGCATTCACGTCGCTCCCAGTTCTGAAAAAAGAAATCAGGTATGGTATTCAAATAAAATTTGTGACGACAGTCTCCCGGTCAGCCCAATGAAGCCCAAGAAAACGATTCTTTGTGTCGACGATAACGAACAGTCACTCTCCATCCGCAAAATCCTGCTTGAAACGCGGGGTTACCGCGTGGTTGCCTGCAACAGTGGCGAACTGGCCCTCGAAGCCTTCCGGCGCGGCGGCGTTGATCTGGTGCTCACCGACCTGATCATGCCCGGCGTGGATGGTTCGCGGCTGATCGAAGAAATCAAAACGCTCTCTCCGCAGACTCCCGCGGTGCTGATCTCGAGTCGAGCGAAAATCTACGAGCGCGAAACGCTCGCCGATGTTTTTCTGTCCAAGGGAATGTATGAGCCCATGGACCTGCTGGAACGCATTCGCCTATTGCTGGTGCGCAAGCGCGGCCCCAAGCGGCAGGTTGAACTTCGCGGCCGCGCGGTGGACGTGGAGCATGCGAGCGTGGCTTGAGCGCGGCGCTGGCAAGGCTCTTTACCACAGGGGGCACAGAGGGACACAGGGGACGCACAGGGGGAAATTCCTGAGCCGTGGTTCCCCCTGTGTTCCTCTGTGCCCCCCGTGGTAAAGAACTCTGTGAGTCGCTCCGAGATGCTCCGGCACTACCGAAGTTTGCTCGCTTCGTGTGATATCGTTTTCACTGGATGTCGGCCTTCATTGAAGCGAGAGAACTCCGCAAAACTTACCGGGTGGGCAAAGTGGATGTGCCAGCCCTGCGCGGTATTTCTTTCAGCGTGCAAAAGGGCGAGTTCGTCACCATCGTCGGTCCTTCGGGCAGCGGTAAGTCCACCCTCTTTTATCTGCTTGGCGGATTGACCCGCGCGGATTCGGGAAGCGTTACTATCGACGGCGTGGATTTCGCCACCCTTTCCGACGGCGAACGCACCCGGTTGCGCAAGAGCAAGATCGGATTCGTGTTCCAGAAATTCAATCTTCTGCCTACGCTCAGCGCGCGCTCGAACATCGAGATCGCGGTTGACATCGCCGGTTTGGGCAAGCCCGATCCGGCGTTCCTGAAGAAAATCACCGACATGCTGGGCATCGCCGAACGTCTGGAGCATCGGCCCAACGAGCTTTCCGGCGGCGAGCAGCAGAGAGTCGCGCTTGCCCGGGCTCTCATCAACCGGCCGGCCATTGTGCTCGCCGACGAGCCGACCGGCAATTTGGATTCGAAAAGCTCGAGCATCGTCCTCAACATGCTGCGCCAGTCGAACAAGGATTTGGGCCAGACCGTGATGATGATTACGCATAATCCTGAAGCCGCCGAGTATGGCGACCGCATCGTCCACATGCGCGACGGCCAGATCGTAACACCCGATGAAGATCCGCAGTGGTCGCCGCATCATCCGGCCGAACGTTGCAGTCCTGAGAGCGCGTAGGTTCTCAATAGGTTCTCCATGGCACATCGCGACGAATTCACAAAACCGATTCTTCCCGGCAAGGGAGCGACCGACTACGAACGCTATCTGCGCACGGACGAGCTGCTTGCTCTGCAAAAGCCTCCCGAAGAACTGCTGCACAAAGATGAAATGACCTTCCTGGTCGTGCATCAGAGCTCGGAGTTGCTGATGAAGGGAGCGGCTTTCGAACTTGGCCGCAGCCTCGAAGCGCTCGAGCGCGCCGATTTCGGCAACACTACCCGCCTGATCCGTCGCGCTATTTCGTTGCTCGACCCGACCATCGGCCTGCTGCACATTCTGGAGACTATTACTCCCTACGACTACCACCTGATTCGAGCCGGCCTCGGACACGGCAGCGGCCTCGACTCTCCCGGATTCCTTTCGCTGCTCCACATCGGCCCTCGCCTCGGCCACGCTTTTCACGAGCAGCTCAGCAGTGCAGGACTCACCGCCGGCGAACTCTACCGGCGTTATGAAGAATTCTTCGGACTGCACGATGTTGCCGAGCGCATGCTTGACTTTGACGAACGTATGCAGCTGTTCCGTTTTCACCATCTCAAGCTCGCCGAACGGGTCATCGGAGGGCGCGTCGTCGGCACCATGGGAACGCCCGTGGAAGTCTTGCAGCAACGAATGGAAAGTTGGCTCTACAAGGATCTGTGGGACGTCCGCAACCAGATCACCGCCGCTAATCCGGCGCCGACGGGGAAGCAGTACTAGGGGTGAAGTAGGGAGGTCTTTGCGGGTTCAAGGATTCACGGTGAACGCTTAGAGCCTACCACCGCGGGGTCACAGGGGAACACAGGGGGAACCCTACACAGGGGAAAACCTTTAAGCGGCTCTCTACAAGGAACTGTGGGACGCGCGGAACCAGATTACAGCATTGATGCGGCTCAGCACTCAGAACGACAGCCTTGCGCTCAACTGAATTTCCCGCCCCGGCGTCATCGCCATGGTGATCGTTCCGAACTGAGGAGTATTCACGTAACGGTTGGGTGTGCCCAGGTTAACCTTGTTTAGCGCGTTGAAGGCCTCGCCCCGGAACTGGAAGCTGGTCTTTTCGGTGAGACGGAACGTGCGCGCCAGGGCGAAGTCGAGAGTCTGCAGTGGAGGACCGTAAACCGAGTTCCGACCGATATTGCCAAACGTGTACGCAGGCGGCGCCGCGAATGCTGCTGGATTGAACCACTTGCTGGCCGTGCGCGTGCCCGGACCGAATACCGGTTGGCCGGTGAGGTTGGCCCTTATGGGATTTTCTCCCAACACCGTGCCGGAATTCGCGGTGTCTCCAAATACCGAGATGGTTAAAGGCATTCCGGATTGCGCCTGGTAGATGGTGCTGAAATGCCAGTGCTCGGTAAGCAGGCGAGTCCAGGTGGCGGCCGCGTAGGCGGGAATGTCGAACACACTGCTCAGTGCCAGGCGATGCCGCACGTCGCAGGCGGGCCCTTTCTCCGCCGCCAGGTTGCTGTTGTTCTGCGGGATCGCGGCCTCGTCCATAGGAGAGCGGAAGTCGGGCGCATTGGTCAAAGTTTTGGCAAAGGTGTAGTTCGCCAAGAAGCTGAGCCCGTGGGAGTATCTTCTGCGGACGTTCACGTAGGCCGCGTCATACCAACTTTGCGCCGTGTCCTCCAGTCGGTTAATCGTGCTCACGGGAAAAGTCTGGCTCTGAATAATCGCGTCGGGATCGCTGCTGGGCGTCAACACCGTGCCATTCACGAAGGTAAGCGTCTTGAAGGGGCGCCGCGGTCCAATCGGGCCGGGCCCGGGAGGAGCGTTGTTGATCAGGTGAGCCCGCTGCAAGTGAAATCCTCGGGCGCCCAAATAGCCCACGGCGAGTGTCGTGTTGCCGCCGAAACTCTTCTCCAACTGAGTGTTCCATTGCTGCACGTATTGCGCGGGCGCGTTGGGATCGAAGGCCGTGAAGCTTACCGTGGTTGGTTTCAGAGTGCCGTTTCCCAACACCGGCGTACCGAAATTGAGTCCGCTGGCGAATAGAGCAGCGGGCGGCGTGAAGTTGTCGGCTTGCTGCGTTTCCGGAAATACATAGGGCACGTTGTGGCGCTGATTGCACCACGTGTTCTCGTCCACGGGCGTATAGAAAATGCCGTAGGCGGCGCGAAATACAAGTCCGGCGCGGGGCAGGTTCTTCGCGATTCCAATGCGGGGAGCGAAGTTGTGTTTGTTCGAATACATCAATCCGCGCGGATAGCCTTGTTCGCCGCCGATGAAGACTTGGGGCACACCATTCTGGAATATCAAGTTTGAGTTCGTATTCCTGCGGTCGTAGAGGGGGCTGGTGTACTCGTAGCGCAGACCGAAGTTCACGGTCGTGGTCGAGGTGATCTGCCAACTGTCTTCGGCGAATGCGTCATATCCCCAATTGCGCAGGTTCATTTGCGGCACACCGGCCTGGCGCTGCTTTACCGCCGGCAGGCTGAGGAGTAGGCTGGCGAATCCATTTCCGCTGCCATCGTTGAATCCGAATTCCGTGGTGTAGCCGTTCGTGTATTGGTAGTAGCCGCGGTTTTGGAAAAAGCCCCACATAGGCCAGATGTACCGGCGAAAATCTCCGCCAAACTTTATTCCGTGGCGTCCTCGCTGCCAGGCGAATGTGTCTCGCAGTTCGCCGGTCGTGTCCCAGGCGTGCATGGGAGTGGCCGCGAAGGTGTCTCCGATTCCGGTATAACCCTGGGCCGCGAACCAGGGGGCGCCCCAAGCGCCCGGCCCGCCGAATCCGACGCCCTGAATTCCAAGCTGGGTCACGAAGTCGTTGACTCCATTGTTCTGTGATGTGCGGTCCATCGAGAGTCGCGAAAACGCGAGCGAAACCGTGTTCAATTTGCTGCTCGAGAACGCGTGGTTCCAGGTGGCCACCGCTTGCTGCGACAGATTGTCGAAATTCACGCCAAAGCCGGGCAGGTTCTCGCTAGTCGATGTCATTCCGCTGCTCGGCGAAAAACCGCGTTCGGCGCTAACCGAGTAACGTCCGAAAACCGTGTCGTTGTTTTGAAAAACGTGGTCAACGCGGACAGTGCCCTCATCCTGACGGTGCGTTTCGTTGCGGATGTCGAGGTAGTTATTGGAATCTGCGCCCGAGCCCATCATCGTCATGTTCGGCGAGGGCAGATACTGCATCAGGAAAGCTTCGAGTTGTGGGTTAATTCGATCCGACGGAATCTGGTTGTTGAGAAATTGGCTGCGCGTGTAGGGATAATTATTAGGCCCGGTGGGCTTGGTAGGATCGTAGTTCGGGTTTGGAACGGCGGTAGTCGGATCGTAGATCTTGGCGTTGCTCATGCCAAAGTTGCCCTGGATCTCGTCCATGGTCGGGACCGTTAAAGTCTGAGCGTCTGCCTGCGCGAGCCGCAGCCCTTCATAGTTCAGGAAGAAGAAAGTTTTCTTGTCTCTGCCCAGCAGCGGGCCTCCAAACGAAGCGCCAAAATTATTTTGGACCAGATGGTTGTTGCCCATCGATCCAAACGTGGTCGCATCCATTGCGCCGTTCCGAAGGAATTCATACGCCGTTCCGTGATACTGATTGGTGCCGCCGCGGGTCACTATATTGATCTGTCCGCCGCCCGCTCCGCCCATGTCGGCCGTGTAACTGCTGGTTTCGACCTGGAACTCCATGACGGCGTCCGGAGACGGACTCAGGTTTTGCGTGTTGAAAGTTGGATCAGTGTTGGTCGCGCCGTCGAGCAGGAAGAAGTTGGCATTCGGGCGATTGCCTCCGATTACGATCGCCGACCGTTGTCCTGGCCGCCAGTAGAGTGGATTCGTTTCGCCGGTCTGCGCGCCAAAACCCACGTGCGCACCCGGCACTGTGAGGACAAGATCGATCAGCATGCGGCCATTCAGCGGAAGTTCCTGCACCGACTGCCGTTCCACGACCTCGCCGACACTGGCATCGGTGGTTCTCAAAAGATCGGCCGCCGCGTTTACTTGCACGCCTTCCTTCACCGCGCCGACTTTGAGTCCGATTTCGATCGCTAATTTTTCCCCGACCTCGAGATGCAGTGACTGCTTGACTGGGGCAAAGCCGGTAGACTCCGTCGTCAACTCGTAGTCGTCGGGCGGAAGCGCGGGGGCGGAGAATAATCCTCTGTCGTTGCTGGTGAGCACGCGAATCGCGCCCGTGCTCATGGCCTTGAAGTGAACCGTAGCTCCGACGACAGGAAGGGACTGAGAATCCGTGACGGTTCCGGTAACCGCCGCGTAATTGCTCTGACCGAGTGCGGGCACCAACAGTGCCAGAAGACACAGCAACGTCACCAATATTCGCATTTGACCTGTCCCTACGTGTCAGAGTGCCTGGGAGAGAGATTTTTCACCCAGGATTGAGTGGAGCGATTATAGGGAAGCGAGCGGGCAGGTCAATAATATGAAAGCGTTATGCGCATCAGGGGAATACCCCCGTTCGCCCAATAATCACCCAAGTTTTCGCTCTACAATCTTACAATCGTTGAATGGATCACCACACGGTCGCGGCCGTCAGCATTACCGGTACGTGCCTTGACGTGCTGGGCAGTCTCTATCTCGCCTATGACCTGCTGGGCGGACAACACGGTCCGCTGCGGCTGTTGACTCGCGCCGTAACGTACTCGATTGTCTTCGGTATCGGATACGGGCTCGGCCTGGGTCTCTTTTTTGGCATAGCTTCAGGTATTGCGACGGGCATTACACTGTCGATTGAATTCAACCGGGCGGCTCGCGGGCTGGATCATTATTCTTTGCCTTGGGAAGCGCTATTTTCCGCCATCCGCGCATTTGGTTTCGGAGCGGGACTGTACAGGATTTTGGGTCTTGGATTCGCAATGGCATTTGCCATTCTCATCACTGCCGGCCAAGTACTCGTCTACTCTCGCGGGATGCGTCCCGCAACGGACTATTCTGCCTCTCGCCGTCCACGGCTTTCGCGTCGTCAGTTTTGGGGAACGGTGATCCGTACGGTTGGCTACATTGCCACAGCCCTTATCTGCAGCGCGTTCATCCATCACGTTGATCATCCCTGGGCCTTTGCGATTCGCGTAGGGCTGGTGACTGGGATTGTTACCGGCGTTGGGGGGACGCTAACTCCTTACGTCGAGTACTACGCTGATAACCTTCCGGAGCGACGGATGGGGGTATTTGGCATTGGACTGATCCTTTGCGGGTTTGCTCTGCAATCCCTTCAGTATTGGCTGGCGCTGTTTGATGTGCGGCTGAGTTAAGTAGGAAGTTGGCAGGCCACTTCAAGCCAACCGGTTTTACGCGTAGGTGGTAAACCCCAGGCTTTACCGCATCGAGCGCGGCGTTTGCTGCCGTGGGACGGAGTCGTTTATACTCATAGGGTCGAGCGGGAGTAACTCAGCGGTAGAGTGCGACCTTGCCAAGGTCGAAGTCGCGGGTTCAATCCCCGTCTCCCGCTCCAGTTTTTTTGAAGCCCTGCATATGCGAGGGCTTTTCGTTTTAGCATGCTAGTTTTAGCGTGTCGTTTTAATGAACTATCCGGCGCGGTAGCCAAGTGGTAAGGCCGAGGTCTGCAAAAACGCGCGGGGGTATGCAGAAGCCGCAACTGGCGCGGACTTCGAGGCGGAAGCCGATACGCAATTGAGCGGGTGTTGACGCCTTTACGCGGTTAACAGACTGGAAGCAGACTCGCTATCTGGTGAGGTGGATTGATGGCTGGAGAAACCATAGGTTTCTACATGAAGGCCAGAATCATGCGTAATGTCGCGACGTTCTTCGGAACCGACGCGCCGTCGAGACGTGAACTTTTGATCCAGCTCGACAGGTTAAAGAAGCTCGAAAAGACCTACTCGAAGAAGTACACGAAGAGGCTAGAGGCGGGTGCCCGCGCGGGAACTTCGATGAAGGATATTCGACGGAGCATGGCTTCCGACATGCACCGACTCACGTTGCAATCGAAGCACGTCGATGATCTGTTCTCCAGGGTGATCGAGGAGGCTCACCAGAAATTTTACCCAGACGCAAAGCCGGTCGTGCGTAAGGGGTTCAAGATGAAGGGCCGGAAGTTCACGGCCGGTTTTAATCGAAGTCTGAAAAAAGATGTGCTCAAGGTGCGTGCCGAAATAGCAGCGAAAGCGTTGGAAGCGACCGTTGGGCTCGACAAACCAGGGTTGAAGGCGTAGTTCCTAGTTGACCCACGGTCCAGACTTCACCGCATCGACACCAGCGGTTTAACTTCTGCAACTGCTCCCTCAACGTCACCATCTCCGTGAGCTGATCCTGGTTGTCTCTCCTCACGCAATAGCCGATGGAGTGTTCGTCTTTTATTCGCATTGTGGTAGGCTGTGCTTTGGGGGAACAGATGGTGAAGAAAATCCACTTTGACACGTCGCAACAGAAGGTCGCGACCGGCCTCGTGCTCCCGATCTTTGGGGGAGCCCTTTACATCACGCCGGAGGAATTCCGCCGACATCGCGACCAGGGTTTGCCGATCGAGCAACCGCACGACCACCGCGAACGCGCACCGATGGGGGAGGGTAGGTCAACCGTGACGGTTGACTCTGGGAGCAGCACGGCTTCGGTGAACACCTTCAGTTCCTTGTTCTTTGAGGGGGAGTGGCCTGTGGTGGGGCGTCCTGATCTCTACATCACTTTCGCAGGTCGGCGGAAGTAGCTAGTTGACCCACGGTCCAGGCTTCCCCGCATCGACCCGACAGTGAACTTCTCCAACTGACCGTGATCTCCGACAGCATATCCGCGCGATCTTTCAGTGCGAGAGCGAGAGTGCCGCGGAGGTTATCCCTGGTCACCGACACGTCGTTGAGTAGCTACATCGTCATCTTCCACCGTGCAATAATGAACTGTCCGGCGCGGTAGCCAAGTGGTAAGGCCGAGGTCTGCAAAACCTCTATCGTGAGTTCGATTCTCACCCGCGCCTCCAATTTCACCGCGGCATTCTTGAGCCAAGCCACACAATCCAGCAATAAGGGAATACAGAGGAAGGAATGGAAATGAGAATATCAATATTGGTAGGAATTCTGCTGGCGTTAATCAGCTTGCCGGCGTGGGCAGGCGGCCAGAGCAAGGCCAGCCAGGGTGCTCTCAGCAAAGAAGCGAAGATCACCATGGAAGAGGCGCAAAAGACTGCCTTAGGCAAGGAACCCGGCAAAATTAAGTCGAAGGAGCTTGAGCGGGAAAAAGGACGCCTGATCTATTCCTTCGATATCAAGACGGCGGATGGCATCCACGAAGTGAACATCGATGCCATGACGGGCGAGGTCGTGGAAGACACAGTCGAGAGCGCCGCTGCTGAAGTCAAAGAGAAAGCGGCTGACAAGAAGCAAAAAAAGAACGACAAGGCGGCGGCACCAAACAACTAGACGTACCGGTGGAGCGCCGGGCGTCCCCGCCCGGCTGACGGGCGAGGCGCCCGTCTCTCCACCGTGATCCATCATGCACTCAGGGATATTACAGGCGCGCGCATACAGACTTGGTCTGCGTGTAGAGTGCGAGAACGTCCTTGCCCATCTCGCGCCCCCACCCGGATTGCTTGTATCCACCAAATGGCAGTGCCGCGTCGAAGATGTTGTAGCAGTTGATCCAGACCGTTCCGGCGCGCAGTGCGGCCGCCAGCCGGTGCGCTTTCGAAATGTCCTTCGTCCAGATGCCGGCCGCCAGACCATACATCGAGTCGTTGGCGCGCGGCGTTAGTTCTTCCGGATTATCGAACGGAATCGCCGTCACTACCGGCCCGAAAATTTCTTCCTGGACCACCCTCATGTTGTCTTTCGTGTTCACCAGCACGGTGGGCTCGACGAAATATCCCTTGTCGCCCAACTTCTTTCCGCCAGCCACCGCAGTCGCGCCTTCGGACAAGCCGATCTCCAGGTAGTTGCACACGCGCTGCAACTGCTCCTCGGAGACGAGCGGGCCCATCGACGTGTCCGGTTCCATGCCTGATCCAACCCTGATCTTCTTGGCCTTCGCCGCTACGCCTTCCACCACGCGGTCAAACACTGGCCGTTCCACGAACAGACGCGAACCAGCGCAGCAGCACTGTCCGTGATTGAAGAAGATGGCGCTCGCGGAACCGGCGATCGCGGTGTCCAGATCTGCATCCTTGAACACGACGTTTGGCGACTTGCCGCCGAGTTCGAGCGAAACTTTTTTCAAGTTTCCGGTGGCCGCGTGGACAATCAGCTTGCCCACTTCCGTCGATCCGGTAAACGCAATTTTATCGACCAGATCGTGCGCCGCCAGAGCCGCGCCCGCCGTCTCGCCATATCCCGGAACGATGTTGACCACGCCATCCGGGAATCCGGCTTCCGTAATCAGCTCGCCCAGACGCAGCGCGGAGAGCGGCGTCTGCTCGGCCGGCTTCAGCACCACCGTGCATCCCGAGGCCAGCGCCGGCGCCAGTTTCCACGCCGCCATCAGCAGCGGGAAATTCCACGGGATAATCTGCCCCACGACGCCGACCGGCTCGCGGAGCGTGTAGGCGTGGTAGTTGACGCCGGGCGTATACGGTACGGAGAGCGGAATGGTCGTGCCTTCGAGCTTGGTCGCCCATCCGGCCATGTAGCGGAACATTTCGACGGCGAGCGGAACATCTGCGGCGCGCGCCACGGTGAGCGGCTTGCCGTTATCAAGTGTTTCTAACGTCGCGAATTCTTCGAGGTGCTCTTCCAGCAGATCGGCAAGTTTCCATACCAGCTTGCCGCGCTCGGAAGCAGTCAGGCGCGACCAGGGACCGCTGTCGAACGCCTTGCGCGCAGCTTTTACGGCAGCGTCAATATCCTGCCGATCGCCTTCCGCGACCTGCGCCAGAACTTCTCCGGTAGCCGGGTTGTAGCTGGGGAAAGTTTTGCCCGAGGCGGCATTCACCCACTTGCCGTCGATCAGCATTTTGCGCGGCTTCCCGATGAAGTCGCTGACGCGTGAATCAATCTGGATCGGAGAAACTGCGATTCCCATAAATCCTCCTTAGAACGAAATCGAGTGAGAGAGGTTCTTTGTCGTGAAGTGGCCTTAAAAAATACTAGTCCTGCGGGATGGGGAAGGCAACTGGGGGGAAGCATTGAATCATTGAGGCATTGAGACATTGAATCATTGAAAACCTGAGCCGCGCTGGCCTTTGACTTTAAATGATTCAATGCCTCAATGATTCAATGACTAAATTATGTTCACTTGACATCCTTCATCGCCACGAGCGTACCGTAGTCGCGGCCAGAGGGCTCTACTGCTCGCGCCACCACTCCGGCAAAAGCGTCGCGAAGTTCGGGATACTTTGCCACCAGCGCCTTGATCACGGCCACATTTTCCTTAAACGTCCGCGCGGTATCCGATACATCGGTGGCCTGATAATTTACTTCCACATCAAGCTCGTCTCCCGTGGCCAGCAGAAAGATTTCCGTCAAATGATAGACCTTGCTGCCCGCGCTTATATCCACGGCGTGTCCGTCCGCCGGCATATCGGATGGTTGGGCTGCCTGGAATTCGTCGTAGAGTTGATCGGTGGCGAGCGTTTGCATGAAGTCCACGGGAGCGGACAGGGCCATTGCCTCACGGTAATACAGCCAGGCATTACGATTCTGTGCTTTAGCTTTGAAATCGCGAGCGTGCTGGACGAACCACGTTGCATCGTGTCCCGCGACTTGCGAAGATTTGGCATTAAAACCAGCAAGTTTCCAGTCCGTGCCTGTCAGCTGCAAGACAAAAGTCAATGTCTTCGCGCCCTGAGGGCCGTTTACGTCGAGGATGGTTAAGCCGTACTTGCCGGGCGGCAGATTGGGTAGGACAAATTCCGCGCTGTCCTTCGTCTGGCCCGACTTCCCAAATACTCCACACAGAAATTCAGCGCGTGCAAGCGGTTCCGAGCCTTCAACTGACAGCAAAAAGGGCGGGCGAACCGTTGCTTTTGCGCCGGTGAACGCGAACTGGTTCTCTTTGACCGCGGCTTCGATTCCGGCAAAACTGGAGGCCACGGAGGCAATGGAGTTCTGCCTCAGGGCAGCCGCATCGCCGCGCGCCGACATTTCGAAATAGCGCTTCGCCGTGGTTTCTAGCGCGGTTCGTCCAGAGGCGTCCATGTCCGCGGCGGTCTGGCAAGTCTGGGCTTGGGACGTGGTTCCGAGCAAAGCTCCGAGCGATGTTCCGAGCGACGCTCCCAGCAGCAGGAGCCATAGCCATTGTCGGATGCGCCGTCGATTCCGGAGCGCGAATTCCGAACGAATAACCGGTGCAACGGCCAAAGGGAAAGCCTCCGCTGGCATTTTACGCGCAGTTAAAGAGTTTGCTGAAAAACTTGGCTTTCGATGTACCGCCCCTAAAGGGGCTTCTGATTTTGGAGAGCTTACGGCATCGCTAAAGCGATGCCCTGATACGAAGCGTGAGTTTTTCAGCAAACTAGCCTGAGTTTTTCAGCGAACTGTAGAGGCGATGGCAGTCTAAACGCTTGCAAGGGCTGTCCCTGCAATGGGTCGTTCGTAATCAATACGCAAGAAATAAGGCCCTCCGGCGTTCTACCAGCGGTGGTAAAATCGGGAGGGCGCAGTGGCTGCGGCAACAGGTAGCCGCTCGCGGGAATGGGGAGATTCTGATGCTGGGCTCATGCAGATGGGTTGGTTTGGGGATCTTGCTGGCAGCTCTCGCTCAGACTGCTCTTGCGCAGACATCTGATCCCGCCCCCACGCCGGCCGTCGCGCGGCACCACAAGTCCCACCATAAGACCCAGAAGCCGCTGGTGCTTCCGCCGCTTCCGAGCGGTCCGCTGAGTCAGTTGCCAATGGACCAGATTCCGCCAACACCGGCAAAAGTCAGCTATCAAGGTGGGTTGCTGGCCATCTCGGCTCAGAATTCGACTTTGGGTGAAATCCTGCGCGATGTGCGGAGGCTCACCGGCGCTTCGATTGAAATTCCACCGGGCTCAGCGGTCACAAATGAGCGCGTAATCGCGCACCTCGGCCCGGGAGCGCCACGCGATGTTCTGGCGGGATTGTTCAATGGCACCCAGTTTAATTACGTGATGCTCGGTTCAAGCTCAGATCCCACGGCTGTTTCGAGCGTGGTGCTTACGCTAAAGACATCGGCGGCGGGAGAGACCCAGACCGCCGCGAACGCCTATCAGAACAATCCGGGGCCGATGCCTCCGAACCGCTTTCCTCAGCCTCAGGCGTTCAACCAGCAACTGATCGTCCCGCAACCGGGGAACGGACAACCTGGGGTTGGACAACCGGCGAGTGCCGATGGCGACGATAGCAAAGATGAGGAACAGGATAACGCCGACGACAACGCCGACGATCAGGCTCAGGCCGGACAACCTGGTCAGCCTGACGCGAATGGAAATGTCCAGGACCAGCAGGTACAGGATCCAAATCAGCCCAACGCGGGGCCGAAGACCCCTGAGCAGATTCTGGAGATGCTCCGCAGGCAACCGCCGCCCGGGGCCGTCATTGCGCCGCCGCAGCCGCCACCCCCCCAACAGTAGGCTCGTGTCGCTGACCTCCGGGGAGACACCAGGCCATAACACGCTGCGAACAAGACGCGCCTAGCCGCGTCTCTACGGGAAATCAGGTGTGGGGTTGAAGTCGCTGGGGTTCTTTAGTCACCGCTGGCAGGGCTTTGATGGGGTACCAACGCCCGAAGGACATTGGGTCGAGAGGGGTTAAGCGCGGCCAATAATCCGCAAATCGCGCAATACGCGCCGAAAATACCCAGAATCACACTTAGGATTGCCGTGCTGCTGATTAAGAAAGCTGCGGAAAGTCCGTTCACGTTACAGGCCCTTGTTGCAACCACCCTCTGAAGCACGCGGCTGCAAATGTTTTACTTTATCCGCATTTGACCCCCGCCGCTGTTAACAACTAAGATACGAGAATCGAACTGCGTATTTCCACTCTCCAACATTTCTTGGGACCCGTCCACGTTACGGAAGTCCATAACGTGTAGCACTAAATGG
>Ga0210407_10003185_pt1 | contig 13477 bp, 12 predicted proteins | sample IncBWC27MmetaG_FD_150860 | JGI IMG/M metagenome (GOLD analysis project Ga0210407, IMG submission 150860) | Forest soil microbial communities from Barre Woods Harvard Forest LTER site, Petersham, Massachusetts, United States - Inc-BW-C-27-M | ecosystem: Environmental > Terrestrial > Soil >... | reverse complement strand
TCCCAAGCTTCGACCACCCAGACAGGGACCTCATCATCGGCTTCGGTTTCATCATCGCTTTTCTCGTTTCTCTTGTTTCTCTTGGGTGCGAACAGATAGCCGAGACCGTGGCCACTTGCTTTGGCGACCGAAATTCCACTTTTAGCTTTTGTGTAGAGTGCATATCTCTTCGCAGCGATGGCGTAGCCAAAGAGTTGCCGAAGAGGTTTGCTTGGGTCTGAGTCCGTGAAGTTAACGTCCTCAATTTTCAGAATACTGCTCACGTATTTCGGATCATAGGGGTTTAGCCGGTTAAATCTGCTAGCGATGGATTTTATTTCATGAAATGAGAGGGACCGTACGACTTCTTTTCCATTAGCCTTTTTTGTCCCGCCGACGCAGGAAACCTCTCCGCCTTTCGCCGAGCCAACAATGCACATCGAGTCTGTGTCGCAGAAAAGGTAGCTGCCGCCAGCATTCTGGATACATCTTTCGAGCATGGCCAAAAGCAACCGACCCCCCGATGTAATTAGCGATGCCAGTGGTGGAAAGTACCAAGGACCAGTTTTCTCAACGTAGCGAGATGGTTGCGAGAAACTTCTCTCACCCGAGTAGACTCTTACGTTCTTGGGTTTTTGTAAGGATTCGGGATCGACTTGGACGAACAGACCGTAGCTTCCCGAGTTTCCAACGATCTTCAGAAAATCAGAGACATATCTATTTAAGCGCTTTAGACGGTTCCGTTGTTCGATAACCCGGACAAAGAAGTCATCCTTCCTCGGGTCAATCGGGACCATCTTTGCTAGTTCTGTGTTGGAAAGGTTCTTTTGCTGTCCCAAGGGCTGCATCCGAACAGCCTTTATGACGCGTGGGATTTTGCCTTGGAGCAGAGCTGAAGCAACGATGTCGGGCCCCGCATACCAGATTGGCCTTTGTGAGCTCAGGTAATTGAGCCCAATATTGCGCGTTCGACCGTTGTAAACCGTCCTCACAGGTAGGATGTCTTTTTCGGGCTTGACCAATGCAAAGAACGATAGGTTCTTCCAAAATGCTGGATTGAACGTGTCCTCGAAAGTCATCTTCGAAAGCCACTTTTTTACTTTTCCCGTGCAAGGCCTAAATCGAATATCGCTTGCCTTGAGCACGTCCCAATTCCCGAGAAGGGCGTTTACAGTCGGATACTGGCTCGTGAAATCAGTGAGTATCACCGGCACTGGCGTTTTCCTGATTCGGCATTCGGCTCTGCCGCCGTAGTAGGCCTGCATCGAAATTCCGTGGATTCTGTTGGCGACTCTGAAATGCCCTTTAGGATGAACGATGTTCATCGCGTCCAGATAGGCTTTAGCAATCGAAGCGGGCGAGTATGCTTGGTCAGGCCTGAGCTTGATCGGATGCCGGTCAAATTCCTGCTTCGCTGCGTCCAACATTCTTCCCGTCGCAGCTACGTCCTCGCGGCAGTAATCGATTTCCTTTGGCGTAGCTTTTCCCGAAGGCGTGTGACTCATCTTCCCGGTAACATCAAAAGCCTTGCACGCGGATGAAAGGGTATAGGCCACACCGCGAAGGGCGAAGGTGAGCGTTCTCAGATCAAGGAATCTAGGCTCATCGGGCCATTCCTCCGGACGCCACTTACTGCTCAGCTTGAAGAATGCCGTTTTGCTATTTATGGAGCTGATGACAATCCGGGGACGCTCAATGTCTATCTCCGACTTTCCGGTTCGTCGGCTTTTTCGGAGCGTGAGTGCCAATGACCATCCACCCTTTTGCGCGTTCGCGAACTTCACGGCAAGCCGCGATAGATCGAAGGGCAAGTTAAACCCAACGATGAGATCTCCCCGCCGAATGGCTCCCCATAAGAATTCGCGGACAAACACGTTTCGACTCATCAATTTCAACTTCAGCTGAGGTGGGAAGATTTCTGTCTTGGGGACGTTGAGCGGATTGGCGACGTAACGCTCCAACACGGTCCGATCAGCGCGTCTGAGATCGTCAGCAAAAAACAGCCCTTCTTCTACGCAGAAGTAGCTGTTCCGCTTCAATTCGTAGCGACAGAAACACCCGAAAGTGAGTTTTTGTGTGGGGTCTGTCCTTGTTTCTGTGTCGAAGACCAGGGCGAAGTCTGGCCATTTCCCACGGTGGAAGCCACGCCATGGCTTTTTCGATGGCAGGGGAGCGTGGGCGCGCACGAAAATGTCGTGACGTTCCTGCACGCCCTCAGCCTCCAATTATCTGTTATTTTGCCGCTGTTTTTATCTCGTGTAGGGCGTCTTGCACCATACACATGAAGATACTGATTGCCTTTGTCGCGCGAATCAATCGCTCGACCGGATCCGCTGTGTATTCAAGGTCAACACGAGCGGTCTTGAGAAGCTGATGCAGTTGACTGTGGTGAATGCGGCACAATGGCGCAGTGATCCACACCAAATGCCTGCGACCGCCCACATGGTGGCGTTCCACTCCTGAACGAGTGCCACATACAACGCAGCGCAGGCTTGTCCTTTTGGTGGAAGCTTTCACCGGCCACCACCCAGGGAGTAGTAGAAAGCGTCGAAGTCGAGTTGACCTGCCTCTTCCAGGCGGATGAGCACGTCCTGGTCAGTGATCAGCGCATATCCAGCTACCGTCAGCCCTTCGAACTTCGACAGCTCTTCTGCGGCACCGTCTTCTGCAGCACGCCATTTGCGGAGCGCAACGTAGTAGCGCGATAGGCGCGTCCTCTCAATCGAACTCCGCACCACCACGAAGATCGGCCCCTGTACGGTCAGAACCATCACCTTTTCGGGCAGCCGATCACTCTTGGTTGCCTTCCAAGGTTTGCCGGGACCGCTCCGATAGAGTGCCTTGCCGACGTGCCGAAGAACGGTTTGCGGCTTGATGTGCTCTTGCTTGGCAGCTTTGTTCAGCGACCAGCCCAACCGGCGCATCACACCTAGTGCGGCACGAGCCTTGCGATGAGATACGGATTGCCGTTTAGTCTTCGGAATCAAAAAGCGTCGCTTCGTAGAACGCCTGCGTCGCTTGGTCACCGGCTCACGGTTTTTGCGAACTGTTGACTTCCGAATTGTTCGCAGATTGGGTTTGCGCCTTGGCTTCCGGGGCTTGCGTTTCATCGGCCCACCCTCTTTCGGTGGACCCATTTCGCTGGTGGCGGGGCTTCACGGTTGTAATTGCCAGTTAAGGGATGATCGCTTAGGGCGAATCGCTCCAGTTCGGCACGAGAAATTAATCGACGCCTGCCGACTCGAATTGAATTGATTTCGCGAGAAGCGACCAGTTTTGAGGTTGTACGAAGGGAAAGACCAGCGAGTGCGGAAAACTCTTTGAGGCTTAGTAAAACTTTTTCGGCTAGCAATTTTGTCTCCGGCGTTGGACACACCAACTGGTGTGTCATCTGCCGGTTCCGTTTGCTCAGCCGGAGTAAGCCTTCATTTCCACCCCGAACCTCGCCCGCCTTTCGCGTCTCGCCCCGATGATAAGGCGAATCTATTCAGCAAAGCTTGATATCCGTCACGACTTTTGCGGCGGACATCCGAGATCCGGTCGTACTTTGGGCCGACCCACGAAGCAAGCTCTTAACTTCGCTGCTTGCTTCTGGCGTCTCTACTAAGAGACTCGGTGACGGAAGTATGCGCCAAACTCCTCCATGCCGTCAAATGCATTTGAGTTCATCATTTGTCCTTTCCAAGCGCCTTCAAACGTCGTAAAATATCCATTAAAGTCCCCAAATACAACAAGTTACAGAACGCATGATAACCGGAATGATCAACCCAATTGTGCCTCGCCACGGAGTCGTAACCCTTCATGGCTACGGGATTTCGGTCCGTGTCGACCGAGGTCATTTGATTTTGGAAGACGGAGTCGGACCGGTACGCCGATATGGTCGATTTCCGAGGGTCAAGCACGGCCTGCGACGACTGATCGTGATCGGCTCAGACGGTGCGGTCTCGTTTTCCGCACTTCGATGGTTAGCAGACCAGAACGCAGCCTTTGCGATGTTGGAGAGAAACGGTTCTGTTCTCGCAGCGACGGGGCCTGTACGTCCGTCGGACTCCAGGCTGAGGCGTGCCCAATCGCTGGCGCATCAATCAGGCATAGCGGTGCAAATTAGCCGAGGACTCATCGACCAGAAGCTTGAAGGGCAAGAAAGGATTCTTCGCAATTCTTTGCAGGATTCAGTCCTCGCGGACAAGATAGCGTTTTTACGGACGCAACTAGGCGGAGCGAAGACAGTTGAGGCGATTCGACAGCTCGAATCGCAAGCTGCACAGGCCTATTGGTCCGCGTGGCATAGTTTGCCGATTCATTTTCCCACGGCTGACTATCGCCGAGTTCCGGAACACTGGCGAAGCTTCGGCACTCGTAAATCAGTCCTCACCGGCTCACCTCGGCTCGCGGTCAATCCACCCAACGCGATGCTGAACTACATTTATGCCTTGCTTGAATCGGAATCGCGCTTGGCAGCCGCATCACTAGGACTCGATCCGGGTATTGGCGTTCTGCATGTTGATACGGATGCACGCGACAGCTTAGCCTGTGATCTCATGGAACCGGCTCGGCCTCACGTCGACGCCTATCTGCTGAAATGGATTACGGAAGGACCGCTACGACGGGAATGGTTCTTTGAGCAACGCGATGGGACCTGCAGACTAATGGGCTCCTTCGCTATACGGCTTTCTGAAAGTCTATCGACATGGAGTCGAATTGTTGCGCCGATTGCTGAATGGACTTCCCGCATGCTCTGGTCTACGGCACGGAAGCCTGCGAGGCTGATACTTCCACCTACGCATCTGACTCAAAGTCATCGTCGCAAAGCCAAGGGAAAGTTGAATCCACCTATCGCCGACCCCCCGCAACCTCTGCGACTGTGCCGAACCTGCGGGGCAAAGGTCACGGAAGAGCACCGCTACTGCCCGTCGTGCGCGGCAGCTGTTAGCACTGAAGAGCTTATCAAGGGTGCACAAAAGGGCCGACTTGCTTCGCACAGTTCGGAAGCACAGGCGAGCCGCGCTGAAAAAGGACGCCGAAACACCGCCGCCAGATGGGCTTGGCTGCCGTCTAATCAGCCAGCTTGGCTCAATGAGCAGACCTATCGCGAAAAAATCCAGCCTCGTTTGGCGGGGCTAACGGTCCGTTTCATAGCCTCGGGGCTCGGCATCTCGATACCGTATGCGTCAAATATCCGCTCTGGCAAACGATACCCTCATCCACGGCACTGGCAGACACTCGCACACCTCGTCGGGATGGGAAGGTGCTAGATCACTGCCTCATCCCACGATACTGGCAGACGCCCGCGCAGCCCGTTGGGACCGTTCCCGACTGAGCCGTTCTGGAATATCTACTTCCCGCCAGCGCCGTAGAGTTGGCCCCATTTGCAAAGTAAGTTGAGAAAATAAAGTGCCGTTCCTCCGACCGACCAACAAGCTATTGCCATGGACACACCGGCCAACGAACTCCAATAACGTGCTGGACCGTGAAGATTCCGAATTTCACTTAACCCGTCTAGGAGGTAGAAACCGAAAAGTGAATTGCCTACGTAATGAAAGAGGGCTATGCCGACTATGGTTGCGATTGTGTACTTAGCAATCTCCCACAGAAACAACCGAGGCCAAAACATCAGCGACTCAAGGGAGATCTGACCCTTAAGGTACCTTCGAATTAGCCTTTTGCCCCTTCTGACGGGCAGCCACAGCTGGAGGTACAACAGTCTGTTTCTTAGCGCTCGCAAGCCGGTTGAAATTCTCTTCCAGCTTCGCGATTCGTTCAGTCGCTTTGCTAAGCTCATTTTTCCCATCCATCAGCTGCTTGGTTAGATCCGTATTTTGTCGGTAGAGCTCATTTTTCCCATCCATCAGCTGCTTGGTTAGATCCGCGTTTTGTCGGTAGAGATTGGCCCCAAAAGCAAGGAGCGACAGGGTCAGTCCGAAGAATGCGACGAGCGATCCCACACCAAGCCTTCTCCAAGTGCGGACTTCCTCTCGCATTTCAAGAAGCGAGCTAACAATGGAATGCGCTTTTCGGTGCTGGAGTGGCTTAAGTGATGGCACTTTATAGAACGAGTAAACTTCATCGCCCCGCTTTTCGAGGTGCTTGTCGGTTGCGTTCTGGATTAAATTCCTCATTTCGGCTGAATTCTGCTTGTTGGTCAGTGTCGTGGTTTTTTCAAAATCTATCGTTGCAAAGTCCTGGTCCCGTCGAATTGTGATGTCAGAGTTGGTCAGATTGTACAGAGGGCAGGAGAGATTTCCGGTGAACCCAGGGTCCACTTGTGGGCCGGTCCCGAGGAGAATTCCGTCATACACCCAGTTCACCCTGAGGTTGAACCTAGCAACTATGTAATAGGGCAGATCAAGCTTTTCTTTTGTACTAACAAAAACGATTGAATTCTTTTTGAACACAATCGTGTCTTCCTCGTCGGTCAGACGGCGTTTGTTGCCTTCGCTGTCTATATAGTCTTCACCGACTCTGAGTGTGTAGGACGCAGGTCTTAGGTTTTCTGGCTTGTACTGCTCTGATATAAGGAGATTCTGTTCGCAGAATTCGTGTATTCGATTAGAAAGTAAAATTCCCCGATCCTCTCCGTGAGGATCTTCGTATCTCCATTTATCGTTCAAAGAGGAGTCGTACATCGCGTTTTCTCCCATCCGGATGTGGGCCAAAGTACTATCGGAAATTGGCACCTAGGGCTAATTCATCGCACGACCGCGAGTAATTCGAAACTTGATGCGGGATAATTCCGGCCAATGAAGGACCGGTCCCCAAGAAGTTACAGGGGACTCCCATTTCCCGATGTAATCTGTCCACAAACGTTGTGGCTTTCGTGGAGAGTTCATTCCAGGCACGAGCTTCCCGGTTGGAGGCATCTAGGTAGTCGAGGCCATTGATCGCCACCCTGGTCGGTCGGTTCACTTGTGCACAGCGGTGGGCAAGCTCCCAGTCAAAGCGGGCGACACGGCGGACCTTGTTTGTGACGCTGGTCCACTCTTCAATTGGGTGTGGGTACCCACTCTCTCTTTGAATTTGCTCCCAGGTGATTTCGTCCTTTAGCGGGCCAGCCTGCACGCCTGCGACGCGAATCGGGAAGGTGCGAAAAACCACAACGATTTCCGTTACGAGGCGCGGGCTTACGCCGACTTCACTGAGGAAGCCTGCTGCGGTGGTATCGCGAGACGTCGTTTTTGGATAGTGATCCGAATGGTAGAGAGAAAGTCCAAAGCCCTGTGTCCCCTCAACCAAGACCCCTTTCTCACCATCGAGCGCCTTGTTCACCTCATAGCTGACCTCAGTTAGGTATTCGCTCATCCACGGATATTCGCGACTGACATCCTTCGCGAGTCTGGCGTCTTCTCCGCGCAGGACCCGCCTCGATTGGGCGGCACCCACACCGCAAAGAGTGGAACTAAGGCGCTCGCGGAGGCTAAGCCGTTGCTCGTCCTCGCGGTCTTTTTCTTCAATGATGAAGCACTTACCATCAATGCCAACTCTTCCAGGGGGAAGCTTTAGAAAGTCAACTTCCTGTTTGAGAATGTGAGGATCGACTAGTGCCCCCGCTGGAATCAGGAGACGTGCTTGCGGGTTGACGAAGCCCGTGGGCAACTGACGAAGGACGATGGTCTTGCCAGTTTCATCGACGAAGGAGTGGCCGGAATTGGGCCCGCCGCAGCGGACACAAACGTCAATGTTTTCCTGTTTGGTGATGAAGGCTGAGACTTTTCCCTTGCCCTCAGAACCATACTGACCGCCAACAACAACCCAGAGACTCATGGCTAACCTTCTTTCCGAAAATTGCGGACTGCCTCATCGATATTCGCATAAAGAACCTGCAATGAAGATTCGTTAAAGATCACAAGCGCGGCGTTTGTTCGGAGTGAATCGATGTGCTGCTCGACGGGATGGGAGTCTGCGGCTTCAAACGAGGCAAAGTCCACATATTTGCCCTTGTGCTTCAGACGAGCAAAACGTATCCGAGCAGGGCTATCTATGTATAGCAGGTGGAATGAGGCGAAGAAAGATTTGGCAAGGGTCTCGTAGTCCAGCGGATGCCGCAGGCCATCGACGGTAACGTCGACTTTTGGCTTTATTTGTGCGCTCAAGCGGCGATTGAGTTCGGCCTGCATGCCCCCGGCCATGACCTCCCATCCGACTTTCTGAAGGTGGGCCTTACTTTCGGGATCCTTTGCCAACCAATCCGCGAGTACCGCGCTATACCGCAGATACTGGAATCCGTATCTCGATTCCAAATATTTGCCAACTGTCGTCTTGCCGGAGCCGATGCGGCCGGTGATTCCGATTACGAGCCGCTCAGCCTGCGGCCGCTGCGAGTGGCTGGTCATGAACGCGGGATTCTAACCTAATGGGCTTATCCAGTACATCGTCGAGGCCGGTCGCGGAGAGGATCTGGGCCAACTTCGAGTAATTGAATTTAACGGACCTCGGCACAATCAAATAATCCTCAGAAGGAGTGCCGAGGGCGATGTACTCGTCCGCAAGATAGAATAGGCCCACCAACGCCGATGTAATAGCGTCTACCTCATCGTGAGTGATGTGGGCAGTCAAAAAGTCGCCTTTAATTCCTGCCCGGGAAAGACCATGCTTTAGTTCGTCCAAGCTAGCTTTCTTTCGCGGGATGCCGAGGATATCCTGCGCCGCGCCTGGATAGCTTTCAATCACTTTGCAACCAGCTTTGCGAAGTTCATCGGCTAACTTGATTCCGCGGCGAGTGAGCATCTGCATACTGGGGAGCAAACACCAAAAAACAGAAATGCCCATTCTTTTGAGCGCGAGCTCGCACTTTCTATAGATGGGCACACCCGGCGCGCCGTAACCGTAAGGAAGTGACAGCGGAGAGTCAATCGAGACGAGATCGGGCTTCGCCGCCAGGGTCTCGCTGATTAATTCCTCGTCGGTCCGGATCGTTTTTGTCGTTGCGCAGGGACCGTCAATGAGAGCCCAACCAGTGGCACGCTTCTCGCTACCCGTGAGATCGATCCCCACGATGCGAGGCGAGATTGATTTCTCGGGGCACTTCGCCAAGAGTTGCGGAACCAAGTCGGTGGACTCGGACTGAATAGGGACGCGCCTTAGCACTGCACGTTTATTGGACTTAGGGGATTGAGCCACACCCGTGAAGAATGGAGCAATCGTACTTTTTCTGAGGCTGGAAGTGCTCTTGGACAATTTGTCGTAAGCGATTTCCATGATCGCCTTCAGGTGGACGACATCTTCCGTGTTGTACTGAATCAGTTGTTCCAGAGCGCTCTTTTCGCCCCTCAGATGTTTTGCCCAGAGAACTGTAGCGTCGAACCCCGTCAGGTCCTCGACTGAGGCAGCCCGCTTAAGTCCAAATTTCTCTTCAATGGCCTTTAGACCACCTTTCATTCCCAATTTGCGAGTGACCCACCGTAAGTCAATGTGGATGGGAGGAAACTTGATTTCGGGAAACGCCAACTTCAAAAAGCGCAGGTCAAAGCCAGCACCGTTGAAGGTGACCATGACAGAGTAATCGCGCAATTGCGCAGGGAGTTCCTGAAGATTGTCGCCTTCAACGAAAACCTTATATTTCCGACCATCATAGAGGCCAACCATCGTCACCATGTCGAAGACGGACGATAGCCCAGTAGTTTCGATGTCCAAATATACGCACTCGTCGGCAAACTCGGGGAATATGCGCCAAGCTTCGCCCATCGTCGACAGTCGTTCGAAGAAGGCAGCGTCTTTTCGTCGGACAGCTTCACGCGAGAGTGGGATGTATTCGTCGAGCTTTTGGTGGAGGCGAGCACCGACAGCACCGAAACGTTTTTCAAAGCGAGCGGCATCATCCCAACTCTGGATGCCGTGCTGCCACAGATCCCGCTCGGTCTGCTTCCCTATGCCCGGGATGTGAATGAAAGTTTGTTGCAGCATAGGTCGTCCAGCTCGACCTGAATCAGGTCAACTACTGTTGACATATTCGCATTATAGCGTAAAGACTATTGGACATCATAACTGAAAATATACAGAATGGGGCTCGATATTCTCTTTACTTATGTCCAAAACTATTGACATTGAATGGAAACAAAAATTAGCCGACCAGATTAAAGAGGCGCGGGAATATGCCAATTTGACTCAAGATGAGTTGGCTGAAATGCTCGATGTCAGCAGGCAGATGGTCATCAACTACGAGAAAAACAATGGCGTACCCGCAATCAATGTTCTCGCTAAGATGGCTGTTGAGCTCGAAACGAGATTTAAAATCAAAGATCTAATCATAAGTGTCGAGCAGGTTTCGCCCCGACTCCGATCAGTGCCGAAGCAGCTTCGGTTGGACTTTGAGAAACCTCAGACATTTCCAGGAGCTGTCATAAGTATTACACCCAAAGAAGGGCAAATTCTTATCAGCGCGAAAATTCCCGCCTAAGGTAAAGCACTTTTGACATGGGGTGGGGAAATCCAGTTCTCACTGCCGTTGGTCTCATTTCGGCTTTTGAAAACAAATTGTGACGGATATAGGCCGCATCTACGATACATTTAGTTTCAGTAATTTCCGTACGCGACTATACATCCGAGGTTAGATACCGACACTTACTTGACTAAGTTAAGATAAAGAATAACACTCTGTGTAAACCTCAGTTCTCCCGTAAGCAGCCCCGTGGAGGTTAAAGCCAGCCATGGCAAAAGATTTTTGGACGCTTTCGCTTCACAGCCCGGATTTCACATGGATTTTTGGTGTTGCCTTCCTTATGTTGTGTATCAAGAGTGGATTTAAGTACATAACGAAGTTTTCTGTTTTCCTTAAGGAACCACGCGACGTCGTCGAGACGAAGGCTGCCCGTTTTGAATGCCTTCGATTGGGTTTGGACCTCTCGTTTCTTGGGCTTGTAGCCGCCTTTGCCGTCTTTCGCGTCGCCTTCAAAGGGGCGGAACAAGCTGAAATTGCCTGGCTGGCCACCTTGCAAACGGCATTCATTGCGTTTCAGCTTTTCTTGTTGACGTGGGTAGTCATTTTCACAACAATTTTTTACTCTCCCGAAAAGCACTACTACAGAGGAATCTGGATCCCTTCAACAATTGGATTCGTTTCCGTTTACAGTAGTGCATTAGCTTTTCGATTGTTGGTGATCAAAGGCGGTTGAGGCGTGTTGCTAGAATCCATACTTTCAATGCTGTTGGCGGCTCTGTCATCAATAATTGCTGTCGGCATAATATACTATCTTGTGACTAAAGATTTCTTTTTGCCTACTTCACTGCGCTTGGCGCGCAGACTGCCACTTACAAACGTTTGGGCTGCCACTTGGGTTTTAGCAGTTATAGGAAGTATGCTTGCGGTCCTGTCGATTGTTGCGGAGCGCCTTGTCCCATGGATAACGATGACATCATCCGTGAGCCAAACGAAGGCGTGGAACCTAGCGAGCATGTGGGCCTCAATGAGTACCCTTCCCAGGGTTGTTGTCGGGATCCTCCTTATTTTCTCGATCTATTCTTTCGGCGTGATGATTGACCGCACCCTGATGTACAGTGCGGCTCGCAAGCAGTCGCTATTCGTGCAGCAGGTTGCCAGTGCACTCACGGACGGCAAGCTCGACGAAGCTATCGCCATTGCCGAGCGCAACAAGAAGAGCCACATCGCCAAGGTCGTAGCCACGGGCCTCTCGGAGTTCCAGTCCGCGCCGCAGCAGGTCTCCGAGTCGGACGTGGTGGAGGCGGCCAAGCGCGGTCTGGAGCGCTCCATCGGCATTGTGCACGCAGATATGCAGCGTCGGCTTCCAGTACTTGCCATCATTGGCTCGACCGCTCCTTTCGTCGGATTGTTTGGCACCGTCGTAGGCATCTTGAACGTGTTTAAGGGCATTGAGACCAGCAAGGCGACTGGCTTGTCCGCGGTTGCCGGCGGTATCGCCGAAGCGCTGGTGACCACGGCCCTCGGTCTTCTCGTTGCCGTGCCTGCCGTGTGGGCCTACAACTACTTCACCAACAGGGTTGAAGCCTTCGACGTGGAGATGGATAACTCCTCGATGGAGCTGATCAACTACTTTATCCTGCGCCGCGGCGCCAAGAAGTAAGCATATGGCGTACAAGCCGCAAGTCGGGGCGCAGATGTCGACGCCAAACGTCATCCCCATGGCCGACATCATGCTCGTTCTGCTGATCATCTTCATGGTGGTCACTCCGATGTTGCAGAAGAACATGCCGGTGGACATGGCCAGAGTGGACAACGCATTGGAAATGCAGGATGCCGACAAAGATGACGCCGTCGTCGTGGCGATCACGCGCAGTGGCGACATCTTCCTTGGCAAAGTCTTGATCCGCAAGGATGAAATCACTGCGGAGGTCAAGGATCGCATCTCCGCGCGTCTCAACAAGACCGTTTACGTCAAAAGCGACGCCCGCGCCAAGTATGGCGTAGTGGTGGAAGTAGTGGATGAAATCCGCTCCGCGGGAGTGGATTCCGTTGGACTGCTCACCGAGAAGAACGAGCGGACCAGAACACCTGCTCCGCCTGTTTCGCCCGCGCCGTCGGCGGATTGACGCTCGTCGGATCTCGTTTGGAACGTAGAAGCAGTGATATCATTCGTTTGCTGATTCGGATTAAGCCGCGCTGGATCCCACTCAGCGCGGCCGCATGGCCTGCGTGATCGCCCCGCGATCACAAAGCATGCAGCTTTCAGGGACGGCTAATAGGAGACTCGCAATGGGAATGCAAGTAGGTGACAACAAGGGCGGCGCGATTGCCGAGATGAATGTTGTTCCGCTCATCGACATCTTGCTCGTGCTGCTCATTATTTTCATGGTGATTACGCCCCTGACCCCCAAAGGTCTCGACACTCTGGTGCCGCAGCCCAACCCCAACCAGCAGCAGAACCAGGAGCTCGAGAACAAGACCGTGGTCGTGCAGGTGTTGAAGAGCGGGCTACAGACTACGCTGAAGATCAATCAGGAGGATGCCAGTTGGACCACGCTCGGCCCACGTTTGGAGGAAATTTTCAAAGAGCGTGCTGACAAGATCGCCTTCGTAAAGGGCGATAACGACGTGCTCTTCCTGGAAGTGGCCCGTGCTATCGATATCATGCGCAGCGCGGGCATCGATAAGGTCGGCTTGATTACGGCGAAGCTGGAAGCCGGTCAGTAATCTTTTTCGGGCAGGACGGCCGCGGAGGGGCGGCCGGCGCAGGGTTGTGAGAGTCCTCCTCGCGGGGCATTTTCCCAAAGCGAGGTGGCTCGTGGCAATGTCCGTTGGCGGTTCGAATCGCGGAACCATTGCGGAAGTAAATGTTGTCCCGTTGATCGATGTTCTGCTGGTGCTGCTGGTCATTTTCATGATCATTCCGCACTCGCAGTTCGGGCTTAAAGCGGAGATTCCGCAGGCTGCGGCGCCGCTTCCACCCGAACGGGCGCCCGAGGTCATTGTTGTTCAGTTGCTGGCAGACGGCTCGCTTCGTATCAATCAGCAGCCGATCAACTGGGAGTTGTTGCAGTCCCGGCTCGAGGAAATTTACAAGATGCGCGCAAACCGCGCGGTCTTTAT